>SKED01002745.1_pt1 | contig 11858 bp, 8 predicted proteins | sample 4826651 | NCBI WGS metagenome assembly SKED01 (sample SAMN11008818, study PRJNA524170) | human gut metagenome | biome: Human fecal sample; material: Feces; isolation source: fecal sample from pouch patient p19 | host: Homo sapiens | place: Israel: Tel-Aviv | collected 2016-06-28
ATACACAGATATTACAGAAGATCGCTTTTGCAAAAAGCTCCATCGGAGCTGCGGAGACTTTCGCCACTGCCGCATTTCTCAAGAACGTTCCAACTTCCTGTCCGTTCATCAGTCCGGTCATCATAAAGATTCCGGCTGTCACAACAGAACCGAGCAGATTTCCCAGATAGCAGACGATCCACACTTTGATCGTTTTCCCCCAGGAAACTTCTCCTTTTATAGATGCTGCACTCATTGTAAAATTGTTTCCGGTAAACAGTTCCGCACCTGCCATAAACACAAAATTTAATCCTACTGCAAAGATAAGTCCGTTCAGCAATTTCGTTGCCGGACTTCCCGCTGCATTGAAATATCCTCCCACAACGCCCATCAGCACGCAGCCCAGTCCGACAAACATTCCTGCCAGGAAAGCAGCTGTCACATATCCAAGCGGATTCTTTTCCAGAAATTCCACTTTTTTCTTTGCAGCACCACAAACTGCCTGATACTCTTCTCGAAACATATACGCACCTCGCTTTTTCTTCTTATATTTACATTGAAAAGATGCCAGAGTCAAAAGGCTGGTATACCCATTGAACCCTGGCATCTGCTTGCTGGGAATCTTTCATCCCTGTCTTATGAAAAAATGCATATGACCTTTGCGATCATTTTGTTTTGATCAGAACAGTCCGGAAATCTTTCCTGTCTCATCTACGTCGATTCTCTCAGCCGCCGGAACTTTCGGCAGTCCAGGCATAGTCATGATATCACCGGTCAGTGCTACGATGAATCCTGCACCTGCGGAGATCTTCAGGTTACGAACAGTAATCTCAAAATCTTTCGGAGCACCCAGTTTTGTCTGGTCATCCGTTAAGCTGTACTGTGTTTTTGCCATACAGATCGGGCAGTTGCCAAATCCCATATCTTCGAGCTGTTTTGCCTGTTTCTTTGCATTTGCTGTCAGGACAACTCTGCTTCCGCCGTAGATCTTCTGAACGATCTCATTCAGTTTATCTTCGATAGAACCTTCCAGTTCGTATGCATAAGTAAAGTCGTTTGGCTGATCACACAGACGGATCACTTCTTCTGCCAGAGCGATTCCGCCTTCGCCGCCTTTTGCCCATACTTCAGAGAGAACAACATTTACGCCCAGTTCTTTACATTTCTCTTCAACCAGTTTCAGTTCTGCTTCTGTATCGGTCGGGAATGCATTGATTGCAACAACGCAAGGCAGTTTGTATACATTTGTGATATTGCTTACGTGTTTCAGCAGGTTTGGCATACCTTTTTCCAGAGCTTCCAGATTCTCGTTATTCAGGTCTGCTTTTGCTACACCGCCATTGTATTTCAGTGCACGAACGGTTGCTACGATAACAACTGCGTTTGGTTTCAGACCTGCCATACGGCACTTGATATCCAGGAATTTCTCAGCACCTAAGTCAGCACCGAATCCGGCTTCTGTGATGGTGTAATCAGCCAGTTTCAGACACATCTTGGTTGCTGTTACGGAGTTACATCCATGAGCAATGTTTGCGAACGGACCGCCGTGTACGATTGCCGGTGTTTTCTCCAGTGTCTGTACCAGGTTTGGTTTCAGTGCATCTTTCAGAAGAGCTGCCATAGCTCCCTGTGCATTCAGGTCACCTGCGGTAACCGGTTTCTGCTCTGCGATCTTTCCGTATGTATAGCCGATGATGATTTTGGACAGTCTTTCTTTCAGGTCTGTGATGTCACGTGCCAGACACAGAACTGCCATGATCTCAGAAGCAACGGTGATGTCATAACCATCTTCTCTTGGCATTCCGTTTGTCTTTCCGCCAAGTCCGTCTACTACGTTTCTCAGCTGACGGTCGTTCATATCCACACATCTCTTCCATGTGATCTTTCTCGGGTCAATGTTCAGTGCGTTGCCCTGGAAAATGTGGTTGTCGATCATGGCTGCCAGCAGGTTGTTTGCTGCACCGATCGCATGGAAGTCACCTGTGAAGTGAAGGTTGATATCTTCCATCGGAACTACCTGATCATATCCGCCGCCGGCTGCTCCGCCTTTTACACCGAATACAGGTCCAAGTGACGGCTCACGAAGAGCTACCATAACTTTTTTACCAAGTCTTGACATTCCGTCTGCCAGACCTACAGATGTGGTTGTCTTTCCTTCTCCTGCCGGAGTCGGGTTGATTGCGGTAACCAGGATCAGCTTGCCGTCTTCGCCTTCTTTTTCTCTTAACAGATTGTAGTCAATTTTTGCTTTATAATTGCCGTACTGCTCCAGATATTTACGGTCAATACCTGCTTTGTCTGCAATTTCTGTGATTGGAGCCATCGTTGTCTCCTGTGCAATTTCAATGTCTGATTTGAATCCCATGATGTTCATTACTCCTTTCTTTATTAACCGCTTTTTGCGGTAATTAGCTGTTTTTGGGTAAAAAAATGCCGCACAAAAATAAAGGATAAAATATCCTGGTTCTTTGTGCAGTAGCGGAAGCGAGACCGTAACGCGGTATAACCTTCGTTCGTCGGAAGCCTCCCCCTCCAACGACACTTTACGTACGATATCTACTCTACTTATATGTAAAGCTTCTGAAAACTCTAAAAAAATCCAAAGCTTTTTTGTATATATTTACTATATCTCAACTGTCTGAAATTGTCAAGCAGATGAATAGAAAAAATTGTCTCTTTTCTGTAAAGAATGCGGCCAGTGAGACTCGAACTCACACGGTTGCCCACTGGCACCTAAAACCAGCGCGTCTGCCAATTCCGCCATGACCGCATGCTGTTTTATTATACAAAAGCAGGCACACCCTGTCAAGTGTGCCCGCCCGAAAAATCTGAAAACTTACGCTTATTTTTTGATTTTAACGCTCTTTACTGCTGAAAACTGACCAAGTGCTTTTTTGCCGTTTACTTTTTTGTAAGCTTTGATTTTATAGTAGTATGTTTTTCCTTTTTTCAGATTTTTGTTGGTAAAGGTAACCTTCTTTCCTTTGTTGATGGTTTTTACTGCTGCGTATTTTCCGTTTTTCTTTGTTGCACGGTATACAACATAACCGTCTGCATTTTTAACCTTTTTCCATTTCAGGACTGCTTTTCTGCCTTTTGTGTTCTTGACAGAGTTCAGTTTTACTTTTGCTTTGTAAGCAGTCTGTGTCTGGTTGTTCTTATCATTGTTGATATCTGTTTTTGTTTCCGGTGTCTTTGTCTCGGTTTCTTTCTGTACTTTTACCAGATCTTTGATCGCATTCTGCAGATGAGCGATCGCTTCGTTTACTGTTGCCTGTGTATGCGGTGTTTTCAGCTCATCTTCTGCTTCTGCCAGCTCTGTCTCAAAAGATGCCCAGCTAGAAGCGGTGTAGTCTGCTTTTACCAGTTTCTTTGCTTCGTCTACCACTTTCTGCAGTTCTGTGGTATCTACTTTCTCATCACCTTTATTGTCAGATACGATGTTCTCAGATGTTGCCTGTACTTCAAAGGTATAATCCTGATATCCCAGTGCATATACGGTTACTTTCCAGTATCCGGTTCCGTCGGTTCCTTCCGGCAGCTGGCAGCGAAGGGATTTCGTCAGTCCAAGCTGAACACCCATGGATTTGTGCATCCAGTTGTCTGCTGCAAATTTTGTTCCGTAGGTTGCCAGTTTGTTTGTGTAAGTGCTGTCATTTCCATAGTAGTCCCAGCGAACTGTCTGCATATTTGCACCCAGATCACCATAAGCATCTCCTGTCAGGTCAACACGGATAAATGCACCGTAAGTCTCAGCATCATCTGCGGAACGTACCGTCTTTACAATCTTTGTCTCATCGACTGTTTTCTGTGCTTCATTTTTGATACCGGAATTGCTTCCTGTCTTTCTTGCCGCAAAAGAATAGGTTCCGTCTGCATTTTTTGTTGCAACTTTCAGACCATTGGTATCTGCAGTTACTTCTGCTGTCTTTGTATACGCTTTCAGTGCTTTCTCCGTATATCCGCCTTCGATTGCAGATGCATCTTCTGTTACGCTGTATTTCTTGCAGAAATCTGCATAATCTTCTGTTTTGACTGCAACCGGTACATATTTGATTCCTTTTACTTCATAATCCTCCATGGTTGCCGTTTTTGTCTCACCGTTTTCGGTGTAGGTGATCGTACCTTTATCAAACTGGATCTTGCTTCCGTCTGTCAGGACTGCATAGACAACTTTTTTCGTAGTATCCTGTCCATTTTCATCCTTTGCCGACACTTCTTCGGATGTCCAGTAAGAGATTTCATATGCTTTTCCATCGGTATCACGGATCACAGCATCACACTGGAAACTTCCGCGGTGCAGTCCGTGGTTTTTCGTTGCACGCGTTACAACGTCAAATGCACCTTTATCATATTCTCCTCTGGCATCCGCTTCTTCGGAGGAAGATTTCAGTGTACTTCCGCTTGCCAGATAAACATTTTCATTCTGCCAGTACTCTGCCCAGTCCAGACTTGCATAAACGTATTTGTAATCTGAATCTGCTGCATTGACCGGTGCTGCTGTCGGGCAGATACCGAGCATCATTGCTGCTGCGACTGCGATTGCCAGTGACTTTTTCATGTTGATGGTTCTTTTTTTCATGAGTATTCCTCCTCGAATAATAATTAGTTTGTTTTATTAAAAATTAGCATTTGCTAACCAATAACCTTAAAAATAGTTCCGCCCGGCATAAAAGAAGGCTACTCCCTTTTGCCTATGCCAGATGGAACAGGTAAAGCACGCCAAGCAGCAGCAATGCTCTGAAAACCGTAAACCACACTTCATTGCCGCGAAGTTTCGGCACTCTCGTATGGATATTTCCTTTCGGGCAGATGTCCACGCACTTCTGACACTGGAAACATTCTCCCGGTGTCTCGATCGAACCGCTCTTTGGAAGTCCCAGTTCTGCCGGACAGTTTTTCGTACATGCCCTGCATCCTTTGATGCAGTTTTCACGCTCTCTTGCCAGTGTCAGGAACGGCAGTGCCGGAAGCAGGGAAAAGACTGCACCCATCGGACAGAAAAAACGGCAGAAAAAGCGTTCCTGCACACACATGCCGATCATCAGAATGGTCAGCAGTACAATCCCGATGGCATATCCGCCAAGTTTGAAGTTTCCGGCACGGATCATGGAAAAAACTTCCCACGGACTGGTGCCCTTTGTTTTTGCATAAACGCCTGCATAACATAACAGGCTGATCATAGCCAGCACGATGTATTTCAGCAAATATAAATACTTTGTGATCTTCTCTGAAATACGGTACGGTTTTTTCCTGATTTTTTTACAGATCCACAGATAAATACCATGCAGTGCATCTCCGAAACTTCCGAATGCACAGGCAAATCCGCAGAAAAACCGACCGAACAGAATGGTATAAAGGCAGAGGACGCACAGAGCTGTGACAAAACTTGTCATGCCGATCGCATCTCCTTTGCCAATCTGCGTAAACAGATATTTTACACCGGAAAATGCAGCTGTAAAAGCGGATGGTACCAGCAGAAAGAAGATCAGCTGTATGATAGCTCTTACATAGCGATGTACTTGTTTTTGCTTTTTTCTGTCAAGTTTCTTGTTCATTTCTTATTCCGCCTTTTCAAGTGCCTGTGTAACTGCTTCCCGGATTCCGGTTGAACTGAAGGTCGCTCCGCTGATAGTATCCACGTCCGCCGACTGTGCATCTACGATATCCTCGATGATATCCTTTGCCATTTCAAGGTATGCACTGTCCTCTTTTTGTGCTTCTTTGACTTCAATGCACGTGATTTCTCCGTTCTCGATCGTCACTTCCACAACGACCTTGCCGCCAAATCCCTGACCTTCCCCTTCGTAAGTGCCGTCCTTCCAGCCTCCGTCTGTATTCTTGGCATCTGCACCTTTTAAAGGCTCTGCCGCTGTATTTTCTGTTTTCTTTGCCTGCTGTTCCTTTAAAGCTGAAACGGTCATCTTGCTGCCCTCCAGCTCTGCGGTCAGCCTGGCGATCTCATCTCGCTGCTCCCGCATTGCAAGCACGGTATTGTAACCGCCGATCAGAAACAGTAGCAGCATAAGGCTGCACATTTTTATCCAGAATTTTTTCATCAGAATCTTCCTTACTTTTTACTCACTTTGTTGCACGATCTTTGCACTCTCAAGTGCCTGTCTGCAGGCTTCTAAAAGGGCACTGGATGAACAGGTCGCACCGGATACCACATCGATCTCGTCCAGGCTGTTCTTTGCCAGAACCTGTGCTACCACTCCCTGTGCTTTTCTTGTGCCTTCTGCCGCCCTCTTTATATAAAGAGCATCTGCAGCCACATAACCTGCTCCGCTTCCGGCAACGTTTGTGATCGCTGTGATCTTGTCATCTTTGATCGTGACGGTCGCAGTCAGTGTATAATCGTCAAACGCTCCTCCGTCAGAGGAAGTGCAGGTTGCCGAAGCGGTATAATCTCCGTCGGCATACACTCTTTCTTTTTCACTCTCCGATGAAGATTCACTTTCTGAGGGTTTCTCGGTTTCTGCTGGCTTCTGCGTCTCGGTTTCTGCCGGCTTTTCGGTTTCTTTCCCGTTAGTTGCCTCTTTTGCATGATTCAGGGCATCTTTGATTGCTTCCAGGATTCCCTTCGAGCTGTAAGTTGCTCCCGACACGGTATCTATTTTCCTGGTACTCTGTTTTTTTACAATCTGGTCTGCCACTGCTTTTGCCTTTTTGACAAATTCTTCCCCGTCTCCGTCTGTCTCTGTCACCAGGATTGAGGTGACTGTCTTATTCTGGATGACCACTGCAACGGTGATATCTCCCATATATCCTTCCCCTGTTCCATAGTAGATACCATCTTTATATGGAAACTTTCCAGTCACCTGTGGAGTGACAGTTCCAGATGTATCGTTATTCTTTTTCTCGGTTTCTTTCTTATTGTCCCCGGTTGTCTTTGTCGTTTTTGCCTGATCTACAGCATTTCGGATCGCCTCGATCAGACCGGCCGAACTGTAAGTTGCCCCGGACACGCCGTCTACGTTGGTGCTCTGTTTTTCGATCACCGTGCTGATCAGTGCGGATGCCTTCTGCATATAGCTGCTTCCGTCCTGATGTTCCACGATCTCAATACTTTTGATCTTGTTATCTTTGATCACAACTTTTACTTTCACCGTTCCGCCAAATCCGGTTCCGGTGCCATAGTAAGTGCCGTCTTTGCAGGTCTGATCTTTGTCTTCCGCCACCTGCGTGATCTTTCCACTTCCGGCTGCTGCCGATGCCCCGCCTGTGCCGCCCGCTGCCGGTGAAGTATTGGTATCCTTCTCTCCGGTCAATGCATTTTTCACGGCACTTATAATGCCTCTAGAACTATAGGTCGCACCGGATACCACATCCACATCCGTCTTCTGCCCGGAAAGGATCTTATCGATCACGCCCTTCGCTCTTCCAAAGAAAGCCGCATCTTCTCCTTCGGCACTCACGACATTGATTTCTGTGATCGTCTTGTCTTTTATTACGACCGAAACTTTAATCGTTCCGCCAAATCCCTGACCTTCCCCGGTATAAGTTCCATCTTCCAGATCAAAGTTTCCTTTTGCCGCTTTCTTTTTGCTTTCTGTTTTTGTGGCTTTTTTTGTTTTTTTCTTTATTTTGGACGTTTGCTGTCCTTTTTCTTCTGTGCTTTGTGTTGTTTCTTCCTGGAGTGTGATTTCTTCTGCTTTGGCTTCGTAAGTGGCCGGCGTATATCCCGCTAATGTTTTTCCCATGCATCCGGCCAGTACAATAACCGCCAGCATCGGTGCAAACGCTGATAATTTTTTCCAGTTCATCTTACCGCTCCTCCAGTCTTATGATTCTTGTCTTTTATCTCAGTCGAGAAGACTCCCACTTCTGCAAGTGAGTAATAACACTCCAAGTCTTTCTCAGTGGGAGTATAATCTCCGACTGAGATAAACGCTCCGCGAGGATGTGCAGTGATTCTGAGAAGAATATGTCAGCTTTCGCTGACCAGAATCACGCACCAAGTCTCACGTGCGTTCGACTTGAATGCTTTGTTATGATTTCTGTCTTTTTTACCGCATCATCCGGTGTAAACTGATCCGCAATGTTCTCTGTCACCGATACGGTTCCGTCTTTTTCTACCAGAATCGCGTCAAATTCTTCGCTGTGTGCCCGCCAGTATGCCACTGCTTTTTCTTTTCCCATCACAAAAAGTGACGTAGACAGACCATCTGCCAGCGTTCCGTCCGCACTGACGATCGTCACAGATGTCAGTCCACTGTCTGCCGGATATCCTGTTTTCGGATCCAGTATATGCTGATAGGTCTTGCCGTCCTGTTCAAAATAGCGTTCATAACCGCCGGACGTGATCACCGCACGATCCTGTGTCTCAAGGACACCAAGATAATTTTCCGTATCTTCTGGATTCTGAACGGCAACTCTCCATTTGCTTCCATCTGTTTTGATTCCAAGTACCTGTACGTTTCCGCCAAGGCTTACCATTCCGCTTGTGATGCCATGTTCACGGAAAATATCCATGATCCTTCCGGAAGTATAGCCCTTTGCGATTCCTCCGAAATCAATCTCCATTCCATCCTGTTCAAAGCTGACGGTCTGATCTTTCTCATTAAAATCAATTTTTGAAGAATCCGCCAGAGGCAGTAGTTTCTGCAGTGTTTCCTTATCCGGAACTTTATAATTGCCGTCTGTAAAGCCCCATTCCTGCATCAGTGGGTAAATACCGATCTCAAAACAGCCATCCGTACTTTTCCAGATCTCAAGTGCACGCTCAAGAAGATAAGAAGTATCTTCCGAAATACTTCCTCCTCCATTCTGGTTCAGCTTATAGATCTCACTGTCCGTCTCTCCTGTCGAAAGCAGTGCATCCAGTCGCTCAATCTCTGCAATTGCATCCGAAACTGCACTTTCTGCATCTGCCCCATATGCAGTCACAGACATGTAAGTGTCCATCGCAAAAATATCCTGGCTCGCTGATTCTTCTGTGCCCTCTGTCTGCTCTGTTTTCTGCTGCTGTCCGCATCCTGCAGCCATTATACCGATCAGGATCACCATCAAAATTGCTGTGATCTTTTTTTTCATAAAATTTACCTGCCCTTTCTTTATTCGTTCAAGCAAATTAATGTTAGCTATTTCTAACTGTATCATCCTAGCATTGCTGCTTTTTTGTGTCAATATTTTTCTTCTTATCAATCAATTTTTCTCATCAAGTTACGGCGGAGGTTTTGTAAAGGTACAAAGGAAGGTTATAGAAACTGTGTTATGAATACAGAACGCCACTATCTTCCATAAATACTTTTGCTTTGCACATTTTCAAATGCTCCAGGCCTGCCCGGGGTCGCTTAAGCGGAATGTCACAAATTAATAATAAACCAAAAAAGGCAGAGGCATAGTGGCATAAGAATATGTCATGTGCTCTGTCTTTTATGTTTGGCATGCAAAAATTTTTCGCTTAAGTAACCCCTGGCTGGCCAGGAGCTTTTGGCAATGTGCAAAACCCTCCGCCTTTATTTTATCGTGATTGTCTGTGCCGTATCATAATATCCATCCTGATAAACACAGTAGATCTGATAGGTTCCTTTTTCCAGTGTTGTAAGCGGGATCGGAATGCTCTCTGTACGCAGAAGATAGTCTTCTTCTCTGAGCTTCAGGAATGACTGATCATAAACATAAGATTTGTTCTCTCCTTTGAAAATAATCTGGGATACCTGACGGTTCCGCATCTCTGCAAACAGAATGCCTGCCGTCAGTTTAAAATTCAGTCCTTCGCTCAGCTGCTGTGTCGGTTCCGCGATCCTGGCAGTGGTTTCCATCAGCGGACGAAGTGTTCCTTTGATATAATTCTCCGGTTGCTGCATCGCTTCTGACATTGTCTCATAATTTGCTTTCAGTTCAATTGCACGGTAATAATTCTTGTTGATGTAATACTGATTGAGGATTTCACCGCTCTCATAATCAAACTCATAAGTCATACCTGTTTTGGCAGTGCCGCTTTTTACCGTTCCGCACATTCCAAAGATATGACCGCTGTCTGCATCGTAAGTGGTATTCGATGTAACGTTCGCCTTCACAACCGGTAGTTTTTTCAGAAGTGAAACCGTCTTTTCTTTTTCATTCACTGCATAAACTGTTACAAATGATCCTTTTTCATGATCATAATAATCTGCTTCCGGGTTACGATGGTTGTCAAACATCGTGATCTCTACCGTATCCGGATTGCCGTCCAGATCCGTATCAATCTGATAAACGGTATGCTGTCTGTAATGCCACAGAAAATCTGAATCCGGTGTAAGCACATATTTCTCGTATTTCGTTCCTTTAAAGACTTCCGGATTTGCCAGAATCCAGACGATTTCATGTGTGGTCCAGTTTAACTTCACACCAGAATTCAAGTTTCGCGGACTGATCAGAATGGTATCATCCTCCGCCTGATAAGAAACGGTATTCAAATGTGCCCAGTCAATGTTATCTCTGGTATAATCATTTCCGAAAAGCTCCGTCATCTCCAGACTGTTGACGATTTCTCCGCTCTTTCGGTCAAGCTCAATGATCTTGTCATCCACATGATCCTGCAGGGTGCTGGTCAGAATCAGAAGATTTCCATCCGGCTCTTTTTCAATGATTTCATGGTGCGTTCCGTGCGGAACAAGGTACATCTGTACAGCCCGTCCGAGATAATCCATTTCATACAAAACAGCAGGGAATGATTTTGTCACAGAAGAAACGTATCCGTAATTGTCCTGCATGATATAATTTCCATTCGAAAGCTGGAACACACCGTAAGTGGATGTTCTGTGGTTCAGATACCAGCGGATATCTCCGTTTACATCATAAGCGAACGGATAATACACGCCCTGACCGGAAATAATCGTAAGACCATAGGCAGATTCTCCGGAACTTTTTTCAACTGATACCATGTCATCCATCTCTTCCGGCAGTCCGTCAGTCTGAACTTTCAGTTCCATCTCTTTAATCGTCTGATCGTTGTCATCTAAAAGTTCCAGTTTTACCGAATTCTCCGTTTTCGGGTAAAGACCGATGATCGGTACCCGATGTCCTTTTGCTTTCACAGTCACACCGGTGATATCTGCTTCTTTTGTCTTTCCTTTTACAGTAACCCGGACACGGTATTCCTCATCTGTCTGAAATACTGCAACACCGGTCAGCGGTGAGATCTGGTAAGGATCCATAATCACTTCCGGCTCTTCAAAGGTATATGCACCGGACTGGACTTCCGCCTCGATCTGCTGGTCGATCTGCCAGGAGGTATCAACCATACTGGATTCTTTTGTGATCGTCGTGTCAATTTTGTCTGCATAGGAATCCTCCATCTGGAAAGAGGTTTCTTCATTCAGATTTTCTTTTACCTTTACTTCCTGTCCGTAATATCCATAAACATCACCTGTTAATGGAATCTGCTTATCCAGCATACGATACAGCGTATTGCGGATTCCGATCCGTTTCCAGTATCCAAGACCTGCTGCCACAACAACCAGAACAGTCAGTCCAAGAAACATCCATTTCTTTTTCGCTTTCATACTTTTAAATTCCCCTTCTTAAGAAAATATTAAGTTATCACACTGGCACTTATGATAAAAAACAAATGTGAGAAAAATTTGATACTGTAACTCTTTTTTTGCAGATACAGTATCACTTTTTGCCCGCTTTCTCGCTCCGCACCAATGCCTCTGGCATTTCCTCGTTACTGCAACAAAAAAAAGATGCATTTCCATGCATCTTTCTCATGAGACATCGGGGATTCGAACCCCGGACAACTTGATTAAAAGTCAAGTGCTCTACCAACTGAGCTAATATCCCATATTTTGTTCTGAACTATACGAGCGAAAGCATCGGCACTTTTTGTCCAGCCGGCTTACGCTAGCTGGGCTAGCTGGATTCGAACCAGCGAATGCAGCAGTCAAAGT
>SKED01002761.1_pt1 | contig 11814 bp, 10 predicted proteins | sample 4826651 | NCBI WGS metagenome assembly SKED01 (sample SAMN11008818, study PRJNA524170) | human gut metagenome | biome: Human fecal sample; material: Feces; isolation source: fecal sample from pouch patient p19 | host: Homo sapiens | place: Israel: Tel-Aviv | collected 2016-06-28
GGAGATCCGCAATCCACTTCCGCTACGTGGCTCTACACCAAATAACTGCTTCGCAGTTTCGGTTAAACTATCGTTGTTATGTTTCACGTGAAACATAATATTTTATCTGATATTCATACCAGTTTTTCATACTTATATGCCATCACTAACTGGTTAAATATCTCCCACTTATTTAATAATGTAACTGACCCTGAAGCCAGATGATTCCTTTAAATCGGCGGCCGATCTTGAGTTCTCCCAGAAGATCTTCCCGGTTGATACAAACGTCAAACTGCATATCATTACATTCTATAGTAATCTGACAAATTTTCTCTCCTGTAATGATATTTTCAAAAGTCATATAATCAATAATCTCCCCCATGACGCTGTACTGGTCACATTCAATGCCATATGGCATGAAATACGAATCTACAATGGAAAGAATATCATCAGTGACAATTCTCTGTGAAATCATAGAATATGTATCCATATCCTCCATTGTGAGGCTTTCCATTGCCTCTTCGTCTCCGTTGCGGGCTGCCGCAATCAAATGGTTTCTGTTTTTTGTCAGTTCCCGTTCAGCTTTTACAGCCTCTTTATCTTTCTCCACCGGAAAAAGAATTTTTCCTTCCCTGGCCAGTCCGGAAAGGGTTAAGGGCTGGCCATCAGGAAGCATACCGCTTTTGTATTTTTCTTTCATATACTCAGCGGCATTCTGAAGATAAAAAATTAAAGTAACTCCTATTCTCAGATCGTCACAGGCACCGGCAAAAGACTCTTTTTCTGTATGTCTCTCTATTATGACATTCTCCTGTGTCGTAATACCTGTTCCGCGAAAGAAAGGAAAATAATAGTCCGGATAAAATACGTTGTTTTCATCATACTGTCCACAGACAGTGATTCCACAATCGCATCCATAATCCTTGGAAAACTCAGCAAATACACCCTCCGGATGATCCTTTACTATTGTTTTATCATCATAATTTTCAACCACATCCGTAATGATCTGCCTGATACTGCTTCTTTTGGTGATCTTGGAAAAACCAACTGCTCTCAGATAACTGTGCATAAGAACACCTCCCTGAAAAAGCTCACTCTCCATTAAGCGTGCTTTTTCTCAATCTTTGTCATGCCGCCCATATATGGCTGCAGAGCTTTCGGAATGCTTACAGATCCGTCTGCATTCAGGTTGTTCTCCAGGAATGCAATAAGCATTCTAGGCGGTGCAACAACTGTATTATTTAATGTATGTGCAAGATATTTGCCGTCTTTACCGTTTACACGAATCTTCAGACGACGTGCCTGTGCATCTCCAAGGTTAGAGCAGCTTCCTACTTCGAAATATTTCTTCTGACGTGGGGACCATGCTTCTACGTCAAGAGATTTTACCTTCAGATCTGCAAGGTCACCGGAACAACACTCAAGTGTACGAACCGGAATGTCAAGAGAGCGGAACAGATCTACTGTATTCTGCCATAATTTATCAAACCACATTGGACTTTCTTCCGGTTTGCAGACAACGATCATTTCCTGTTTTTCGAACTGATGGATACGGTAAACGCCTCTCTCTTCAAGTCCATGAGCACCTTTTTCCTTACGGAAACATGGAGAATAACTTGTAAGAGTTTTTGGAAGTTCCTCTTCCGGAATAATCTGGTCGATGAATTTACCGATCATGGAATGTTCACTTGTACCGATCAGATATAAATCTTCGCCTTCGATCTTGTACATCATAGCATCCATTTCTGCGAAGCTCATAACACCTGTTACAACGTTGCTTCTGATCATGAAAGGAGGTACACAGTAAGTAAATCCTCTGTTAATCATGAAATCACGCGCATAAGAGATTACTGCAGAGTGAAGTCTTGCAATATCCCCCATCAGGTAGTAGAAACCATTTCCTGCAACACGTCTTGCACTGTCAAGATCAATTCCGTCAAAGCTTTCCATAATATCTGTATGATATGGAATCTCATAATCCGGAATAACTGGCTCACCGAATTTCTCAATTTCTACATTTTCACTGTCATCTTTGCCAATCGGTACAGACGGATCAATGATATTCGGGATTACCATCATATTTTTGAGAAGTTCTTCTTCTACTTCTTTTTCTCTTGCAGAAAGTTCTTCAATACGTGTTCCGGAAGCAGCTACCTGTTTCTTGACTTCTTCTGCTTCTTCTTTCTTTCCCTGTCCCATCAGAGCACCAATCTGTTTGGAAATTTTATTTCTCTCAGCGCGAAGAGCCTCTACTTCCTGTTTGATTTCTCTGTTTTCTTTGTCCAGTTCCAGCACTTTATCCACTAATTCCAGTTTATTATCCTGGAATTTATTGCGGATGTTCTGTTTTACAACTTCCGGGTTTTCTCTCACAAATTTAATGTCTAACATCTTGTTCCTCCTGAATAAAATAGTTACTGTTTACATCATTCACAGTAACATAAAATATTTTGTAACTATTCATTGATCTGCTTTTTGGCAAATTACCAGGCAGTTACTATTCTTTTATGTATTCTGGCAGCCGCCTGGCGGATATATTGCTGTCATACAGTTACTATTTTGTTACTGTTTACTTCGTATCCAGTAACACTGTTTTTTATTTTATCTTTAAGTATGCTCTTTCTTTTCTGTTTTTAATCAGTCCTGTTCGAGATTATCCAGGCCGAAATTAACAGCTTTTCGAAGTGCTTCCACTTCTTCCTGGCTAAGCATAACATAAGATTCGCCTTTTACAATTTCTTTCATATACAAAAAGCAATTGTCACGGCTATGCACTGCATTTAAAATAAGGCCCGTATTTTCCTTGTCCAGCAAGGCCAATGCAAAACTTAATTTGCCGCCTACATCATCAAATGCATCATATTTCTCTACACCATACTTATTGAACATCTTATCAAGATTCTTTTTAATAAAAAGGAGATCATGATCATGTTCTTCTTTCGCATCATACAGTTTATCTATCTGAGCGAATTTTCTTACAAATACTTTCTCCAGAGACTGTGCATCCGAGCCTTTCATAAACGTCTTATATTTTCGTTCCAGACGACTCAGACGCATATTCATACTGATATTCCTTACCAGCAGGAAGATAGTAAGAATCAGTAGTATAATAATGATGATCCCGGAATCAATTCCAAGACTTTCAAAAATGCCACTCATATTACTGTCACTCCTAACCAATGGATTCAAAGAGATCTATGATTCTCTCCAATTCATCCTTGGAATAATACTCAATTTCAATTTTACCTTTGTCATTTTTCTTTCGGTGGATCTGTACTCTGGTACCCATGATACTCTTCATTTTTTCTTCCAGACTCTCGTAGATTGCATCTTCCGCAGAGCTGAATTTACTCTTTTTCTCTGTTTTCGGTGGCTCCAGCATACGTTTGACAAGTGCTTCTGTCTCTCGAACGCTTAATTTCTCGTCGAAAACTTTCATCGCAACAGATTCCTGTTTTTCTTTGTCTGATATTGCAAGGATTGCACGTGCATGTCCGGCAGTTATCATCTCATCAATCAACATCTGCTGCACTTTTTCACTGAGTTTAAGAAGTCTCATAGCATTTGTTACAGCAGTTCTGCTTTTGCCTACACGCTCTGCGATTTCATCTTGTTTAAGGTGAAATTCATCAATCAGCCGTTTATATGCCATTGCTTCTTCGACCGGATTTAAATCTTCCCGCTGAATATTCTCAATCAGGGAAATTTCTACTAATTCCTGTTCAGAAAAGTCTTTTACAATTACAGGAACTTCTTTGAGTCCGGCAAGTTTTGCTGCTCTCCAGCGTCTTTCTCCTGCAATTATTTCATAATAGTCCTTTTTATCGGATACAAGCAGTGGTTGGAGAACTCCATACTGTTTAATGGACTCAGATAGTTCTAACAACGCATCTTCATCGAACTGTTTACGAGGCTGATTTACATTAGGCTCTACGCTTGATATTTTTACTATCATTGCTGTTTTTTTATGCTCTGCTGTATTGCTTTTTTCCTTCGTACCAGTTGTTTCTTTTTCAGTTGCTACAGTTTTATTTTCTGTTTTAGCTGTTGTTTTTTTTACAGGTTCTTTGACAGCAGACTTCTTTTCCGGAAACAGTGCATCTAAACCTCTGCCAAGACCGTTCTTTCTGCCTGCCATTAATTATCCTCCCTGTTGATCACTTCTTCAGCTAAAAGTCTGTAGCTCTCTGCTCCCGCTGATTTTGGATCATAAATTGTTATCGGCTGTCCATAACTTGGTGCCTCTGCTAATCTTACATTTCTCGGAATAATCGTTTTGTATATATTCTGATTAAGATTTTCCTTTACGTTCTCCACAACCTGCAGAGACAGATTTGTTCTGGCATCATACATTGTGAATACGACACCTTCCATTTTCAGACGCTTGTTTAATCTGTCTTTTACCAGATCAATCGTATGGATTAACTGCGAAAGTCCTTCCAATGCATAATACTCACACTGAATAGGCACTAATACTGATGTCGCTGCAGTCAACGCATTAATTGTCAGCATATTTAGTGATGGCGGACAATCAAGTATTATGTAGTCATATTTGCGTCGAAGCTTATCTGTAATTCCTTTTAATATAAATTCTTTATTATCGATGCCTACTAATTCGATTTCTGCACCGGAAAGATTAACATTAGATGGAATCAGGTCTACGTTTTCGACAACATTTTTTATAATCGTATCTTTCGTCTCGGCTTCTCCAAGGAGAAGTTCATACAATGTATTTTCTACAGAATTCTTGTCAACGCCAAGTCCACTGGTTGTATTACCCTGTGGGTCTATATCAATTGTAAGAACCTTCTTTCCCTTTTCTGCCAGACAGGCCGAAAGATTAATTGCAGTTGTTGATTTACCAACTCCGCCTTTCTGATTGGCAACTGCTATAATTCTTCCCAACTTCATTCCTCCTTTATGAGGTTTTATTTGTCATTGTGCGTATTGCAGATTTATTATAACACTTTTATTTTAATCCCGCCACATAATGTTTCACGTGAAACATAAAAAAACAAATAAATTTTTTTAAAAAAATTGTTTAGTTTGTATGGCTCATGATTTTCTTGTAAAATCAATGTCCTCGCAGTATAATATCTTTATATATGTTTAGTGTTTTTTATAGCAATTCCAGAAAATAATGCAATTAGACGGTTCAGCAGAGTGTGAAGGACAAGAAAGATATCTGCAGGCGTGCTGACACAGGACAAAGATATCTGACACAGGACTTCACTCTCTGACGGGCTGAATTAATTGCAGTATTTTATGAAACTGCTATAGTTACTGTCACATGCTATTTTGTCATAAAATATATTCCTTAAAATAAGGTATGCAGTAACGTTTTAAACATTTGCTATGCTTAATAAAGGAGGCTGAAAATGAACAGAAACAAACATAAATTTCTTACATTTGCTGCTCTGATGACTGGTGCAACTGTTACAGTCCATCTGATCAACCGCACTGTTGCTGCTGCCGCACAGCTTAAACAGATGCTTCATATTTTTGATGATAATTACTTTGAATGGCGTTTTGGCAATATTTACTATACAAAAAAAGGAACCGGCTCACCAATTTTATTAATTCATGATGCTTTACCAGGAGCTTCTGGATATGAATGGAGCAAAATTGAAGATGAACTGGCAGTTGACCATACCGTATATACTGTTGATCTTTTAGGTTGTGGACGCTCCGATAAACCCAGCATCACATATACCAATTTTGTATATGTACAGATGATCTGTGACTTTATCCGGAAAATTATCGGAGAAAAAACAGATGTAATTGCCAGTGGATTTTCCAGTTCCTTTGTTGTAATGGCCTGTCATAATGAGAAAGAGCTCTTTAACAAAATCATGCTGGTTAACCCTCCAAGCTTTACTCAGTTAAGGCATATGCCAACAAGAAAAGACCACTTATTAAAACTTGCTCTGGAGGTTCCAATTTTTGGAACATTGATTTACCATATGATTGTTTCACGTGATAATGTAAGTAATTTGTTTATAGAGAAAATGTATTACAATCCGTTTCATGTGGATTCTCAGATGACAGATGCATATTATGAGGCAGCACATAAGGGCGGATGTTATACGAAATATCTGTACTCCAGCCTGGCTTCCAAATACATGAATATTAACATCAATCATGCTGTCAAGGCGTTAGATAACAGTATTTATATCGTTGAGGGAGAAGCAGAACCAAATGCAAAGTCCATCACAGATGAATATTGTTCTTGTAACCCGGCTATAGAAATTTCTACACTGACTGGTACTAAGCATCTTCCTCATGTTGAAAACCCAGAAAACTTTCTCGAGCAGGTTAAAATCTTCTTTTAGTGGCAGATTAGAACATATTTGAAAAAGGCGTTCTGCAAATAAAGCAACCCTATAAAGTTGTTCTCAAACACAAAAAGCTTCGACACACAGATTTATTTCTATGTATCGAAGCTTTTTTATAGCAATTCCAGAAAATAATGGAATTGCTATGGTCTTTATTTACATTTTCTTACTCTTCTGTATCGCTTTCAGATGTATCTGTTGTATCAGATGCACTTGCGGACTTTGAATCATCATCAGTTACTGCATCACTATTATCGGATGTTTCTGTTTCACTATCAGTTTCAACATCTGCTGATGCTTTTTCATCTGATTCCACTTCGTCTGAATCTGTTTTAGTCTCATCCTTCTCAACGCCTGCGACTGACTCGAATGCTGTAAATAACTCTTTTACATTCATTTTGTTTACAAGATATACCTTGTTATCTACTACTGCTGCATAGTAGTTTGTATCATAACTGTAGTAGGAAACTTCCAGTGTGTCTCCGTCTTCTTCTGTAAATGTTACTGTCAGTTCTGCATCTCCATCCGGATCATATTTTTCCGTAAGGCGTTTCTGTGCTGCCATGTTGATCAGTTTATTATAGAATGTTGTAAATGTTGTTTCATCCAGATCAGCGCCGTCAAGTTTATATGTTACTGTTTCTGTATCATTTCCGTCTTCGTCTGTTGATGTTTCACGTGAAGCATTTACCTTATAATCTGTTCCCTGATAATTTACTTTTAAGCTTGCAAGGCTGTTTACAGATACATAACTTACTGTCATATCCCAGAAATCTTCTTCTGTTTTATCTGTAAGTGCAGACAGTGTTTCTTCCGACATAGTGTAAACTTCATTACTGTCATTTACCATGACATATCTGTTACTGTCATCAGCTTCGTTACCAACCAGAATTGTAAGCTGTTTATCTACCATCTCTGTCGTTTCTGCAGAATCCGGTGTTTCAGAATCTGAGGTTTCTGCGTTATCATCCGAAGTTTCTGCTTCTTCCTGGTAATCTACGGTGATTGTCGAATACGGTTTATCCAGTCCATACTTGCTCTTATCTTCGCATTTATAATCTGCCATGGAATTATAAGCCATGCTTCCAAAAGAAGATACCAGAGAACTTACTGTAGCTGAATCTGCCTTATCCTCTTCTCCATTAGCACTTACTGACCATACGCTGGTATCCGCATCCTTTTTTAATTCATAGGAATTATCTCCGTCTACAGAAATCTTAGTGATTGTATCTGTGCTGGAGATTGCCGGGAAGTCTTCCATCTGCGCGTAATCATATAATGTCTTTGTAAATGGTTCTACGCAGGAAGAATCTACCAGATAAACTGTTTTCTCATCATCATCTTTTCTTACATAATACTGGCTTGTAGATGAATTCTCATCTCCTACATATAATGTAGCTGTTGTATCATCACCGTCTTCATCCTCTGATTTCGTCACAATCTTAATTATATTTGCCGGAGAATCCAAACCATACTCTGCAAGGTTATCTACATCTTCCAGAACTCTGTCTGACTCTACGGAAGTAACCGATGACGCAGCACTGTCCAAAGTACTCTGATTTACCGGAAAATCTGTATCATCTTTTTTTACCCAGCTATCATCTTTTTTTTCAAATGTTGTTTCTGTATCATCAACCATGAAATCCAGAGATTTAATGTCGTCAGCAGAAGCAGTAAATACAGAGGTGTTTTCTTCGGATTCCGCTTCTGATTCTTTCTGTTCCTGGTGGGATACGTAGGTTTTTACGCCTGCGTATGCCCCACAGCAAACTGTAAGAACTGCAACTGCAAGAATCATTTTTACAGTTTTATTCTTCATTTAAGCTTTTCTCCTCTTCATCCAGACTACAAAACCTACAACCAGGAAGAATCCAGGAATCAGTCCGATCGTACAGATTTTCCAGAATGCAGCATCATAATCTGTAAGTGTCAGATAAGATACGGACAGGCTCTTTGACGGAATAGATACGGTTGCGCTGTCTTCTGTATCAGTCATCCATTTCAGTGATTCAATGATCAGCTTTTCATTTCCGCCTGATACCATCTGATTAACCTGTGATTCCATCAGATTAGAAGTAGAATAATAAACGATCTGAGTTTCTTTGTCATCATCCAGAGTTTCTGTAATGCTCACTCCCAGATCAAATGGCCCTTCTTCATCGCCATCTTCTTTCTCTAATGTATCACTGTTAAGATCTGTCTTTGAGTATGCCTGATCAGAAGTTGTTAAGATACTGTTGACCGTTACAGTGTCTCTCACATCATCCATCTTCTTGATTCCCTGTGCATATGGTGCAAGTACATAATATCCGCCGGAGGCTGTCTCAGAACTTGCATCTGTACTGTTTACAGTCGGAACCAGGTAATATGGCATCTGCATTGCATAATGCTGGCTGTCACCCTCAAATACAATTCCTGCTGCTCTCTGAACACCATAATTTTCAAGAACTGCATCAAAGTTTGGCAGATCTTCTGTTGTATAATCAGAGAAGATCATTGCTTTTCCACCACTTTCAAGATAATCGATAATGGCATTTTTTTCATCTTCTGAGATATCTGTAGATGGAGAATCAATAAACAGACAATCTGCATCATCCGGAACACTGCTTTCTGTAAGAAGATTCAGTGACTGAATATCCATGTTTGCTTTTTCGATGTCTTCTTTGATAGAAGAATCCATCTCTTTTTCTCCATGTCCTTCCAATGTATAAAGAACCGGAAGATCTTCAGAAGTTACATATCCGATAGCACTTGTGATCTGACCTTCACCATCAAAACCAGTTGTCTGATAACTGTATGTCTGATAATCCATTGTACTTTCATAGATATTGTTATAATCAATAACTTTGTTTCGATCTCCGCATACCACAATAAGACTATTTGCAGAAAGATCATCGCTTGTATACTCGGCTACAAATTTAGGATTTACTACCGGGTCTTTCTGTTCTACTTTAATATGTTTGGATTCATCTTCATATTTCTTAAGAAGATTCGTGATATTTTCATCTTCTGAACCGCTCTGTGCAATCTGATAAATCGTTACATCCTTATCCAGATCTTTCAGCATTGCCTTAGTATCGTCGCTGATACTGTAAAGCTTCTCACTGCTGATATCGATCTCTGAGTATTTGGATGGAATCGCACTTACAATCATATTTATCACAACTACAACTGCAATAAATATTACTGACATTACCATTGTATAGGAACCGTTTTTAATATGTTTCTTGCTGACAGTTCCAATCAATTTCTTTTTATCAAACTTCGTATGTTTACTATTTTTCATTTTTTCTTTCAGCTTCATTTCCTTTCACCTCCCCACTAATTCCAACGTCTCTTCAGAATAGACTGTGTTGTAAGGAACAAGCATACTGCGATCACTGAAAGAAAATATACAATTCCTTTTATGTCAAAAATGTTACTCGTGAAATTATCAAAATGTCCACTCAGGTTGAATACATCCAGAACTTTCTGAATTCCGCCTTCAAAAATACTGGATTTTACTACATAAATGATTACAAGTATTACTTCTCCGATCACTCCAATCACTGCTGAGATCAGAACATTCTTAATCATTGTATAAATAATAATCGCTGCTGCCAGAATCAGTAATCCAAATGCTACACATGTAGACATTGATGTCTGAGAGAAAAATGAAGAAATACCATTCATCATGTAGAAGGCAAATAAAAGGACAAATGTAAGTACTGCCGCAATTACCTGGCTTTCAGTTAATGCTGACATAAATACACCGATTGCAATATTTGCACATCCAAGAAGGAAAAATCCAAGAACTGCTGTATAAGCAGATGCAAAGGATACTGTACCAAACTTAGACATAATCAGTGGATAAGTACACATAACTGCCATAGGAATGGCATATACCGTTACCAGTGCAAGATATTTACCTATTACAATACCACCTACAGAAACCGGTGATGTCAAAAGCAGCTGGTCTGTTTTCTGTTTTCTTTCTTCTGCCAGTACACGCATAGTCAGGATTGGCACTCCAATAAGGAACACAAAGGTAATGGCACTTAATGTATATTCAAATTTAGGATATGCTGCTGAAAGCTGATATGCAGAAAAATAAATACCTGCCAGTACAAGGATAAAAAAGATAAACAAATATCCTACCATGGATGTCAGGTAGCTTTTCAGCTCTCTTTTATAAATAGCTGTCATGATTATTTTTCTCCCCCTTCATCATTTTTCTGTGATTCTGTTGATGTCTGTTCCACGTTTACAGCTTCCGTTTTAGCTTCTGCTGTTTCCTGGCTTTCAGAACTCTTCTGGTCTGTATCATCTTCACTTGCAGATGCCGGTTTCTCAGATGCTGTAAGTTCAAGGAATATTTCCTCAAGAGATACTTTCTTGGACTTCATCTCATAAATTGGGCTGTTTATATCAGACATCTTGTAGAATACTTTTTCTCTGATATCATTATTCTCTTCTGTGGAAACCTTAGCGCTCCAGAGATTCTGTTTCTCATCCTTCTCAATAGTCACGCTGTTAACTCCTTCAATGCTTTCCAGAGCCTGTTTAATCTGTGATTTTTCACCTTTAATAAGCATTTCAAGAGTATTAGATCCTTCTGCCAGCTTTCCAAGGTTCTCCGGAGTATCACTGGCAACCAGTTTTCCATGGGAAATGATCAGCACGTAATCACACACCGCACTTACTTCAGATAAGATATGCGAACTGAGAATTACTGTATGCTTCTTCTTTAAATCTTTGATGAGGGTACGGATTTCTATAATCTGTTTCGGGTCAAGTCCTACTGTCGGCTCATCCAGAATGATAACCTCCGGGTAGCCCATGATTGCTTCCGCCAGTCCAACTCTCTGTCTGTAGCCTTTTGACAGATTTTTGATCAGACGATTTCTCATATCAGAAATCTTTACCATATCCATAACTTCTTCTATCATGGTTGCTTTTTTGTCTTTTGGGATTTTTTTGAGATCAGCCACGAATTTCATATATTCCAGAACGGTCATATCAAAATAGAGTGGCGGCTGTTCTGGCAGATAACCGATACATTTCTTCGCTGCTTCCGGTTCTTCAAGGATATCGTGTCCGTCAATCCTGACGGTTCCTTCTGTGGATGCAATGTATCCTGTTATCATATTCATTGTGGTGGATTTGCCTGCACCGTTTGGTCCAAGGAATCCATAGATTTTACCTTTCTCGATTTTAAAAGAAAGGTGGTCAACTGCCGTATGGTCGCCATATCGTTTGACCAGATTGTTTACTTCAATCAATGTGTTCTCCTCCTTTTATTTAAATGCCGCAAATTCGTCCTGGTGTGTTTAAAAAAGACTTTCCGCAGGAATGATTTTCCAAACACGCTCTGGCTTCAGGATTAATATAGAAAATGTCCTCAGGCGAAACAGAGAATGGGGGAACCCGAGGACATCTCTACAAGAACAGTTTATGATGAAGTTGTGATAAAATTAGGATAAAAGTGTGATTATTTTGTGATGTTTGTGTGAGACAATGG
>SKED01002766.1_pt1 | contig 11779 bp, 8 predicted proteins | sample 4826651 | NCBI WGS metagenome assembly SKED01 (sample SAMN11008818, study PRJNA524170) | human gut metagenome | biome: Human fecal sample; material: Feces; isolation source: fecal sample from pouch patient p19 | host: Homo sapiens | place: Israel: Tel-Aviv | collected 2016-06-28
ACAAAGGGAAAAGAATGCAGAGGCGCATGCTGGCTGCGGTGATGGGCACAGTGCTTGCCATGTCCTCATTCCAGACAGCCTACGCGACCAAGCAGGATGTGGAGGCGGCTAAAAAGAAGGTCAGCTCCATTGAGGAAGAAAAGAAAAAGGTACAGGCTACCATCAAGAACCTGGAAGGTCTAAAGAATGATGCGGCAGCATATGTCAAAGAGCTGGACGGCAGCCTGACAAAGCTGGAGGGAGAACTGGACCAGCTTTCCACCCAGATCGGAAACAAAGAACGGGAGATTGCCGATACCGGCGTGGCTCTGGAGCAGGCGAAAGAGACGGAAAATAAGCAGTATGCCGATATGAAGCTTCGTATCAAATACATGTACGAGCAGGGCAATACCAGCTACATTGATATGCTGTTTCAGTCTGAGGATATGGTACAGCTTATGAACCGGGCCGCGTACATCAACAAAATTTCCGACTATGACGGCAAGAAGATGGATGAGTACGAGGCAACCCGCCAGACGATTGCGGACGAAGAACAGAAATTAAAAGATGACCGGCAAGCGCTTCTCGACATGCAGGAGAAAACAAAGGCAAAGCAGGAATCAGTCAAGACGCTGCGTGCCCAGAAAAATAAGGAAATGCAAAGCTATGCCGGTCAGATTGATACCGCCCAGAGCCAGGTAGACCAGTACAACGCGGATCTGGCGGCGCAGGAGAACAAGATCAAGCAGATCGAGGCAGAAATCAAGCGCAAGGAAGAAGAGGAGCGCAAGAAGGCGGAAGCGGCCCGCAAGGCAGAAGAGGAAGCACGCAAAAAAGCAGAAGCAGCAGGAAAGAAAGTTTCTGCTACAGATAAAGCTGCTTCGCATAATGTTGCCAGTCTTGGGAATATTAGCTTTAAGTGGCCGTGTCCGTCCAGCGGACGCATTTCTTCCGGTTTCGGAATCAGAACCTCTCCGACAAAAGGAGCGTCCAGCAACCATCAGGGAATCGATATCCCGGCATCTACCGGAGCGGCCATCACGGCAGCAGCATCCGGCACGGTTGTGATATCTACCTACAGCTATTCTGCGGGAAATTACATCATGATCAGTCATGGCGGCGGTGTATACACCGTATATATGCACTGTTCCCAGATCCTGGCATCGGAAGGCCAGACGGTAAAACAGGGACAGACCATTGCGAAAGTAGGATCTACCGGCTATTCCACCGGTTCGCACCTGCATTTTGGCATCCGTTCCGGCGGGCGCTATGTAAATCCGCAGTCCTATGTAAGTCCGTAAAGAAATGGTATTTCGCAGTTTACAGTTACAAAGTGCCTGTCCGAACAATAGGAGCAGCGTATGGACAGCAGGCGGGAATCATAAACAGACGAGGTGACATCATTGGAGAAAGAAAATAAAGGCAAGTCAAAGTTTTGGAAAGGCGTCTTAGCAGGTTCCCTTGTAACTGCTTTGGCAGGTTTTGGCATTGTGGGTGTGGCAACTGGTATTTCTGTGATCGGGCGCACCGTGATCGAGAATCAGGCGCAGAATACAACGGCAGAGGGTTCCGGCAGCGATGCCGTTCGAACCCAGGTAAATTTAAAACAGGTGGATGCAAAAATTTCCGTGCTTCAGCAGATCATCGACCGGTATTTCCTGTTCGATGAAGACGCGGAGCAGATGGAAACCGGAATCTACAAAGGCATGCTGGCCGGACTGGATGATCCGTACACCGTTTATTATACTCCGGAGGAGTACAGTTCTCTGACAGAGGAGACCAGCGGTGTATACTGCGGCATTGGTGTGCTGGTCAGCAAGAATGTGCAGAACGGGGCAGTGACGGCGCTCCGCGTTTTCCCGGGTTCCCCGGCAGAAGAGGCGGGCATGCAGAAAGGCGATATCATCTATAAGGTAAAGGATGTCTCTGCAGCGGATGAAGAACTTGACATTCTGGTTCAGGAGTACATCCGCGGTGAGGAAGGCTCCTATGTCGATGTGACGGTTTTGCGCGGAACCGAAGAAATCCCGCTCCACATTCAGCGTCGTATGGTGGAGGTGGCTACGGTAGAACACCAGATGCTGGCGGACAAGACCGGATATGTAGAAGTAACCCAGTTTGATACTGTGACAGCAGAGCAGTTTATCGCTGCGGTGTCTGATCTGGAACAGCAGGGTATGGAGCGCCTGATCATTGACCTGCGCGACAATCCGGGCGGCGTAGTAACATCCTGTGTGGAGATGGCGGCATACGTTCTGCCGGAAAACCAGCATGATGGAACCATTCTTTCTACCGCTACCAAGACCGGGCAGGAAGAACGCTACTACTGCCAGGACGGTGAGACCCGCCATGATGTGAGAGGAACAAGCACGGAGGGCGGCGATTTTCCGAAAGCCGATGACCATGAACTCAATGTTCCAATTGCGGTGCTGATCAACGGTCAGTCTGCCAGTGCGGCAGAAGTATTTGCCGGTGCCCTGCAGGACTACGGCGCAGCAACCCTGGTGGGAACCACTTCCTTCGGAAAAGGCATTGTGCAAAGCCTGATCCCGTTAACGGACGGATCTGCAGTCAAGATCACTACCGCCCACTACTACACCCCGGCCGGACATGACCTTCATAAGAAGGGACTGACACCGGATATAACGGTAGAACAGAAGCTGGATGAGGATCTCATCGGACAGTACGACATTCCGCTGGAGCGGGATAATCAGGTTCAGGCAGCCATCGAAGTGCTGGAAAAGTAGAAGCCCATCTGGTAACCAAAAAAGAATATGATCTGATACTTGCCGCATGCATAGAATAAAATGCATGCGGCTTTTTTTCGTTCTGTCCTATAATTACAATGATCTTTTAATGGCAGCTGTGCTCACCGCAGCTGTGTTCGCCGCAGGCATGTCCTTCGCCTTCATGGTCATGATGGCTGCAGTGTATGTTCGGATTATAGCCGAGGGTTCCGGTTAACAGTGCATTTACGGCTTCGTCTGCGTTTCCGCTTACGCCGCCGTACAGCCGGATGCCGGCCTGGGCGAGGGCGCTCTGGGCACCGCCGCCGATGCCTCCGCAGATCAGAGTGTCGACGTTATGTTCCAACAGAAAACCGGCAAGAGCTCCATGTCCGCTTCCGTTGGTATCAACAACTTCGGCTGCAGTTATGGTTCCGTTCTCTACCGTGTAGAGTTTAAACTGCTCTGTGTGTCCAAAATGCTGAAAAATTTCTCCGTTCTCATAAGTAACTGCAATTTTCATAATACATACTCCTTTGTTGTGTTGTAGATGGAAAACAGGAAAACTGTGTTCTGCCGTGGCCATGTGGCAGATGCATTGTCTGCAGCGGGGATATTCCCGCCCTTCGCAGATTCGGTAATTTCCGCCGGAAATGATGAGCCGTTTCCCGTTTACGATGCACTGTGCAAGCTTATAACGGGCGCTTTCATAAATTTCCGTGACTGTTGTGCGGGAAACATCCATCTGCGCGGAGCATTGTTCATGGGTTTTCTTTTCCAGGTCAACCAGACGGATCACTTCATATTCATCCAGTGTAAGTGTGATCGTGTCATCGGTCTGGCTGTTTTCCGGATAAAATGAATCGTACTGCGGTGTAAAGCAGATCCTCCGGCATTTTTGGGGTCTCGGCATGGGAAATCCTCCTTGTTTTCGACATATGTCGATTATAACTCATAAATAACAAAAGTCAATACGAAAACCACTATTAACCTGGGGACTTCGGGATATAAAGATTGACAGATCTGCCTGATTAGGGTACCATCCAATAGGAACGATACGCTGTATTCCGCCGGTTGCGGAAAATGCGGAACATAGCGGACATACTATAGAAGAGGTGAGAATCACATGTTAAAGGTAGACAACCTCACGTTTGAGGTGAATGAAGAGGGTAGAAAACGCTGTCTGGTCAATCATGTCAGTTTTCAGGTTGCGGATGGTGAAATGTTAGTGATTACCGGGCCGAACGGCGGCGGTAAGTCTACGCTGGCCAAGGTGCTGGCAGGCATTGAGAAAGCGGATGAGGGTCTGATTTTCCTGGATGAAGAGGATATTTCCGGTTACGATATCGATCATCGTGCCAATGCGGGAATCGGCTATGCATTCCAGCAGCCGCCACGCTTTAAGGGCATGACGGTGGCAAGAATGCTGTCTCTTGCAGCGGGAAAAGACCTGACGGAGGCAGAAAGCTGTAAGCTGCTTTCTGCAGTGGGACTTTGTTCTGCCGATTATCTGAACCGACAGATGGACGGCACACTTTCCGGAGGCGAGATGAAGCGTCTGGAGATTGCAACGGTACTGGCGAAACCGCACAAGGTCAGCATTTTTGATGAGCCGGAGGCCGGTATTGATCTTTGGAGCTTTTCTATGCTGATCAAACGGTTTGAGGAGATCCACAAAGAGAAACAGGAAAGCCTGATCCTGATTTCCCATCAGGAGCGGATCATCCGTATGGCAGACAAGATCATGGTAATCGAAGATGGTGAAGTGAAACGATACGGCAGCCGTGAGGAAGTCCTGCCAACTCTGTTTACGCAGGAGAGATGCGGCAAGTGTGCGAATGGACTGGAAGGAGGTGTCTGCTGATGGCACAGATCAATGAGACTACCCAGGGGGTTCTGGATCAGATCAGCGAAGGATTTGCGCAGAAAGGTGCTTATAATCTTCGCCAGAATGGCGTATCGATCTGTCATGGAGACAGCGAGCACATCAAGATTCGTAAGAAAGAAGATAAGCCTGGGATCGATATCCTGATTGACGGTGATACAAAGGGTGAAAAAGTGTTCATCCCGGTTGTAGTCAGTGTTTCCGGCATGACGGATCTGGTTTACAATGATTTCTATATCGCGGATGGTGCGGATGTGACCATCGTGGCAGGCTGCGGCATCCACAACAGCGGCTGCAATGAGAGCCGTCATGATGGTATTCATACCTTCCATGTAGGAAAGAATGCCAATGTCCGTTATGAAGAAAAGCATTACGGAGAAGGCAACGGAACCGGAAGCCGTATCTTAAATCCGGTGACGAACATTGAGGTAGGCGAGAATTCTGTTTTTACCCTGGATACCGTTCAGATCAAAGGTGTGGATTCCACGGTGCGCAGAACCAATGTTTCCATGGAGGCAGGCTCCAGGCTTTATGTGGTGGAGCGTATCATGACAGACGGAACACAGCATGCGGAGTCAGATATGGAGGTCTGCATGAATGGAAGCGGCTCCTCAGCACAGATCGTTTCCCGTTCTGTAGGCAAGGGGGAGTCTTCCCAGGTATTCCATCCGAAGGCAGTCGGAAACACCAAATGTCATGCTCATATCCAGTGTGATTCTATCATCATGGATCATGCAAAAGTTGGTTCCATTCCGGAGATTCAGGCTAATCATGTGGATGCTGCAATCGTTCATGAGGCAGCCATCGGACGAATCAATGATGAGCAGCTGTTGAAGCTCAGAACCCTCGGCATGACCGAGGCAGAAGCTGAGAATGTGATCATTGAAAACTTTTTAAGTTAATATTCTGTGATAGGAACAGGAATGAAGGATCTGTAGCAGCGGATTTTTCATTCCTGTTTTGCTTGCCTGAAAAATAACATATTCCTTTCGTAGAAAATCCCGGAATCTTATGTTATACTTAAAGGCAAATCGTGTAAGGAGGTGTCTCTTTTTATGATGCAGCGAATCTGTCCGGTCTGTGACCAGGTTATGAAGCATGCCCACTACTGCAGCGCATGTCACTCCTGGGTGAAGGACCCGATGTATATGAATGTCACGTATTATCTGAATGAGCGCCACCCGAAAAAAGAGGCGCACTGCAGTTACCATAATGCAGAAGAGGAGCATACGAATGCCGGAGCCGAAAGGCGGAAGGCAGTGCGATCGTCTTCCGGCAGAGAGCGAAGCGTGAAAACAGAGCGGGCGGTCCGAACCACAGAAAAAGGCGCGTCAGGGCAGTCGAAGATGGTTATCGAAAAGAAAAATCCGGTTCGAAAACTGATTCTTTTGTATATTTTCCTGATGGTTGTGATATGGCTGTTCAGGCTGCTAAGCGGTATGGCTGGTTCATTCTCTGATATTACCGGAAGCATATTTGACAGTATCAGCGGGTCTGATTTCCGGGAACTGACGGATGAAGAAGCAAGAGCTTACGGCGGTCCCTGCACGGATGAACCGCATTTTGAAGTCACGATCGAAGCTCTTAAGAGTCCGATCCGGGAACTGTTTGATACCTGTCAGATTCCGCTGGCCGGAACAGATACCTATTCCCACAACACGGTATATTCCGATGAGACTACCTGGTTTTCTTCCACAGACACCTATTATATGGAAGCAGAGGACACATATGCCTATGTGGATTTTGACTACGACACAGCTACAGGTCAGCTCCATCAGATTTATCTGTCTGTCCCGGAACGAGATTCCATCACGGTTCTGACGAAGCAGTTTCTGCTGATGTTAAACGATGCGGATGCATGGGATATGGAACAGAAGCATCGTTCTGATGCGGCAGACCTGGATGAGCTGTATGCCCGGATGATGGAGCCCGGTGTGAACCAAACAGAGGGGGTCTGGTGCGGAGCCGGTATCAATGCTGAATTTCCGGATGCGGAAGATGAAAACTGCAGTGTGTGGATCCATCCTGACAGAAGCAGCGACAGCTACAGTTATGGAGAGCATACCGATAGTCTGTAAATGCCAAAATGTATGATGTGCCTGAGGTACAAAACAGTTATGAAATCATAAATATGAGAGGAACAGTACGTATGAAAATCAGAGATATTCTTGCAAAAAACGAACCAACACTTTCCTTTGAGGTATTCCCGCCAAAGACAGAGGATAAATACGAGTCTGTAGAAATGGCTGCTTCCGAGATTGCGAAGCTGAATCCGGCATTCATGAGCGTGACCTACGGCGCAGGCGGCGGTACCAGCCAGTATACGGTTGATATCGCAGCATCCTTAAAGGCAAAGGGGGTTACTCCGTTAGCGCATCTGACCTGCGTTTCATCCACCAGAGAAAAGGTACATTCGGTTCTGGAGCAGTTAAAGGCAGAGGGGATTGAGAATGTACTGGCTCTGCGCGGTGACATTCCAAAGGACGGAAAAGTTGAGAACGACTATCGCTATGCATCGGAACTCATTGCAGAGATCAAGGCATCCGGCGATTTCTGCATTGGTGCAGCCTGCTATCCGGAGGGGCATGTGGAGTCTGTCAATAAGACGGAGGATATCCAGCATCTGAAAGAAAAGGTAGAGGCCGGCTGTGACTTCGTGACTACCCAGATGTTCTTTGACAACAACATCCTATACAATTATCTGTACCGCGTGCGTGAAAAGGGCATTACGGTTCCGGTGATCGCAGGCATCATGCCGGTGACCAATGTAGCCCAGATCAAGCGCATCTGCTCTATGTCCGGGACCTATCTTCCGGCGCGCTTTAAAGCCATTGTTGACCGTTTTGGTGATAATCCTGCAGCTATGAAGCAGGCCGGCATTGCCTACGCAACGGAACAGATCATTGACCTGATCGCGAATCATGTAAACGGCATTCATGTGTATTCCATGAACAAGCCGGATGTGGCAGCCCAGATCCAAAACAGCCTTTCTGAGATCATCCGGTAGGAAAATACGATAAAGAAGGACAATGGCCCGGCATCGGAATTTTGGATGCCGGGCAGAAACTACGGAGAGAACAGGATTGATGAATGAAACATTTCACTGGAATGACCGGGAACTTTTGCGTTATCTGGGCTGTAAAAATGGGACAGCTCCGGACCAGAACACGGTAGATCTGATCATGCAGTGTAAGCAGGAACTGGAAGCAGTGGCTTCTCCCAGGGTTACCTGGAGAGAATATCCACTGTCATTTCAGGGTCATGTGATTGACATGACCTGTCTTCAGACACAAAGCAAAAGCCTGGAGCGGAATTTAAGGGACTGCGAGCGGGTTCTTTTGTTTGCCGCGACCCTTGGCAGTCAGGTAGATGTGCTGCTGCACCGCTATAACATGATCCAGATGAGCAAGGCCGTGGTCATGCAGGCGGCATCTGTAGCCATGCTGGAAACGTTCTGTGATGAACAGAATGAGAAACTGAAGGAAGAATACCAGGAAAAAGGCTGGTACTTAAGGCCGAGATTCAGTCCGGGCTACGGGGATTTCCCGCTGGAGTGTCAGAAACAGATCGCACCGGCGCTGGAGCTTGGAAAACGCATTGGCGTGACCCTGACGGACAGTCTTCTTATGGCACCATCCAAATCAGTGACGGCGGTCATCGGTGTGAGCCGCCTGCCAAGAAACTGTACGGTGCAGGGCTGTGAGGTCTGCGCCAAGCGGGACTGTGCTTACCGCAGATAGATGCAAATATGAACAACACGAAGGAGTTTACCATGGACATATTACAGGAATTACAGAACCGGATCTTATTCTGTGACGGAGGAATGGGAAGCCTTTTACAGGAGGCAGGATTAAAGCCGGGAGAGCTTCCGGGAACCTGGAACATTACGCATCCGGAGGAGCTTGTAAAGATTCACAAAGCCTATCTGGAGGCGGGCGCAGATATTGTGACCACAAACACCTTCGGCGTAGACCGGCTAAAATACAATAAAAACACGGAGTTTCAGCTGGAGCCGGTCATCCGGGCGGCAGTGGCGAATGCGAAGGAAGCCATCCGCCAGAGTGGAAAGCAGGCCTGGATCGGCCTGGATATGGGACCGACTGGCAAGCTGTTAAAACCGATGGGCGACCTAGCTTTTGAGGACTGCTGTGCCATCTACCGGGAAGTGGTGGAGATCGGAGCGGACGCAGGCGCGGATTTCATCCTCATTGAGACCATGAGCGACAGCTATGAAACCAAGGCAGCTGTGCTCGCAGCCAAAGAGGGCTGTGACCTTCCAATCTTTGTTACCGTTACCTTCGATGAGCGGGGCAAGCTTTTAACCGGCGGAAGCCCGGCATCCATTGTGGCTATGCTGGAGGGGCTTGGAGTTGACGTACTGGGCATGAACTGCGGCCTTGGCCCGGTTCAGATGAAAGAAATCTTAAAGGATGTTCTGGAAGTTTCTTCGATTCCGGTCATGATCAATCCGAATGCGGGACTGCCGAGAAGTGAGAATGGAAAGACCGTTTATGATATTGACGCGGCACATTTTGCAAAAACTGAGGAAGAAATTGTAGATATGGGTGCCCGGATCGTGGGCGGCTGCTGTGGCACTACGCCGGAGCACATTCGCATGGTGGCAGAGCGCTGCCGCGATAAAAAGCCGGTTCAGGTGACGAAGAAAAACCGCACGGTGGTATCTTCCTTCTGTCAGGCTGTTGAGATTGGAAAGAATCCGGTCATCATCGGCGAACGCATAAACCCGACTGGTAAGTCTAAATTCAAGCAGGCCCTGCGTGACCACAATCTGCAGTATATTTTACAGGAGGGCGTGACCCAGCAGGATCATGGTGCCCATGTGCTGGATGTGAACGTAGGTCTTCCGGAGATTGATGAGCCATCTATGCTGGAAGAGGTGGTACGGGAGCTGCAGAGCATCATTGACCTGCCGCTTCAGCTGGATACGACGGATCCGGTGGCTATGGAGCGGGCCATGCGTGTATACAACGGAAAACCGCTTATCAACTCCGTTAACGGAAAAGAGGAGTCCATGCGTACGGTATTCCCACTGGTACAGAAGTATGGCGGCGTTGTGGTAGCGCTGGCGCTGGATGAGGGTGGCATTCCGGAGACGGCAGAGGGCCGCATTCAGGTGGCAAAAAAGATCTATAAGACGGCGGCTGAATACGGAATCGGACCAGAAGACATCATCATTGACGCGCTGTGCCTGACGGTAAGCTCGGACAGCCAGGGGGCCATCACCACGCTGGAGACTCTTCGCCGTGTGCGGGATGAGCTTCACGGAAAAACCATTTTAGGTGTGTCTAACATCTCCTTCGGTCTGCCACAGCGTGAGATCATCAATGCGGCATTTTTCACCATGGCCATGCAGAATGGCTTAAGCGCTGCCATCATCAATCCGAATTCCGAGGCCATGATGCGCGCGTACTACAGCTTCCGTGCCCTGATGAATCTGGATCCGCAGTGCAGCGAGTACATTTCTGTTTACAGCGGGCAGGTGGCAAGCCTGGGCCAGAGTGCGGTAACTGGAAATGGAGGGTCTGCAGCAGGCGGAGCGTCTGGGCCAGCAGGCAGTCAGGAAGCTTCGGATCTGCATGCCAGCATCGTGAAGGGATTAAAAGACCAGGCGGTGCAGGCGGCAAAGGAACTGCTGGAAATCCAGGATGCCCTGGAGATCATCAACAGCCAGATCATTCCGGCACTGGATGTAGTGGGAAAGGGCTTTGAGAAGGGGACCATGTTCCTGCCGCAGCTTCTGATGAGCGCGGAGGCGGCAAAGGGCGCTTTTGGGGTTATCAAGGAAAAGCTGGATGCCAGTGGTCAGAAGCAGGAGAAGAAAGGTAAGATCATTCTGGCTACTGTTAAGGGTGATATTCACGACATCGGAAAGAATATTGTGAAGGTGCTTCTGGAAAACTACAGCTATGATGTGCTGGATCTGGGCAAGGATGTTCCGCCGGAGACCATTGTAGAGACAGCCGTGGAGAAGCATATTGAACTGGTGGGACTTTCTGCGCTGATGACCACCACCGTGCCAAGCATGGAAGAAACCATCGTACAGCTTCGCAAGGCAGCACCGTGGGCAAAGGTGATGGTTGGCGGTGCCGTGCTGACCCAGGAATATGCCGATACCATGGGAGCAGATCAGTACTGCCGCGATGCCATGGCTTCCGTAAATTACGCGGAGCAGGTATTCGGTCTTACAAAATAGTAAGAAATTTTTAAAAGAATAGAAATTGAATCTCCTTTCCGGCTGGATTACACTAGGATACATGGACTTAGTTGAACAGACAGAGAGGAGATTTTTTCATGTTACATGGTAAGATAAATACAGGAAAGCGCCTGGCAGCACTGGCACTCTGCGGACTTTTTGCCCTGCAGGCTCCGGCAGTACCGGCTATGGCAGCAGAAACACTGACGGTACAGGACCAGGGATTTTACCGCATTGATGGAACAAAGATTGAGGGAGCGGTGGCAAAAGGCGTTACCATTTCCAAATACCAGAACCAGGCAGGTCCCATCGACTGGGATGCCATGAAGGCGGATGGCGTGACCTTTGCCATGATCCGTGTCGGATACTTAAATGATCTGGACCCTTACTTTAAAGAAAATATGGAGGGTGCCATCAGCCACGGCATCCGTGTGGGTGTGTTCCTCTATTCCATGGCGTTGGATGAAGAGACTGCGCGGCAGGAAGCCCAGTATGTGCTGGAACAGATCCGGGGATATAAGATTTCCTATCCGGTTGCCTACGATGTAGAATCCAAGTACCTGCTTGACAATGGAAAAACGCCGCAGGAACTGGCAAACCAGACGAATGTTTTCTGCAAAGCCATCGCGGATGCCGGATACCGTCCAATTCTCTACGGAAACAATCAGTGGCTGACCAATTATGTAGATGTGTCCCAGGTGCCGTATGATATCTGGTATGCGCGCTACGGAACGACCGGTGAATTCCAGAACCGGAAGATCTGGCAGCTTACCGAGACGGGTTCCGTGGCAGGCATCACTGGCAATGTCTGCATCGAGGCTTCTTTCTATGATTATCCGGAGCTGGCGGCAGGCAATACAGGAAGTGGAACCTACACTGCAGGATCTTCTTCAAGCGGGGGCCCGGGTGGGAGGCTGTCAGCGGGAAAGACCCAGGCAACGCCAACGGGCGGCGCGTCCACGGATAGCCAGACAG
>SKED01002789.1_pt1 | contig 11690 bp, 8 predicted proteins | sample 4826651 | NCBI WGS metagenome assembly SKED01 (sample SAMN11008818, study PRJNA524170) | human gut metagenome | biome: Human fecal sample; material: Feces; isolation source: fecal sample from pouch patient p19 | host: Homo sapiens | place: Israel: Tel-Aviv | collected 2016-06-28
AAAAAGGAGGAATGAGTATGGCTTCGCACAGAGCAGCAGGGAGACAGAGCTATGTGTACGGAACTGCCGCCAGAGATATGGCAGCAGAGAGGGAACGCACAAGAGAACGGAGAGTGGTGCAGTACCGCCAGAATATGAGCCATACTGTCAGAAGAAATCAGGAAAAGGCACTTCAGATGGATCTGCCCTATGTGCTCATGCTGACGCTGGCAGCAGTCTGCGCGCTTTATATCTGCGTGGGCTATCTGCATGTGCAGTCCTCCATGACTGCAAAGATTCATAGCATTGAGGGTCTGGAACAGCAGTTGGAGCAGCTTTGTTCCGAGAATGACGCGCTGCAGACCCGCATTAATACCGACATGGATCTGGATCACATCTACAAGGTAGCTACAGAGGAGCTCGGCATGGTATATGCCAACCGTAATCAGGTGTTATTATATGATAAAACGGAAAGTGAGTATGTAAGACAGTATGAGGACATCCCAAAACACTAATCAGGATTCAAGGATGGGGGACAAACGAAGATCCGGCGCGCGCCGGATCTTCACGAAGTATATGCAGGAAAAGCTGGCGGTCACAGTCATTGTGATTACGCTGGCTTTGTTTGCGTTAATCTATGTGTTATATCACATCATCACCACAAAACAGGACAGCTACAACCAGATCGTGCTGTCCCAGCAGCAGTATGACAGCCGTGTGCTTCCGTACCGGCGTGGCGATATTGTGGACCGCAACGGTACTTATCTGGCCACGACAGAGAAGGTTTACAACCTGATCATTGATTCAAAGCAGATCATGTCGGCGGAGGATGATTATCTGGATGCTACCGTTACCGCGCTGGTGACGATATTCGGGTATGATGAGAATGAGATGCGAAATCTCATCCGCGATAACTCCACGAAAGCATATCTGCGCTATGCAAAGCAGCTTTCCTATGACCAGAAAGAGGCCTTTGAACAGTACCAGGCTGATACCAACAAGGCCAACGCCAAGGCAGATTCCAAGGCCCGGGTCAAGGGGGTCTGGTTTGAGGATGAGTTTAAGCGTATTTATCCGTACAACTCCCTGGCCTGCAACGTAATTGGCTTTGCTACCAGTGACGGTGGAACCGGAAACGGCGGTATTGAGCAGTCCTACAACGATTCTCTGGTGGGTACCAATGGACGGGAATATGGTTACTTAAATGATGATTCCAACCTGGAGCGTGTGATCAAGCCGGCCGAGAACGGCAATACGGTGGTATCTACCATTGATGTGAATATCCAGAACGCAGTAGAAAAGCGCATCAACGAGTGGATGGCCGATCCGGGCTCCGAGCATATTGGCGTTGTGGTCATGAACCCGAATAATGGTGAAGTTCTGGCGATGGCCAACAACAGCATGTTTGATCTGAACAATCCGAGAAGCGCGGCGGACAGCTTCAGTGAAGAAGAATTGCGGGAGATGGGCTTAAAGGAGGCTATGCAGACCTACAACCGCCAGCATAAAAAAACAGACGGCAGCACCATCACCATCGACCAGGTGCCGGAACATTATTCCGCAGATGAGATCCGCTCCTACGGACTTCAGGTGGCCTGGAACCAGAAGTGGCGAAATTACGATATCAGTGATACCTACGAGCCTGGTTCTCCATCTAAGATCTTTACGGTAGCGGCAGCTCTGGAAGAGGGAGTGATTTCTCCGAATGACACCTTTTACTGCGATGGTTACCAGGAGGTGGCCGGTCATCAGATTAAGTGTACGGCATTCCGGAAGGGCGGACATGGCATGCTGACGGTGGCAGAAGCCCTGATGGTTTCCTGCAACGATGCCCTGATGCAGATTGCGGCAAAGATGGGTGCCACCACCTTTACCCGTTACATGAATGCCTTCGGCTTTGGTATTGACCTGCCGGGCGAGGCAGATGCCAAGGGCCTGGTGCGCAGCGCCAGTGAGATGAACTCCGCGGACCTGGCAACCAACTCCTTCGGACAGAACTATAACTGTTCCATGATCCAGATGGCAGCGGCCTACGGTTCGGTCATCAATGGCGGCTCTTACTATGAGCCACATGTGGTAAAACAGATCTTAAACGATCAGGGATCTGTGGTGAAAGAGGTTAAGCCGAAGCTGGTTCGCGAGACCGTTTCTGAGTCTACCAGTAGCTTTATCAAGGACGCGCTGTTCCGTACGGTTTCCGAGGGAACCGGTAAGGCAGCTGCGGTAGAAGGCTATGAAATTGCTGGAAAAACGGGTACTGCAGAGAAGATTCCGCGTTCCGCGAAGAACTATCTGCTGTCCTTCTGTGGTTTTGCTCCGGCCTACGACCCGCAGGTGCTGGTGTATGTTACGGTTGATACTCCGCATGTGGAGGACCAGCCGCACAGTATCTATGCCAGCAGCGTATTCTCCAAGATCATGGGAGACATTCTTCCGTATCTGAATGTGTTCCCGTCGGTAGACTTTGAGCAGCAGAGTGAGGCAGCCGCACAGCTTCCGGAGGCGGAGGGCATCACGGATAACAGCAGCGTGACTCCGGAGACCGAGGCAGAGCCGAAGGTATACGAGACCGAAGAATACATTGAGCCGGGCGCGGATTCTGATCTGCCGGAGGATGTACCGGAGAGCACGGAAACGGATGAAACCGGGAAAAACGGAACGGATGCCGGAGGTGGCTATGTTCCTCCGGCCCAGACGGTTCCGGAAACTTCTGCTTCGGAGAGCAGCCAGGAAAGCAGTGAAGCAGAAAGTGAAAGCAGCACGGAAGCAGAAAAACAGACGGAAAGCGCGGGAGAATCCACTTCCCAGGCGGAGCGCGAGACCATGAGCGCAACCTCATCCGCAGGGGAATAATGCTTCCGGATGCTTCATACAATAGAATAATGACTGTTTTAAGGGAGCCGGTATGGAATATGGAAATCGGAGCGCGTTTCTGACCCACCACCGGAGAAGGATAGCCGTTCTGTTTGGTCTGCTGTGTTTGGGCATGGTGGGACTGACAGGGCGGCTTGTGTTTCTTATGATGTACCGGGCAGATCATTACAGTGAGATGGCACAGGATCTGCATCAGCGGGAACGCGCCATCAAGGCAGCCAGAGGACGGATCCTGGACGCAAACGGCACGGTGATCGCGGCAAACCGCACAGTCTGTACCATTTCCGTGATCCACAATCAGGTAACGGATTCGGACACGGTCATTCACAATCTGTGTGAAAACCTGGGGATGGAGGAGGCCGGAGTCCGGAAAAAAGTGGAAAAACGAAGCTCCCGTGAGATTATACGCACCAATGTGGACAAGGAAACCGGGGACCGTATCCGGGAACTGCATCTGGCCGGAGTGAAGGTCGATGAGGATTACAAGCGGTATTACCCGTTTGACAGTCTGGCTTCCAAAGTGCTCGGCTTTACCGGCGGTGATAATCAGGGAATCATTGGACTGGAGGTTGCGTACGAAGCTGTTTTAAAAGGAAAGAACGGCATCATTCTCACGATGGCGGACGCGGCAGGAGTAGAACTGGAAAATGCCTTTGAAGAGCGGATTGAGCCGGTGGCAGGTGCAGATCTCTATCTGAGCCTGGATGTGAACATCCAGCGCTATGCAGAGCAGGCGGCACGAACTGTTATGGAACGAAAGGGCGCAAAACGGGTATCGGTGATTGTTATGGATCCGCAGAATGGGGAAATTATGGCAATGGTCAATGTGCCAGAATTTAATCTCAATGATCCGTTCACATTAAATACGGAAGAGGATACAGCACTGCTTTCCGTAAAGGAAAAGCAGGAGCGGCTGAACCAGATGTGGAGGAATCCGGCCATCAATGATACCTACGAGCCGGGGTCTACCTTTAAGATCATTACCGCGGCGGCAGGACTGGAGGCGGGAGTGGTATCTTTGACGGATCAGTTTTCCTGCCCGGGCTTCCGGGTGGTGGAGGACCGCAAAATCCGCTGTCACAAAGTAGGAGGACATGGAGGGGAGACTTTTTTGCAGGGAGCCATGAATTCCTGCAATCCGGTATTTATTGATGTGGGCCAGCGCCTTGGCATTGACCGGTACTGCCAGTATTTTGATCAGTTTGGCCTGCGGGAAAAAACGGGCATCGACCTGCCGGGAGAGGCAGGAACCATCATGCACAAAAAGGAAAATATGGGGCTTGTGGAACTGGCTACCGTTTCCTTTGGCCAGTCTTTTCAGATCACGCCTATCCAGCTGATTACCACTGCGGCTTCCATTGTGAATGGCGGAACACGGATCACGCCCCATTTCGGAGTAAAGGCTGTGGCGGCAGACGGAAGCTTCATCCACCGCTTTTCTTACCCGAAAGGAAAACGGATCCTCTCGGAAGAGACCAGTAAAACCATGCGATACGTGCTGGAACAGGTCGTGGCAGAGGGAAGCGGAAAGAAAGCGGCAGTGGCGGGATTTCGCATCGGAGGAAAGACGGCCACTTCGGAAAAACTGCCCAGGAGCCTGAAAAAATACATCTCCTCCTTCGTTGGCTTTGCTCCGGCAGACGATCCCCAGGTGATTGCGTTGATCACCATTGATGAGCCCCAGGGAATCTACTATGGAGGCACCATTGCGGCGCCGGTGATCGCGGATATTTTTCAGAATATCCTGCCCTATCTTGGAATACGGCAGGAGCCTGTCACGGAGAAGAACGAAAGGTGACCGGCTTCTAAAAGTTTACCTGAAACAACCTTGCAAAGAAAATAGAAAAGACGTATACTTAACAATATGTCAAAAATACATAAGGAATCTAGGAGAGTATTATGATTAACGAAACTATCCTTGCGATCATCATCGCATTTGCAGTCAGCGCGATCCTCTGTCCGATCGTGATCCCGTTTCTGCATAAGCTGAAATTTGGACAGCAGGTCCGCGAAGACGGCCCACAGGCACATTTAAAAAAGCAGGGAACTCCTACTATGGGCGGCCTGGTATTCTTAACTGCCGTGGTCATTACGTCCCTGTTATATATCCGTGATTATCCGCGCATCATTCCGGTGCTGTTTATGACGGTTGGCTTTGGCGTGATCGGATTTCTGGATGACTACATCAAGATTGTGATGAAGCGTTCTGAGGGCTTAAACCCGGTGCAGAAGCTGATCGGTCAGTTTATCATTACCGGCATTTTTGTTTATTATCTGGTGTGCTCCGACGAGGTGGGAACCTCCATGCTGGTTCCGTTTACCGGTGGATTTGAGCACGGAATCTATCTGGATCTTGGCTTTTTATTCATCCCGTTTGTGTTCTTTGTTGTGCTCGGAACTGACAACGGCGTGAACTTCACCGACGGACTGGACGGCCTGTGCACCAGCGTGACCATTCTGGTGGCAACCTTTTTAACCATCATTTCCATTGGCGAGAATAGCGGCATCAGTCCGATCACCGGAGCAGTGGTGGGTAGTCTGCTTGGCTTTTTACTGTTTAATGTTTATCCGGCAAAGGTATTTATGGGAGACACCGGTTCCCTTGCGCTGGGCGGCTTTGTCGCTTCCAGCGCATTCATGATGCAGATCCCGTTATTCATCCCCATCATCGGGCTGATCTACCTGGTGGAGGTGCTTTCGGTCATCATGCAGGTGTCTTACTTTAAGGCAACCCACGGAAAGCGTATTTTCCGCATGGCGCCGATCCACCATCATTTTGAACTGGGCGGATGGTCTGAGACCCGCGTAGTCGCAGTTTTTTCCATCGTGACCGCGCTGCTCTGTCTGGTGGCGTACTTAGGATTATAATCGGAAGGACAGGAGGTATATGAGATGAGTCAGAAAGTATTAGTGGCAGGTACCGGCAAAAGCGGTATCGCAGCAGCAAAGCTTCTTCTTGCCATGGGCGGCGAGGTCGTGCTTTACGACGGCAACGACAAGCTGGACCCGGAAAAGATCAAAGAAAATTTTGAGGAAGACGCAAAGGTTACCATTGTTCTGGGAGAACTGACGAGACCGGATCTTTTAGGCGTGGAGCTTTCCATCATCAGCCCGGGCATTCCGTTAGATGCTCCGTTCGTGCCGGTTCTGGATGAGGCCAAGATTCCGATCTGGAGTGAGATCCAGCTGGCTTACCATGTGGCAAAGGGCAAACTCATCGCCATTACCGGAACTAACGGAAAGACCACGACCACGGCCCTGACCGGCGCTATCATGAAGACATTTTTTGATGAAGTGTTCGTGGTAGGAAATATCGGCATTCCCTACACCGATGTGGCACTGGATACCACAGACAAGTCCGTAACCGTGGCTGAGGTTTCCAGCTTCCAGCTTGAGACCATCATGGATTTCCATCCGGACGTCAGCGCTATCTTAAATATCACGCCGGATCATTTAAACCGTCACGGCACCATGGAGAATTACATTGAGGTGAAGGAGCGCGTGGCAGTGAACCAGACAGAGGATGACTGCATCGTGCTGAATTATGACGATAAGATACTGCGGGAGTTTGGTGAGAAGAAGGATCTGAAACCGAAGGTAATCTTCTTCTCCAGCACCCAGACCTTAAAAGAAGGCATGTATTTAGACGGCGACATGATGCTCTACGCTCATGACGGCAAAAAGGAAGAGGTCTTAAACGTAAAGACGGATATGCAGCTTCTCGGCAAACACAACTATGAGAACGTGATGGCAGCGGTAGCCATGAGCATCCGCATGGGTGTGCCGATGGATCTGATCCGCAAAGCCGTAAAAGAGTTCAAGGCTGTAGAGCACCGCATTGAGTTCGTGCTGGAGCGCTCCGGTGTCCGCTATTACAACGATTCCAAGGGAACCAATCCGGACGCGGCGATCCAGGCCATCCGCGCAATGCCGGGACCGACTGTCCTCATTGCAGGCGGCTACGACAAGCACAGCGAGTATGACGAGTGGATTGAGGCGTTCGGTGATAAGGTAAAATATCTGGTGCTGATCGGCCAGACCCGAGACAAGATCGCGGAGTGCGCGAGAAGCCATGGGTTTACTGATATCATGTATGCGGAGGATATGGCAGAGGCAGTGCGTGTCTGCGCGGCTTATGCCAACGCGGGAGACAATGTTCTTCTCTCTCCGGCCTGCGCAAGCTGGGGCATGTTCGATAACTACGAGCAGCGCGGCGAGATTTTCAAGGAATGTGTAAGAAACCTGTAGGAGGAGTGATATGGCAAAGAAGAACCGGCCGAAACGGTTTTATGATTACAGCCTGCTGTTCTGTATCATATTTCTGTCGGTGTTTGGACTGGTCATGATCTACAGTGCCAGCTCCTACACAGCACAGTTAAAATATAACAATGCCGGTTATTTCATGATGCGTCAGCTTAAGATCGGGGCTGGCGGACTGGTTCTGGCCCTGATTATTTCCAAACTGGATTATCACTGGTACGCAAAGTTTTCCATGTTTGCCTACCTTTTGTCTTATGTGCTGATGATTGCGGTTACCCTGGTCGGTAAGAAGGTAAACGGTAAAAAGCGCTGGTTGGGCATCGGCTCTTTAAGCTTCCAGCCGACGGAGTTCGTAAAGATCGCGCTGATCATCTTTCTGGCAGTGCTGATTACCCGCATGGGGGCAAGTGTAAATACCTGGAAGAATATGGTCCGGGTCATGGGCTTTGCGCTCCCGATTGCCGGTATTGTAGCGGCAAATAACTTAAGCTCCGGTATCATCATTGCGGGAATTGCTTTTGTGATGCTGTTTGTGGCCTGCAAAAAGCAGTGGCCGTTTTACGCCTGCGGCGGCCTGGCGCTCCTGACGGTAGTTACAGCTGGTCCCCTGGCAATTTTTCTCGAGAAGATCAAGCTGTTAAAGCCGTATCAGTTAAGCCGTATCCATGTATGGCTTTCTCCGGAAAGCTACCCGATGGATGGTGGCTACCAGGTGCTTCAGGGACTTTACGCCATCGGCTCCGGCGGCCTTTTTGGCAAGGGACTGGGCGAGAGTATCCAGAAGATGGGCTTTGTGCCTGAGGCGCAGAACGATATGATCTTTTCTATCATCTGCGAGGAACTGGGATTGTTTGGAGCGGTCTCCGTCATTCTCATTTTCCTGTTTATGATCTACCGTTTCATGCTGATTGCTAACAACGCGCCGGATCTTCTGGGAGCGCTGATCGTGGTGGGCGTTATGGCACATATTGCGATCCAGGTAATCTTAAACATCGCGGTAGTAACCAACACGATCCCGAATACCGGAATTACGCTTCCCTTCATCAGTTACGGAGGTACGTCGGTACTCTTTCTGATGATGGAGATGGGCATGGTGCTTGGGGTTTCCAACCAGATCCGGCTGGAGCGGTAAAGGTTATCGCCACCCGCGCGAAAAATGTGATTCCGGACGGAAAATCCTGAACCGATGGTTCTGAAGGTACATAAGATAAGGAAGAGGGAAGATCGTGTACAGGAGGGATCGCGGATTGTCTGTGCTTCGGATAGAAGGGTTACACAGTCTGGAAGGTAGTATTAAAATACAGGGTTCCAAGAACGGGGTGCTGCCGGTTATGGCAGCATCTCTTCTTCATAACGGAACCACGGTACTGGAGCATATCCCCAAAATACAGGATGTTTTCTGTATGCTGGGGATTTTGAATGCTCTGGGGGCAGAATGCCGGCTGGAGGGAGAGCGCCTGAGTATTTCGGCAGCCTCCCTCTCTGCAGCAGAGATACCGGAGACGCTGGCCGGACAGATGCGGTCATCCGTGATGCTGTTAGGTCCGCTGCTGGCGCGCCTGGGGCGGGTGGAAACCAGTCTGCCTGGCGGTTGCCGCATTGGGAAAAGGCCGGTGGATCTGCATATCCGGGGGCTTACGGAGCTGGGGGCGGTTGTCAGGATTGAGGATAACCGGATCCGGGCGGAAGCTCCACCTGCGGGGCTTTTGGGTGCGGAAATTCATCTGCCCTATCCGAGTGTGGGAGCCACAGAAAATATTTTAATGGCCGCGGCTGGGGCCAGGGGAGAGACTGTACTCGCCGGAGCAGCCAGAGAACCGGAAATCGGGATTCTGTGCAGCTTTCTAAAGGCTATGGGGGTTTCGGTGGAGGGAGCCGGAAGCTCCGTGATCCGTGTCCGGGGCACGGGGAGTTTCCGGGATTCCCGCTTCTCCCTTCCAGGGGACCGCATTGTGGCCGGAACATATCTCGGCGCGGTTCTCTGTGCGGGTGGTCATGTCCTTCTGGAGCAAGCTCCGGCAGAGCATATGGGAAAGACACTCTGGACGGCAAAACAGATGGGCGCGCAGCTGGAGCCGGTGGAAGAGGGCATCTGGGTTTCCATGCAGAGACGGCCCGGCCCGGTGGACATCGAGACAGGGCCCTACCCGGAGTTTCCAACGGATATGCAGTCTGTCGTGATGGCGGCAGCGGCTCTTGCGGACGGAACATCCTGCATCCGGGAGAATGTATTTGAAAACCGTTTTTGCGTGGCAAAAGAATTGCAGAAACTTGGGGCACATATTATAATAGAAGATAAATTTGCGCAGGTGAATGGCGTGAAGGCTTTGAAGGGTGCCAGCGTGATGGCAGAGGATCTGCGTGGCGGCGCGGCACTGGCAGCAGCGTGTCTTGCGGCAGAAGGAACAAGCTTCCTTGGCGGTTATGAACACATCCGCCGTGGCTACGAGGATATCTGCCGGGATCTGGCCGGAGCAGGAGCCCGCATCGAACTGCTTTCGCAGGCGGAGAATATCTTTTCAGACGATAGGAGAAAAGAAACAGATGGAATATGGACCAGGCAAGAAAAAAATGGCGATCCTTCTGGCAGCGTTATTTCTGTTGCTTGTGATCATAGCGGGCGTGTGCTCCATCCGGATCCGGGAGATCACGGTTACGGGAAATGAAAAATATACAGATGAACAGGTAGTAGATCTGGTGTTTCCGGACAACGCGAGCCGCAGTACGGTGCTCTGTTACCTGCGCGAACATTTCGGAAAGCATGAGAAAATTCCATTCGTGGAGGATTACAAGCTGGTGATCAAGAGCCTGAACCGGGCGGAGATCATTGTCTACGAGAAGAGCGTGGTGGGTTATGTGTCCTATATGAGCAGCTATATGTACTTTGACAAGGACGGTATCATCGTGGAAAGCTCCAGTCAGAAGCTTCACGGCATTCCGTGGATTACGGGCCTGAAATTCGGTCATATCGTCCTTTACCAGAAGCTCCCGGTGGAGAGTGAGCGGGTTTTTGAGGAAATCTTAAACCTGACCCAGATCCTGTCCATCTATGACCTGAGTGTGGACAAGATCCAGTACAACACTCTGGGTGAGGCCACGCTCTACATGGGGGAGATTGAGGTGATCCTGGGCAGCAATGAAGGTCTCAACGGCAAAATCGCGGAGCTTGGGGACATGCTCCCGCAGCTGGAAGGAAAGAGCGGAATCCTGTATCTGGATAATTACGATGAGACCAGGACTAACCCCATGTATACCTTTAAGCCAAAGGGCTAGTTTTTCGGCTTTTTTGCGAAAAAAACGGTTGATATTTTTTGAGAAATCACCTATAGTATTTACTAGACTAGTTTTTGATATAATGTTACAAAAATGTTACAAAAGGCCAATGAAAGAAGTTAAGGAGGAATCAGTCTTGTTAGAGATTAAGATAAATGAAGCGGAAAACTCCGCAAAGATCATTGTGATCGGTGTCGGCGGTGCCGGCAACAATGCAGTAAACCGCATGGTAGATGAGAATATCGCGGGTGTGGAGTTCATCGGCATCAACACAGATAAACAGGCACTGCAGTTCTGTAAGGCACCGACCGCCATGCAGATCGGTGAGAAGCTGACCAAAGGATTAGGAGCAGGCGCAAAGCCGGAGGTTGGCCAGAAGGCAGCAGAGGAGAGCTCTGAGGAGATCGCACAGGCTATCAAGGGCGCAGACATGGTATTTGTTACCTGTGGCATGGGCGGTGGTACCGGTACCGGTGCAGCTCCGGTCATCGCGAAAATCGCAAAAGACATGGGAATCCTGACTGTTGGTGTTGTAACCAAGCCGTTCCGTTTCGAGGCAAAGGCACGTATGAGCAACGCTCTGTCAGGAATCGAGAACTTAAAGGCAAGCGTTGATACCCTCATCGTGATCCCGAATGACAAACTTCTTGAGATCGTTGACCGCAGAACCACCATGCCGGATGCTTTAAAGAAAGCAGACGAAGTGCTGCAGCAGGCAGTTCAGGGAATCACCGACCTGATCAATGTACCGGGTCTGATTAACCTCGATTTCGCAGATGTTCAGACTGTTATGACCGATAAGGGTATTGCTCATATCGGTATCGGACATGCCAAGGGTGATGACAAGGCTGTTGAGGCTGTTAAGCAGGCAGTAGCGAGCCCGCTGTTAGAGACCACCATCGAGGGCGCTACCCACGTTATCATCAATATTTCCGGTGATATCAGCCTGATCGAGGCAAACGAGGCAGCAAGCTATGTTCAGGAGCTGGCTGGAGATGACGCAAACATCATCTTCGGTGCTATGTATGACGAGAACGCTCAGGACGAGGCTACCATCACCGTAATCGCAACCGGTCTGGACGCTCACGCAAACACTCCGGTGAACAAGGCTATGGCTGAGTTCGGAAACTTTAAGCCGAAAATGCCGTCCAGTTTAAACTTAAACACCCAGAGCCGCACCGCTGCTGCTGAGGCAAGCGCAACTGCACCGAAGGCAGCTCCGCAGCTTCACGCACAGGCTCCGGCTGTAAAAACGCTTCAGACTCAGGCTCCGCAGCAGACTGCTTCTGCGCAGGCCGCAGCAC
>SKED01002795.1_pt1 | contig 11651 bp, 9 predicted proteins | sample 4826651 | NCBI WGS metagenome assembly SKED01 (sample SAMN11008818, study PRJNA524170) | human gut metagenome | biome: Human fecal sample; material: Feces; isolation source: fecal sample from pouch patient p19 | host: Homo sapiens | place: Israel: Tel-Aviv | collected 2016-06-28
TCGCGGGCAGTCCGGATTAGTTTCCTGATGTTGCTGACAAACTTTTCAAACGCATACAGGCGTTCATCCACGATACCTTTCTGTGTATCCACAACCAGTAAAACCATGTGTAAGCCCTCCTGTTTTTCTTTGGTTTCATTCTACCATAGACCGCCGTTTTCTACAAGCAGATTCGAAAAATCCCCACAGGGAAAACCTGTGTTTCACCTGCAGGGATTGATTCAGCCACCCAAGACGATTAGGATCAGCACCACGACCACTGCAATAGCGATCAGGCAGCCGCACCCGCTGCCGTCCCCGCCGCCACCGCCATTGTTGTTGTGACCGCCGCCACCGCCGCCGGACGAGCCGCCGAAGTTGCGGTTGAACGCCGTCATGTACTGGGCATAGCCCGCATCACCTTTGCCGAAGTAGTCATAATCACCGTTTGACATTGTTTTGTCCTCCTTCAAAAGTCTGTTATTGCTTCTTCTGAAGGTATCTTACAAAAAGTGATGTACCATAAAGTTCTCTTTTGTGAAAAAAAGTTTTTCTCAATCTCTTACACATTATCCTTAACCAGCCGTAATCCATTCAACTGAAGGAAAGCCGCTCGACATAATCGAATACAGAACGTTCAAATTACTTAGCCGCATCTACGGCCACCGGACAACAGGAAAGGAGTATCTCATGGCCAAAACTGCCGACACCATTGCCATCTATTCCCGCAAATCCCGCTATACCGGCAAGGGCGAAAGTATCGGAAATCAGATCGACCTCTGCCGCGAATATATCCGCACTCACTACGGCGATGCCGCAGCACAGCAAGCTGTCGTCTTTGAGGACGAGGGCTTTTCCGGCGGCAACCTGAACCGCCCGGACTTCAAAAAGATGATGACTGCGGCCAAGGACCGGAAATTCAAGGCCATTGTGGTCTACCGTCTGGACCGCATCAGCCGCAACATCAGCGACTTTTCCAGCCTGATTGAAGAACTGGGACGGCTGGGCATCGACTTTGTGTCCATCCGTGAAAGTTTTGACACGTCCAGCCCCATGGGCCGCGCGATGATGTACATCGCATCGGTGTTCAGTCAGCTGGAACGCGAGACCATCGCAGAGCGCATCCGGGACAATATGCACGAGCTGGCAAAGACCGGGCGCTGGCTGGGCGGCACCACCCCCACCGGCTACGCCTCCGAAAGCGTCAAGAGCATCACAGTGGACGGCAAGACCAAAAAGGCCTGCAAGCTCAAGCTGCTGCCGGATGAGGCAGAGATCATCTACAAAATTTTCGACCTCTACGAGCAGTACGATTCCCTGACCATGACCGAGACCGAGCTGCTGCGGCAGGGCATCAAAACAAAAACCGGGCGTTCGTTCACCCGGTTTTCCATCAAGTCGATTTTGCAGAATCCTGTCTACCTGATTGCAGACAAGGACACCTATCAGTATTTTGTGGACAATGAGGCAGAACTGTTCGCCCCGGAGTCCGATTTCGACGGTGTGCGCGGCGTGCTGGCCTACAACCGCAGCGATCAGGAAAAAGGCCGTGCTACGGTCTACAATCCCATCAGCGAATGGATCGTTTCGGTGGGCGAACACCCCGGCATCATCTCCTCGAACCGGTGGATTCGGGTGCAGGAGTCGCTGGAACGGAACAAATCCAAATCCTACCACAAGTCCCGCGGCAACGAAGCCCTGCTCACCGGTCTGCTGTGGTGCTCCTGCGGCAGCCGGATGTACCCGAAGGTCACCGGGCGCAAAACTGCCGACGGGCAGGTGGTCTTTCCCTATATGTGCAAACTGAAGGAGCGCAGCCGGAGAGAGTTATGTAATGTCCGGAATGCCAACGGCAATTTGCTGGATGCTGCCATCTGCGAACAGGTCAAGCACCTTGCCGACCATTCCAGCGACTTTATGAAGCAGTTGGAAAAGGCACGCTCTGCCCATGCGGGAAACCGTTCCGAGTGTGAGACCAAGCTTTCTGCCCTGCGCAAGGAGCAAGCCGAGACGCAGCGGAAGATCACCGCCCTCATCGACTCCCTTGCCGATTTTGGAGACAGCACCGCCGCAGTCCACCTGAAAAAGCGCATTGAGGAGCTGAATGCACAGGATGCCGCCCTGAGCTCCCGCATCCGGGAACTGGAGAGCCTCACCGACAACGGTGTTCTGGGCGGCATCGAGTTTGACGTGATGCGTCAACTGCTGACCGTGTTCCACGACAACATCGACGATATGACCGTGACCCAGAAGCGTGCCGCCATCCGCACGGTGGTGCGCAAGGTGGTGTGGGACGGCAAGGTGGCGCATGTGGTGCTCTTCGGTTCACCGGAGGATGAAATCGACTGGACCACCTTCCCGGTAGACCCGGAAGAGGACGACAACGACCCCGAGGGCGGTGGAGATGGTTCCGATTCTCCATCCGGCGTTCGCTCGGGTGAGGATAGCAAACGAGATCCGGATGCAGTTCCGGCGGGAGCGCAAGAGCGGCAGCACCGTTTCCCTGCAAGAAACACTGGAAGCGGATGGGGAGTCTGCCCTGACGCTGGCGGATGTGCTGCAGGACAGCTTTTGCATGGAGGAATGCTGTGAGAAGAAGGCAGACCTGCTCCGGGTGCGGCAGCTGCTGGAAACGCTGCCCGCGCGGGAGCGGCAGATCCTGCTGCTGCGGTACGGGCTGGCCGGGCAGCCGCCCCTGACCCAGCTGGAAACGGCACAGCTGCTGGGCATCAGCCGCAGCTATGTGTCCCGTCTGGAAAGCCACGCGCTGTGCCAGCTGCGCCAGCATTGGGACAAAAAACCGGCGCAGGAGTGAAACATTTCTCCTGTGCCGGTCTCGGAATCCTTATTCGGTCAGCGCGCTTGCCTGGATCTCGTCCAGCTGCTCAAAGGTGTACAGCCGGTTCAGCGCCTCGACCAGCTCCTTTTTGGAAAGGCGCGGCGGCAGGCCCAGTGCGTTCAACAGCTTTGCCTTGCGCTCTGCGCTGCCCGGCTTGCCGGAGAGCCCCCATTCGTACAGGTCCGTGTAGGTAATCTGCCGACCTTCCGGGCGGGCAGGCGCTGCGCCTGCCTCAGCCCCGAGGGCATCCCGCAGAGCCTGCAGAACGATGGCATCCTCCACACCTTCCACCCCCAGCAAACCTTCCTTGCCGGGCTGCTCCTTGCGCTTTTCCTTGCCATGAATGGCGGGCACATAGGCCTGCACCACGTTCTTTTCGCCCACCAGATTCGTGATGTAGTTCCGGATGCGGAAGCCCGCCGCATCCGAATCCGTCAGCAGAATCAGCCCGTTTTTCTGCGCCAGCGCTTTGAACAGCTGCTGGCGCTTTTTGTCTTTGTAAATGCCAAATCCATCCGTCAGCAGGATCATGGCATCGGTCAGGTGCGCAAGGCGGGCGGCATCGTATTTGCCCTCCACGATCAGCACCCGGCCGGTATGGAGCATTTCATTCTGCATCATCGTCCACTCCCTGCCATGGCCAGCCGGCACAGCGCCGTTTCCAGCAAGATCTGCTCTTCCACCGGCTGGCTCTTCAGGCTCTGGTCCAGCTCCAGCAGCACCTGCAGGCAGGCTTCGATCTGCCCCAGCGTATAGTGCGACGCCGTTTCGGCCGAGCGCTTGAGCCGGTAATCGCTGCCCTTGTAGCCAAAGTCCTTGAACACCGTACTGTAGTTCTTTTTGCGGGCCGCGCCCAACTTGACCCGGTACAGATCCACATAGCTGCCGATCATGGCCGCCGTGATGGCAATGGGCTCCTGCTGCAGGCGCAGAAGGGTCTGCAATTTCTTGCAGGCACCAGTGGCGTTTTTGGCGGTGATCATGCGGATCATCTCAAACACATCGGCTTCCAGGCTCACGGTGCCCATATCGGCCACCATGGCAGCGGTCACGGTCTGGTAGCCGGACAGCGCACAGAGCTTGTCCACCTCGTTTTCCAGCAAAAATGGATCCTCGCCGCAGCGTTCCAGCAACGCAGCAGCCGCGCCGTCCGGCAGTGAGGTTTCCTGTGCCTTTGCCCGGTCGATCATCATGGCCTTGAGCTCAAAGGGACGGGGTTTGGCCAGCTCTTCAACGTAGCCGATGGTCTTGCACTGGGCAATGAGTTTCTGGGCCGATTTCCCAGCCTTGAGCTTGCTGCGCTCCAATGGGAACACACTGCCCAGCACCACCACCGCATTTTCCAGGCTGGCCAGCGTACTGCACAGCTCGTCCAGATCCTTTGTGCCGTATGTGCCCGGGTCCACCTCCGGCAGCACCACCACGCGGCGGGTGCCAAAAAAAGAGATGGTGCCCGCTGCCATGATCAGTCCTTCGATTTCCGGAGCCGCACCGTCCAGCACGGTTGCATCCTCATCACTGTCTGCCGAGAGAATGCGGACAGCCGCATTCACCGCCTGCCGCACCAGATACCGCTCTGTGGAATAAAAATAGTACACCGGGCAGCCTTTGTCGGCCAGCTGCCGGAGTTTTGCCTCGGTCGCCAAACCCGCGGCCCCCTTTCGGATGAATTGTTATAATACCCATATAGTGTACCACACTCCGGCCGGATTGCAAAGCATCACTCTGCCCGCCAGCCGCCGGAAGGGCGCAGGCTGAGGGAAGCATATACCGCTTCCCCGCCCTGCATCCATTGGTAATGGTCACTCCGGCTCAGCAGCTGTTCCCACTGCACGGCCTCCGGCTTTGCCGGAGATGCCAGCAGCCACTGCGCCCGGACCGGTTCGGCCAGCGTCACCGTTCCGCTCACGGTCACGAACTGCTGCTCCCCGATGGTCAGCCGCACAAGGCAGCCGGACCGGGTACGCAGGGTCTCCACCGCTGCGGTCGACGTCTGTCGGGTGACGGCGCTTCCCACCGGCTGCACTGCCACTCGGCACATCGTCCGGGCAGGCAGCGTGCAGGCATTTTCCGGGTCCAGACGCAGATCTGCCAGCAGTTCCACCGTGGTCACGCCCCGGCGGGCCAGCTGGTTTTCCAACGCCCGCTGAGTGGATGCCCCACCCCGGAACAGCACCACGGCTGTGTGATTCTGGCTGACCACCACCGCCGGGCTGTTGGCACTGCCCACAAGATCGACGTGCACCACATCCCGGCACAGGGCGTTGCCCACGCCAATGGCAAGGACGGCCGTCATCAGGATGCCCGGTACAGCCACCCGCAGCCGTACCTTCCAGACATGTGCCAACCCGCACAGAGCAATCAGCAACAGACAGACAAGGGCTGCATAGTTTGTGTCAAAATACAGCCCCGCCCCAGGCTTGGCGCTGACCCACACGGCCCAGCGATTCAGCAGACCGGTCAGGGCTTCCGCAGCCTTGCCCAGCAGCAGATACAGCGGCCCGGCCACCGGGACAAGCCCCGCAAAAGCGGTGCCAAGGCTCAGCAGAAGCATGGGCTGCACCAGCCAGAGAACCGCCACGCCGGACAGCACTGCATAAATGCTGACGCTGAGGCCCCGCAGCACCAGAACCGGAAAGGCAGCCGCCGAAGCACAGACCCCGATGCACACCGTCTCGGTCAGGCTGCTGCGGACATGTCGCAGGATGCGCTGCAATACAGCGGGCTTTTTCTTCCGGGTCGCGTGCGCTGCAAAGAGTGCATGCAGGTGACGGGAAAGCTCCGCACCGGCCAGTGTACCCAACACAGCGGCAAACGACAGCTCAAAGCCGATATCACACACGGCATAGCTGTTGCGAGCGGTCATCAGGATGCCCGCCGCCGCCAGTGAGGTGAGGGCGTCCGATGCGCCATAGACCCACACACCCAGTGCGCTGACCCATACCGCCACAGCCGCCCGGCAGACAGAAGGCGTAAAACCGGTGACCCCTGCCAGCAGCAGCGCCAGGAAGGCCGTAAACAGCGCCTTGACCCGGCGGCTGCGATAACTGCGCTCCCGCCTGCGTCGGCCGAACACGTCCCCGCACAGAATGGAGACGTGCATCCCGCTGACCACCAGCACATGGGAAAGGCCCGCACCCCGGTAGGCGCTGCGCAGGGCGGAAGAAAGATGGTTCCGGTCGCCCACCGTCATGGCGGCCAGAACCCCGCCGGCATCCTCGTTCATCTCACCGCGCAGGCTGGTACTGAGCCGCTTTTGCAGGCGGCCGGTGCGCGCCCGGAAGCTGCTGCTTTTGCCCAGCCGGGCAAAAGCCTGCGGCTCCCTTGCCCACAGTACAACGCCGTCGGCAAAGAGGGTTGTACGGTCGGCAGGCTCCGGCGCTTCCAGCGCAAAGCGCCCCTCCACCCGCTCCCCGGCTTCACAGACCGGCAGGGTATCGCATTCCACCCGGAACTCTGCCGCCCGGCCGTTGACCCGTTCCACCCGCAGCACCGCATCCACGATACCCGGATAATAGGATGCCGACACCGATTCCACTTCTGCCGTCAATGCTACCGTCTGCCCGGCGTATTTTTCCAGCGTTTGTTCCAGACGGGCATTGGTATGTCTCGCGGCAGCCAGCCCGGCCGCCGCACCCAGCAGCAGGCAGAGCAATGCTTTGCGGGTGCGGTCCGGGATGCACAACAGCAGGCAGACGGCTACAAAAAATGCCGCAAACGGCACAAAAAGTTCCGTTTGCGGCAAAAAATCGCATACTAACGCAACACCCAGCATTCCGGCGCAGAATACGCAGAGCGGGCGTCGCATGGCGGCTTAGTGGAAGAACAGGGGCAGCGGCTCCAGGAAGATGATATCCTTGCGCTCTGCTGCGTCACCCTCGGCCAGAACAGCAGCCTGGCCCACGATGGTGCACTGGGTCTGCTCGGCCAGTGCATCCAGAGCTTTCAGCGAACCACCGGTGGAGATCACATCATCCACCACCAGCACGCGCTTGCCGCTCATCTTGTCCAGCTCCTTGCGGTCAATGACCAGCTTCTGCTTGCCGGCGGTGGTAATGGACTGATCTTCCACCACAACGGGGTCCGGCATATACAGCTTGACGCCCTTGCGTGCACAAACGTAAGGCTTGCCGCTCTGACGGCTCATCTCGTGGGCCAGCGGGATGCCCTTGGCCTCAGCGGTGAGCAGGATATCAAACTCCGGGCACTTCTTCAGCAGCTCGGTAGCAGCAGCCACGGTCAGCTCGGCATCACCCAGCATAATGAAAGCGGCAATATCCATGTGATCGTTGACCTTGCAGATGGTCAGCTCACGGGTCAGGCCTGCAACGTGCAGGGTATAAGTTTCAGCCATAATCAAAATCTCCCTTTCGTATCGGAATCAGACAGGCAGTTTTTCGCCGCCCAGAACATGGAAATGCAGATGCTTCACGGTCTGGCCGGCATCCTCACCCACATTGGAGATGATACGGTAGCCATTTTCCAGCCCCTGCTCCTTGGCCAGCTTTGCGATGACGGCAAAGATGTGGCCCAGCAGGGCACCATCCTCCTCCGTCAGCATAGCGGCAGAAGCAATGTGCTTTTTAGGCACCACCAAAAAGTGCACCTTGGCCTGGGGGTTGATGTCGTAAAACGCCACCACCTGCTCATCCTCGTACAGCTTTTTGGAGGGGATCTTGCCCTCTGCGATCATGCAAAACAGACAATCTTCCATGGGGAACACTCCTTCCTGCTTCTACATAAACGTCCTAGCCCTCTCCGTCACGGCGTGAGCCTCGAGAGGGCTAGCCCGTTTTATTTTTTAGCCCAGGGCCTTCTTGACGATGGCACCCACAGCAGCCAGTGCCTCGTCGATCTTGGTCTCGTCCTTCAGGCCAGCCATTGCAAAGTCCGGCTTGCCGCCGCCCTTGCCGCCGGCGATAGCAGCCAGCTCCTTCACCAGCACGCCAGCCTTCAGGCCCTTTTCCTGTGCCAGCTTGTTGACGGTGACAGCCATGGTGATCTTATCCTCGGCCTTGCCCACCAGCACAGCCACCACAGGGTTCACGGCCTTGTCACGGATGCTGTCGCACATGCCGCGGAGGGTGTCGCCAGTGGTACCGGTAAAGTATGCAGAGGCGATCTTCACGCCGTCTGCTTCCTCGGCATTATCGAACAGGCTGTCCACCTTGGAGGCGGCGATCTTAGCCTTCAGCTCCTCCAGCTCCCGGCTCATGGCCTTGTTCTCAGCCATCACAGCCTCAGCACGAGCAGGCAGAGAGGTGACGTTGTTGGCCTTCAGGGTGCCAGCCACGGTGTGCAGCATAGCCTCCTGCAGGTTTGCACGGACCAGCAGGTTGCGGCCGGTAACAGCCTCGATGCGGCGGATGCCTGCAGCCACAGAGCTCTCGCTGACGATCTTGAAGCCGCCGATCTGAGCGGTGTTCTTCACATGAGTACCGCCGCAGAACTCGGTAGACCAGCCCTCGATGTCCACCACACGGACCACCTTGCCATACTTTTCGCCAAACAGGGCCATAGCACCCAGCTTCTTGGCCTCCTCCACCGGCATCTCCTGGACGGTGACGTTCATGGAGTCAAAGATCTTGTCGTTGACGATCTTCTGCACCCGTGCCAGCTCCTCGGGGGTCACAGCACTGAAGTGGGTAAAGTCAAAGTGGGTGATGGAGGCATCCTGGTAGGAACCAGCCTGGTGCACATGGTCACCCAGCACCTCACGCAGGGCAGCCTGCAGCAGATGGGTGGCGGTGTGGTTCCGGGCAATGGCCATGCGGTATTCCTTATCGACCTTTGCGGTCAGGTGGTCACCCACCTTCACGATGCCGCTTTCCAGCACACAGGTGTGGACGTAGTAGCCCTTGGGGGTCTTTTTCACGTCCAGCACGCGCAGGCTGCAGTCGGCACTGGTCAACACGCCGTGGTCAGCGGCCTGGCCGCCCATCTCGGCGTAGAACGGGGTCTTGTCCAGCACCACCAGCACGCCTTCCTTGGCCTGCTCGTCGGTAGCAATGGCGTCGGTCAGGGTCTCCTCGTCGCTCAGGGCCACTACCACGCTGTTGTCGTTCAGGGTATCGTAGCCGGTGAACACGGTGGGCTCGGCGGTCAGGCCGCCGAACAGATCCTCGCTCCAGCCGGAAATGTTCTTCTTCAGGCGCTCGGCGCGGGCGCGCTCCTTCTGCTTCTTCATCTCAGCGTGGAAGCCTTCCTCGTCGATCTCCAGGCCCTGCTCCGCAGCGATCTCCTTGGTCAGATCCAGGGGGAAGCCGAAGGTGTCGTTGAGCTTAAAGACGTCCAGGCCGCTCAGCAGGTTCTGGTGGGCCTTCTCCAGGCCGTCGATCATGTTGTTCAGGATGTTCATGCCGGCGTCGATGGTACGGGCAAAGTTTGCCTCTTCGGTGCCGATGACCTTCTTGATATAGGCGTCATGCTCGCGCAGCTCGGGGTATGCACTCTCGCTGGACTGGATAACAGTCTCCACCAGATCCACCAGGAAGGGGTGGTCGATGCCCAGCATCCGGCCATGACGGGCGGCACGGCGCAGCAGGCGGCGCAGCACATAGCCACGGCCCTCGTTGGAGGGCAGGATGCCGTCGGACACCATGAAGGTGCAGCTGCGGATGTGGTCGGTGATGACGCGGATGGAAATGTCGGTCTTGGGATCCTGCTTGTAGGTCTTGCCCGCGATGTGCTCCACATGATGCAGCACGCTCTGCACGGTATCCACCTCAAACAGGTTGCCCACGTTCTGCATCACGCAGGCCAGACGCTCCAGGCCCATGCCGGTATCAATGTTGGGGCGTGCCAGACGCTCGTAGTGGCCCTTGCCGTCCGCGTCGAACTGGCTGAACACCAGGTTCCAGATCTCCATATAGCGGTCGCAGTCGCAGCCCACGCCGCAGGTCGGCTTGCCGCAGCCGTACTCGGGGCCGCGGTCAAAGTAGATCTCGGAGCAGGGGCCGCACGGGCCGGAGCCGTGCTCCCAGAAGTTGTCCTCTTTGCCCAGACGCACCATGTGGTCCGGGGCGATGCCCACCTTCTTGGTCCAGATGTCGTAGGCCTCGTCGTCCTGCTCATACACCGAGATGTGCAGGCGGTCCTTGGGGATGGCCATCCACTCGTCGCTGGTCAGGAACTCCCAGGCCCAGGGGATGACCTCTTCCTTGAAGTAATCCTGGAAGGAGAAGTTGCCCAGCATCTCAAAGAAGGTGCCGTGGCGGGCCGTGATGCCCACGCGCTCGATATCCGGGGTACGGATGCACTTCTGGCAGGTGGTCACACGATGACGGGGCGGCTCTTCCTGTGCCAGGAACCACTTCTTCATGGGAGCCATGCCGCTGTTGATCAGCAGCAGGCTGGGGTCGTTCTTCGGCACCAGCGGGAAGCTGTCCAGACGCAGATGGCCCTTGCTTTCAAAAAAGCTCAGGTACTTTTCGCGCAGTTCATTCAAACCGGTCCATTGCATAAGTTTTCTCTCCTCAATTGTCCTTGGCGTTTGCACGTCAGATTTTTATGATGTTATGGCAGAGGGGCAGACAGGCGCAAAAAACAAAACAGCCTCCATCCCAATCAAGGGACGAAGGCTGTGCTGCTCAAAACTCCGTGGTACCACCCAAATTGCAAAGGATAAATTGTCCCCTGCCGCTTTCGGCGCGTTAACGCTGCGCAGCGTCCGGTTTGCATTCGCCGGAAGCTCCGGGGTGGCGCGAAATGGACCCGACCGGAACGCCTTGCAGCCTGCGGGCGTTCTCTCTGGACGGTGGTGTGTACATTTCTGGCCCCATCATTGCCATCTGTCATAATTTCACATCACACAAGACGGGCACTCAGCCCCCTTGCGTACAGCTAAATTATAGCATACGCAAAACGTTTGTCAACGGTTTTGAGCAAAATTTACGGCACCCAGATGCGGTCTGCACGGGTTATCTCGCCGTTTTGGATGGTCACGGTCGTGTTTCCTGCATTCCACCCATAAGCATCTTCTTCATTGCTCATTGCATCACAAACCGTCCGATCTCCCTTTACGATCACTGGGTCGGCTTCAAAGTCTGCTGCACCGTCCGATAGTTCGATATCGTCTGCCATAACAAGTTGCTTAACCACTCCAACTTCATAATAAGCGGGATAATCATCCCATGTCAGAGTCCGGTAGTGGTCATCCTCTTTGCATAAGTCAATACCACCTTCTTCTATTCCACCGTTGATGGTCACATAGTTGTTTTCTCTCTCAACGCTTTCCACTGTTAGGGCTGTAATTTCCTCTGTCCCGTTTAGATGTGTTATAATGGTATCTCCTTCGCTCAATGCTTCAATATCTGCGGCTGTGTACCGGTCATAGTCGTATACAACAGCATTGTTGATGGTATTCTTGCGTTCACCGACCCATACTTTATCGCTTTCAAAGCTGATGTGATAAGTGCCATCCGAAAGTGGGTCACTCAGTAAAACACCTTGCATTGGGTGTACTTCCGTTTTTTGCGCCTCCGAAGATGTCGTGCTTGCCGTGGAAGCCGCTGTGCTTCCAGCCGTGGAACTGGACGCCCCACAGCCCACCATTGTTATTCCAATAGCCAAAAGCACAGTAAGTGTCACTATTTTATGGTTCCATCTCATACGAAAACCTTCTTTCTCTTGCTTGACGGAACGTTTCCGTTCCGCTACAATAAAAACGAATCAAGAACCCATTCTATTGCGACTGATTTTAAGATAGAGAGGAATTTCCCGTGAAAATTTTAAAAGTAAAGTGTCTTGCCCCTACCCGGCTGGACAATTATCTGACCCAGCAATACCCCGCCCTGACCCCCGGCCGCCTGAACAAGGCCCTGCGCGAAAACAA
>SKED01002800.1_pt1 | contig 11636 bp, 10 predicted proteins | sample 4826651 | NCBI WGS metagenome assembly SKED01 (sample SAMN11008818, study PRJNA524170) | human gut metagenome | biome: Human fecal sample; material: Feces; isolation source: fecal sample from pouch patient p19 | host: Homo sapiens | place: Israel: Tel-Aviv | collected 2016-06-28
ACTTATTACTTAATACCTATTATATTATACGCCTTCTCTTCTCTCCTCAACGGATAATCTCCTCGTAAGGTTTCGAATAGTTCCGGATGGGATTTTAATCGGTTGCTGTCTTCGATGGGATTGTACATTTTCAGCAGAGCTTCTTCGCGGTCTTTTGCTTCGATAAGAGGCGAAGATGGGGCGGGCGGGGTGATTTCATAAGTTGCGCTTAGGTGGAAGAAGCGGCAGATGGAGTCCAGCGACATTCGGGTGGCATTTGCTTTTCCGTCGGCGGAGTATCCGGCGATATGCGGGGTGCCTATCAGTACCTTTTCTAATAATTCACGGTTAATTTCCGGTTCATGTTCCCATACGTCGATTATTGCGTCCGAGATTGTACCGTTGTTGATGGCTTCCAGCAGGGCGTTTGTTTCGATCACTTCTCCTCTTGAAGTGTTGATGACAACAGGCCTTCGTTGGAGAGACCGGAAGAAATTCCCGTCTGCCAGATGGTATGTTTTATATTTCCCTTCCTTATATAAAGGTACGTGAAAGGTGATGATATCACATTCTTCGGCTATTTTCTCTAGTGAGGTGAAGGCGATGTTTCCTTCTTTCTCTTCTCTTGGCAAGTCGTTCAGTAGTACACGCATACCGAAATCTTGTGCGACTTTGGCCACCTTGCTTCCTACATTACCTACACCGATAATGCCGATCGTCAGTTCGTCCGGCTTTTTATTCCGAAGAGATTTCCAGATCAGAAGAGAGGATTGTATATACTGAGCCACCGAGGCGGAATTGCATCCTGGGGCATTTGCCCACTCGATACCCGCCTGCTTACAGTATTCGGTGTCGATATGGTCAAATCCGATGGTTGCTGTGGCGATAAATTTTACTTTGCTGCCTTCCAGCAATTCGCGGTTGCAGTGAGTGCGGGTCCGGATGATGAGCGCGTCCGCATCCTGTACCAGTTTCCGTGTAAAATCCTTTCCCGGTGCGTAGATTACCTCTTCGGCAATTTTCTCTGCTGCCTCTTTTATATAAGGTATCTTATCATCTATAATAATTTTCATATACAATTCCTTTTTTACTCAGACAAAGGTAAGAAATAAAAAAGTAAGAAACGGTTGCTTGTCTGAAAAATATTACATAGCTTTGTCCTATTATACATCTATTAGCTAGTTAAGATTATGACATTTAGTAACCTTTGCAATGATATTTTTTGGAAATCGACGACAGATTACCATGTGACGGACAGCGTAGATGCGCCGATGAACAATCCTTACGAGTTGAAGTCGATAGAGTATTATTTGTATCTGAAAAACTGGATTGATGCCGTACAATGGCATTTCGAAGATATCATCCGTGACCCGCATATTGATCCGGTGGCAGCCGTAGTTTTAAAGAGAAGAATCGATAAATCCAATCAGGACCGTACGGATCTGGTGGAGTTGATCGATAGCTATTTTCTTGATCGATATAAGGATGTAAAGCCGCTGGCAGATGCTACCATCAATACGGAAAGTCCTGCCTGGGCAGTAGACCGTCTCTCTATTCTTGCTTTGAAAATTTACCACATGCAGCAAGAAGTGGAACGTACGGATACGACGGAAGAACATCGTGCACAATGCCAGGTAAAACTGGATATTCTGCTGGAACAACAGAAAGACCTTTCTTCGGCTATCGATCAGCTGTTGGCTGACATCGAGGCAGGGAAGAAGTATATGAAAGTATATAAACAGATGAAGATGTATAATGACCCGGCGCTGAATCCGGTGCTTTATGCAAAAAAATAACGAATGGCGCGTATTCTCATTATCCGTTTCTCGGCTCTTGGCGATGTAGCCATGACGATACCGGTAGTACATTCGCTGGCAGTACAATATCCTCAACTTGAAATTACTGTGTTGAGCCGTGCTGTGTGGCAACCGCTTTTTCAGGGACTTCCTGCAAATGTGAGTTTTATCGGTGCTGACCTGACGGGTAAACATAAAGGATTATGGAGGTTGAACACCCTTTATTCGGAACTGAAAGCAAAGAGTTTCGACTATGTGGCAGATTTTCATCATGTGCTTCGTACGAAATACCTGTGTCTGAGGTTCCGGCTGGCTAATATACCTGTGGCATCTATCTATAAAGGTAGAGTGGGAAAAGAAAAATTAGTCCGCCGCCGGCATAAAGTATTGGAGAACCAGAAAAGTTCTTTCCGTCGTTATGCCGATGTGCTGGAGAAACTGGGTTTTCCTGTATTGTTGAATTTTTCTTCGATTTATGGAGATGAAAAAGGAAACTTTGCAGAGATAGAACCTGTCACAGGCGCAAAAGATAATTTGAAATGGATTGGTATAGCTCCTTTTGCCAAGCACATGGGTAAGATATACCCTATTGAATTGCAGGAGCAGGTAGTAGCCCATTTTGCCGCCGATCCGAAGGTGAAGGTTTTCCTTTTCGGAGGTGGCAAGAGTGAACAGGAAGTATTCGATGGCTGGGTGGCGAAATATCCTACCGTCGTTTCTATGATTGGTAAGTTGAATATGCGTACCGAACTGAATCTAATGAGTCATCTGGATGTGATGCTCTCGATGGATTCGGCGAATATGCATCTGGCTTCGCTGGTCAACATTCCGGTGATCTCTGTCTGGGGAGCTACTCATCCATATGCCGGGTTTATGGGATGGAAACAGTTGCCGGTCAATACGGTACAGCTTGACCTGTCATGCCGTCCCTGCTCCGTATACGGACAGAAACCATGCTGGCGGGGCGATTATGCCTGCCTGAGAGAAATAAAACCCGAACAGGTGATAGCGAAGATTGAAGGAATAATCAATTAGGAGCCAGGTACTCCTGAGATATGGAACAAGAATGAAGAATAAACTTTTATATAAGTTGCGTAGCGGGAAGAATCCTAAGTTCATTTACTATTCGGTAAATGCTCTCAGACTGGTCATTCCGAAAGGCATTTTCCGGCTACGGTTACAAGGAAAGTTGTCTTCACTATCCCGGCGGAAGGACAAGGATTATATAGAACGTCGCGTTGACTATTATAACAAACTTTCCGGAACGGTGCAATTACCTTCTTCTGCTCCGCATCTTTCAGAGCACAAGATGAGCAAACAAAAAGTGTATTTCTTTGATACTTATCAATATACCCGCTGGTTTTCTGATCAGTTTCAGTGGGGCTTTTGTCCCGGTGATGTGACATTTGTTCCCGACTATCCCTCTATTGTGAAAAGTCGTCCGCTGACAGATGATAACGTGAATTCGATTGTGATGAAACTGGATAAGGTTCGTCATTTTATATTTGTGGAGGATAAGAAGGCTTTTACTGAGAAGAAAAATATGGTAATCTTTCGTGGAAAGGTAAAAGGAAAACCTTCCAGAAAGCTTTTTATGGAAATGTATTTTCATCATCCGATGTGCGATTTGGGCGATGTCAGCAAAAATACGACTGATCCGGCAGAGTGGCGCACGGAGAAGAAAACGATTAATGAGCATTTGGATTATAAATTCATAATGGCTCTTGAAGGAATCGATGTGGCCAGCAACCTGAAATGGGTGATGTCATCAAATTCAATAGCAGTGATGCCCCGGCCTACCTGTGAGACATGGTTTATGGAAGGCACGCTTATTCCCAATTATCATTATATTGAAATAAAACCGGATTTTTCTGATCTGGAGGAACGGTTGAATTACTATATAGAGCATGTAGACGAATCATTGGAGATCATCAGACATGCCCATGAATATGTGTCCCAGTTTAAAGATAAGAGAAGAGAAAATTTGATATCACTGCTTGTGTTGGATAAATATTTTAAGATGACCGGGCAAAAGAGTTGAGAGATGAAGAGAAGTATGACCATTCTTGTTTTTTCGTAAGATGAAAATAATGATTAACCCCAAATACGAATATCTGAGAGAATATGTAGAACGTATTCCGAAAGATTTTGAGACAATAGGAACGGTAATTCATTCCGGGCGAAATTTGATAAAGATGATCACGGTGGATGGATTGGATATTAACGTGAAACGGTATACGATACCTCCACTGATAAATCGGATCGCTTATGCTTTCTTTCGCCCTTCGAAAGGGAAACGGGCTTTTGTTTATCCGGAGAAACTGTTGGAGAAAGGGTTTGAAACCCCATGTCCTATTGCCTATATAGAAGAGACAAAAATGGGTTTGATTGGTCATTCATATTTTATGAGCATACAATCTCCCTATCGATATAATTTTTGCCAGTTTGGCAATGCGGATATAAAAAGCTGCGAAGATGTAGTGACCGCTTTTGCGGAATTTACAGCGCGTTTGCATGAAGCCGGAATTCTGCATCTGGACTATTCGCCGGGAAACATCCTGTATGACAAGATAGGAGAAGAATATCATTTCTCACTGGTGGATATTAACAGAATGCATTTTGGCGAAGTGGATATTAAGAAAGGTTGTGCGAATTTTGCCCGTTTATGGGGGCAGACACCCTTCTTCATCTTGTTGGGAAAAGAGTATGCCCGTTCGAGAGGGATGGACGAAGAGGAATGTGTGCGTTTGGTTCTGCATTACAGAAAGAAATTCTGGAACAGATATCGTCGCAGACATCAGGTCTGGTTTCAGTTGGATATTTAATGGCTAAAGGAGGGTAATTAATGATAGTAGCTTTTGAAAATAATGTTGTTTGTTCGGATGAAAAAGTGCGGGACTACTTGCTGGCTCATCATGCTGACTTGAAAGAAGATCAGGATGAGGACGCATTATGTCTGGTTCGTTTGCATAAGGAGGAAGACATTGATGGCACTGATCGTGTGGACTTAGTCGGATGGAGGGAGATTTCGAGAGAACTTTATTGGGCTGAGGGACAGATGGAGTGCAATTATTCTATTATCTGTTTTAGTCGGAAGACTACTTCTTTGCAGATGTCGGTCGTACTGTCAACCTGCAACCAGCTTGAATGGCTGGAGAAGGTGTTGTGGGGATATGAAGCCCAGGATACTAAGAACTTTGAATTGATTATTGCCGATGATGGTTCGCGGAAAGAAACTTATGATATGTTGCAGAGGATAACTCCGCAATTGTCCTTTCAGGTGAAGCATGTATGGCACGAAGATAAAGGATTCCGTAAATGTGATATTCTGAATAAAGGCATACTGGCTGCACAAGCAGATTACCTGCTTTTCAGTGATGGCGATTGTATTCCACGTAAAGACTTCGTCTCAACTCACCTGTGTCTTCGCCGTAAAGGACGTTTCCTGTCCGGCGGATATCATAAGTTGAGTATGGATTTGTCGAAAGATATTACAAAGGACGATATATTATCCGGCAGATGTTTTGATCTGCAATGGATGAGAGGAAAAGGGATGCCTGCCTCTTTTAAAAATAATAAACTGACTGCTACAGGATTTAAAAGGTGGGCATTAAATACATTTACTCCTACCAAAGCAAGCTGGAACGGGCATAACGCTTCCGGTTGGCTAAGCGATATTCTGGCTGTGAATGGTTTTGATGAGCGTATGCAGTACGGTGGACAAGACCGTGAATTTGGAGAACGTCTGGAGAACTATGGAATTCATGGTATGCAGATACGTTACTCTACCGTATGCCTCCATTTGGATCATGCAAGAGGGTATAAGACGAAAGATTCTATCCAGAAGAACCGGAACATACGAAAGCATACTCGTGGAGCAAAGGTGCAATGGGCTTCTTTGGGCATTGTAAAGGATGAATTGAGAGGTCAGTCTGTGAAGGTGAACAGTTATTATGATCGCTATACACGGGAAGAAGAGAAGCTGACTTCCTATAAGGAAAAAGGAGGATTCTACCGACATATCTATTCTTTGCCTTGCAGGTGGAGAAGAGCAAAGTATCATGATAAAGTGGTGCGTGCTTATCAGCAAGACACTGATGCTCCGGCATTATCGAACCATTCGGGAGTCATTGTCTCGTTGACGACATTTCCTCCCCGTATTTCTCAACTTCATCTGATGTTGAAATCGATTCTGTGGCAGACTTGTCCGCCCGAAAAGATAATTGTATGGTTGTCGGAACAGGAGTTTCCCGGACGGTTGAATGATCTGCCAGAAGAACTTAAAAGATTGATGGCTAAAGGAATAGCATTCAGATTTGTGTCTGAGAATTTCCGTTCACATAAGAAGTATCATTATGTTTTCCGTGAATACCCGGATAGTAAAGTGATAACAGTGGATGATGATCTGATTTATCCCCGGAATACGGTTGAGCGTTTGCTTTCCTTATCGTATCAGTATCCGGATACAGTTTGCGGAAACGTTATCCGGAAGATTCATATGGATGGAAATTCTTTTTCGGTATATAGAAAGTGGACGAAAGTGTTTACGATGCCGGTGAATAGCTCTTTGCAGAATGTGGCAATCGGATGTGGCGGGATTTATTATCCTCCCCATTGGTATGGAGAGGAGTTGTTTGACTGGAAAATAATCAGTGAACATTGTCCGTCTGCGGATGATTTATGGTTGAAAGCGAATGAATTAAAGAGGCGGGTCAAGGTGACAGGAGGGGGTGAATTCTATCCCCGGCCGATAGAGTTGCCTCAAACACAGAATAATAGCTTACAAAAGAAAAATAATGGGAAAACTAACCTGAATGATAAACAGTGGAAATCTTTGAATGAACTTTGGAAACTAGACGAATTATACTGTATAAATGGCAAATAAGAGGTAATTGTTTGATTTGAGAGTGTTTAGATTGTATTATCGAATCACAGACAAGTGTGAAATTTATTTAAAATCGAGGGTAGTTTTGCAGTATTCCTTGTTATATAGCATTCTATATAGAAGGGGCTGCAGTAAAAATAAAAAGTTGACAAGTAGATTAATATGAATACTAATATCTCTGGACCATTGATTAGTCTTATAGTGCCTGTTTATAATGTAAAGGACTATTTGAAGACTTGTCTGCAATCTATACTGGAGCAGACCTATAAGAACCTTGAGATTATCTTAGTTGATGATGGTTCTGACGACGGCTCTTCCGGTATCTGCGATGAGTATGCGCGTATGGATCAGCGCATTAAGACTATTCATTTGCCTCATAGTGGGGTGAGTGCTGCCCGTAATGCCGGTTTGGCTGCAGCTACGGGAGAGCTCTTGGGTTTTGTTGACAGTGATGACTGGATTGATCATGATATGTATCAGTATCTTTACACTTTGATGCAAGAGCATGATGCAGATGTTTCTGCTTGTACTTATCTTCTTGAGCAGGAGGGAAGACCTTCTAAAATAATCAACAACACGGGTAAGCTGTATGTTTTTTCCAGAAAGGAGATTATACGTGCTTTGGTAAAGAATGACTTGGTAAAGAACTATTTATGGGCGAAGCTCTTTAAACGTAAATTGTTTGACCGCCTTTCATTCCCTGTCGGACGGGTTTATGAGGACGTAGCTGTATTATATAAAGTATTTTATAGCTCTCAGAAAGTGGTATTGAGTTGTGTCTCTAAATACCATTATATGATTCATAAGAATGAAAGCATTACTCGTGGTGGTTATGATCAGGTAAAGGAATATCATTATTTCCTGAGTCTTTATGAACAGGATAAGTTTATTCAGAATGCGGAACTTGGAGGTGAATCTTCCGTTGGCGTACTTAAGAGGGGGATTCATTTGATTAACCATACTTTGTTGTGCCCTCCGTCACCGGCTTTTGAGGATATAATAGATGAAACGATGTTGAAAATGCGTGAATATCGTCATATTACTCCTTGGCAACTAGGCCCGAGTATGTCAATCAAACGATATTTTATGTGTAAACACTTCGGCTTCTATAGGATGCTATATCGTGGTTATCGTGCTATATTTAAGAGAAAGCACAAATTGTTGATTGACTAGAATGACTAAGGAAAAGATAGCTTTTATAGTAGTTCGTTATGGAAAAGATATAAACGGAGGTGCTGAATATCATTGTCGTATGCTGGCCGAAAGGCTGGTTAACGATTATGATGTTGAAGTATTGACTACGTGTGTCAAGAATTATGTTACCGGTGATAATGAATATCCTGAAGGAGAAGAAATCCTGAATGGAGTTTTGGTACGTCGATTCTATTCAGATCCTGTTGAACCGGACTTACATAAAAGCTATGTCAGGCAGGCGGCTCCGGCAAAGAAGTGGAGGCACTTCTTGTACAGATGTCGTCTTTTGAAGCCTTTGTCTTATGTGAAACCGATTTGGCATTATAAAGAACAAGAAGAAATAAAGGCCTTGAATAGTCAGGTTTTTTATTCATCTTCAATGTATGCTTTTATAAGAGAGAATAAAGCTTCTTATAGAGCATTCATTCCGCTTTCCTTTTTCCCTCATACTTATTATACTGCACTATATGCACCGGAGAAGACGATTCTGATTCCTACTATGCATAATAACGGTTCATCCTTTCGTTCTATTATTACTTCTGTTTTCTCTGAGGTTGCCTATATTGGATTTAATATAGAAGCAGAACAGAAATTGGTAGAGAATATAGTTGGAAAGCCTTTGGCTGCTCACGGCATTATAAGTGTAGGTATAGAGAAGACGAAAGCTGCTGATTGGGAGCAAACAAAGGTAAAATATAATTTGCCGGAAGATTATCTATTGTATGTAGGGAGAATTGATGCTATAAAGTTGAATAATATAGTTGATTACTTTTTAAGCTATAAAAAGAAATATGTAGGTTCTCGATTAAAGCTAGTTTTAGTCGGAGGCATTTTTGGAAAGACAGTCGAACATCCGGATATAATTTACACAGGTTTTGTTGATGATGCGGAGAAAGTAGCGATTCAGTTGAATGCTAAAGTAATAGTGAATCCTTCCAGATATGAAAGTTTATCACTTATTTTACTTGAAACGATGAGCGAAGGTAAGGCGATGTTGGTCAATGGCAGGTGTAATGTGTTGAGAGAACATTGTGAAAAGAGTAATTATGCAGCTTTGTATTATATGAATCGCAGAGATTTTATGCGAAAATTGCATAACCTTGAGAACTCAGAAACATTACGTCAACAGATGGGAGAGAAAGGGCGTCACTATGTTCAGGAGAATTATAATTGGGAGATGATTATAGGACGGATGAAAAATGTGATTCAGATGCTCTCATAAGTAGAATGTTGTATTAAGGGAAGCTATGAAGAAAGAGAAAGTTGCTTTTGTTGTTGTCAGATATGGCAAAAATATAAATGGCGGGGCTGAATATCATTGTCAGATGTTAGCAGAACGGTTAGTATCTGATTATGATGTGGAAGTACTTACTACCTGTGTCAGAGATGTTGCGACAGGCGAAAATATATATCCGGAAGGTGAGGAAGAATGGAATGGAGTGGTGATTCGTCGTTTTAGGACTAATCCTGTTCAGCGTGAAAAGGAACGCTATTTCGCAAAGAAGGCTAAACCAGCAAGAAAACTACGCCAGTTCCTTTTTAAATTAGGAATCTTGAAATACTTGTCTTATTTGATTCCTGTATGGTCTTACAAACATGATGATGAGGTACAGGCGATGAAGAGTGATAAATTCTATTCGTCCGCATTGAATGATTATATTCGTGATCATATAGATGAATATAAAGCATTTATAGCAATGTCTTCTGATTATGTCACCTTTTATTACACTGCATTGTATGCAGGAAGAAAAACAATAGCTATTCCTACAATGCATAATATGGGTATTTCTTTCCGTTCTGTATTAACATCTGCTTTTTCAAATATAGCTTATGTTGGTTTTAATACCGGAGAGGAACAGAGGCTTGCTGAAAATATTCTGGGTAAGGCTTTGGGGGCTCATGGGATATTGAGTGTAGGAATAGAGGAGTCTTTATCCGCAGATTGGGCGATGACAAAAGAAAAGTTTCAATTACCAGAGAAATATTTGTTATATATTGGCCGTATTACTCCTAAAAAGATTCATCGTTTACTTACATATTTTGTGAATTATAAGAAGAAATATTCAGATTCAACATTAAGATTAGTATTGGTAGGTGGGCTGGCTATGAAGCGATTTGAGCATCCCGATGTTATATACACAGGCTTTGTCAGTGATGAAGAGAAAATGTCAATTCTACAGCATGCCGAAATTGTAGTGAATCCTTCTCGTTATGAAAGCCTTTCTTTAATACTTTTAGAGGCTATGAGTCAAAAGAGGCCAATGCTTGTAAACGGACATTGTAAAGTTTTGAAAGAACATTGTTTAAAAAGTGATTTTGCTTCTTTTTATTATATGAATAATCGTGGGTTTAATCAAGCACTTCGCCGGATTGAACAATCGGAAGATTTGAGAGAGGAGATGGGAGAAAAAGGTGCATCTTATGTGGAGAGTAATTATAATTGGTCTCTTATAATGGGAAGATTGAAGTCAGATATTAATTTTATAAAAGAAAATGGGAAAAGATAAGATAGCTTTCGTAGTTGTCCGGTATGGGGCAGATATTAATGGTGGAGCAGAATATCATTGTCGTATGCTGGCAGAAAGATTGGTAGATGATTATGATGTAGAAGTGCTTACTACTTGTGTGAAAGACTATATGAAGGGGGGCAATGATATTGCAGAAGGGGCTGAATATATAAATCGTGTAATGGTACGCCGTTTTAAGGTTGATCCGATTCGGGATATGTCAGAGTCTGAGTATTTGAAGAGAGCTAAACCTGTACGGCGTTTAAGAATGTTTCTTTATCGAATTCGAGGGTTGCGGTTGTTCTCCTATTTTATACCAGTTTGGACTTATTATCGACAAGAAGAACTGGAATCTATGAGGAGATGTGTCTTTTATTCGTCCCAGTTACATCAGTTTATAAAGGAAAATAAGGATGTTTATAAGGCATTTATTGCATTGACAATAGACTATACTCCATTTTATTATACAGCTATTTTAGCGGGAGAGAAAAGTATTGCGATTCCTACAATGCACTATACAAAGATATCTTTTCGTGGAGTGTTGACTGAGGCTTTTTCAAAGTTTGCATATGTTGGATTTAATACGAAAGCAGAACAAAAGTTGGGTGAACGAGTGTTTGGTAAAGCCCTCGGGGCTCATGGGATCATAAGTGTAGGTATTGAACCAATAAAAGCGGCAAATTGGGAAGAAACAAAGAGGAAATATAGGCTTCCTGATAAATATCTGCTTTGTGTCGGTCGTGTGGAGAAAGCCAAGGTCAATGATCTTATAACTTGTTTTTCCAACTATAAGCAGCAATATAAGGAGTCTTCATTAAAGCTGGTGATGGTTGGTGGTATATTTGGAAAAGTTCCTGATGCTGCTGAAGTTATATATACAGGATTTGTCTCTGATGAAGAAAAGATTGCTATTATTCAACATGCTTTTCTTGTAGTTAATCCTTCTCAATATGAGAGTCTGTCTCTAATACTTCTGGAAACGCTGAATCTGGAGATACCGATGCTTGTGAATGGGCGATGTGCTGTACTAAAGGAGCATTGTAAATTAAGCCATGGTGCCGTTGATTATTATATGAATGAACAGCAATTTATTCGTAAATTGAATAAGATAGAGAGTTTTCCCGTATTCAGAGAACAGATGGCGAAAGGTGGAAAACAATATGTGGATAATAATTATAACTGGAATTTGATCTTATCTAGGCTAAAACGGGTTATAGAATTAGTTGCAAAATCAAAACAGAGGAAATAGGTTATTATATAGACTCTCTCTCAAGC
>SKED01002809.1_pt1 | contig 11597 bp, 10 predicted proteins | sample 4826651 | NCBI WGS metagenome assembly SKED01 (sample SAMN11008818, study PRJNA524170) | human gut metagenome | biome: Human fecal sample; material: Feces; isolation source: fecal sample from pouch patient p19 | host: Homo sapiens | place: Israel: Tel-Aviv | collected 2016-06-28
ATTCAAACTTGTGCTATGACTTTTTCATTTAATGTGATTAGATTATTCACTTTCATATTCAAATAATTTGGCAATCAACCGCATGTTTTCGTTTATTTTTCCCCGTTATTCACTTCCCTTTCCGAAATTCACTATGGAAATGAGAGCTTTTATATCAGGGAACCTCTGATTCCAATTTTCCACAATCTCTTTTGATTTTTTACCCCTTCGCAAATTTAATAATCATAAATATCCTTTCTACGTTTGTCTAAGCATGCATCCTGCATAAGGATAAGAGTCCTTTGAAATGCTCCTGCATCCCCTTTTTTCAAGGTTGCAAGAACACTTGTTATTCGGTTGCCGTAGCTTCTTGCATCAATGATATTCTCTTCATATAAATAGATGGCAAGTTTCACTTTCTTTTTTGCTCTGTCCTTTGCATCTTTCTTCCGTTTCTTTAACACACGTCCAGTCTTTAAAAGATAATAGTTACATCCAAGAAAACCGATTCCATTCTTTAATGGATGGATACTCGTCTTGTCGTTGAAGCATAGATTCAATGCATTCCTTAAGATAAAATCTATATCTCTGTATGCATCGATCAAAGTCTGTTTATCCTCTGTAATCAGTGCCAGATCATCCATGTATCTTGAAAACAAGGCACCGTAATCAAACATTACACCATACTTGTTCTGAATCAGTATATCCACTGGATGAAGATAATACAGTGCCAGTAGTTGGCTTGTCTGATTGCCTAAAGGAAGACCGCCCTTGTCAAAGCTGTCAATAATATAAAACAGAAAGTCCTTGACTTCTCCATCTGGAAGTATTGGATGGAGCATACGCTTCAATATATCATGGTCAATACTTTGAAAATAATGATGAATGTCTGCCTTTAAAACATATCCTGAATTTGAATCAGCGTTCTCTCGATAATAATACTTCAAGTCTGCTTTCAGACAGTTGGCAGCGTAATCCGTACCTTTATCTTTTCGGCATGCACAGTTTCTAGGCACATATATCTGTTCAAAGAAAGGTGTCAGAAAAACATCACAGAAACAGTGCTGAATCACACGTATCTCAAAGGATGTCGCCCATACGACCCTCAGTTTTGGCTCTGTGACCACAAAGCTGTGATACGTGATTTCTGGATATTCTCCTTTTTTAAATGTCTTTTCGATTCTTCGAATATTCAGGTACAGATGATTCAAAAACTCCTGCACATCCGCTTTATGCCTATGATTCGATGCAGAACTTCGAAATGCTTTAAGCAGATTTTCAAATGTAAATATTTCAGTTAAATGTTCAGGTACGTACATTCATTCACTCCAATTCAATCAATAAAAAAATCACGCACGTGGTCAAGAGTAGCTGTAGTCTGCTCAAAATCCGTGCATGACTGATTTGCGTCAATTACGCAGGATACAGGATCCTTTATGTTATGCTCTGGTCTTTTCGACATATCGTCTTATTCTGACTGCGGGCACATCCTTTCGGATGCTTACTAAAGCGGGACGCACGCCAATCCAAGTATTCGTTACATTGTTGTTGTTCATTGAACGATTGTTGTAATTCAAATTCATTGCATTGCGAGGCGAGCTGGAGACTAGACCCTAAAAAAGCCAAGCGTACAACAAACACTCAAGAAACCCAAACCGAACCGGCGTTTCTATCCTGTATCCCGACCTAGAGATTCTTTTTTCTAAGTTCTTCTTTTCTAAGTTCTTCACTTAGTTTTTTATTTGAATCTGACCAACCCACAAAATATTCCTCTACAGTTGCGAGCTTGCCACCTAAGTCCAATTCCTCTACAGGCGTTATACACTGCATCCGTCTGGCTCTTTCAAGTCTTCTCGTCATCCAGCGGATGTTGATTTCTGCCTGTTTTGTATATTTTAGACATTTCTGAATATCGGACTGCCGATATTCATTGGCCCAGAATATACTTTTCACTATATTTTCCGATGTCATCTGCAAGTCATGCACGATATTGTTGCGAAACTTCTTTGGTGCATGAGCACTTACTGTCACAAGTTTGTCATCAAACAACTCTGCATATCTCAACAGATGCAACTCTTTCTTCTTTTCTGCTATAATTCAAAATCATCATGAGGGGATGTTTCCCCTCATACTCCCCTCTTCATTCGAACATTTGTTTCTCATAAGATGGCAGTACTGCCTCCTTCAAATGTCGGTTTGCCTTCATTTCTTGAGGAAATGAAGGCGTGGTTTTGAGCATCTGCCCATGATTTATCCTATTTGTAGTTTACAGAATCCACCACGCTCACAGAGACGGTCGATAAATCGACCGTGAAAGCGGGACGCACGCCAATCCAAGAATCCGTCACATGGTTGTCGTGCATAGAACGATTGTTGCAATCCAAATGCATGGCGTAGCGAGGCGAGCTGGAATTGCTGTCTCTGAACCACATGTGGTTTACGGAGTTATTTGTGCCTTTCAAGAAATTGTAAACCTTGTTGGCGTTGTTTAGATCCACTAGATTGGATACTTCCTCAACGCTTGGAAGGAATACATGTCTTGTGATGGTATTGTATGTTGTGTTGTTATAGCCTTTTTCACTGTACTTCCAACAGTTCAAAGGATACGCACCTTGTGCATCGTCTGGGATATTTGCCTTATACCAGATGACCCATTTTGGATTCTCTGTAGTACCCTCATTATAATACCAGTCTCCATTTGAACCACCATTTGGATCAAACCATCTCCATTTTGGATTTGACGAAGTATTATTATATGCAGCCTGCTTGATGTCCGTTGCCAGAATGGCTTTCTGTAGCTTTTCAGGAAGCTGTTTATACCATGTGTTTTCTAGATAGTTATCAATGTAGCTTCCTTCATAAGTATTGGAATACTGGCCATCAGGACGTTTCTCATTCGGTGTTTCATATGTTCCAACTTTGTAGTTTCCATCAGAATCCACATTTGGCTGGTACTGAATATTTCCAAGGCTTTCTCCATCAATCAGCATGTATGTATCATCATCTGTCTGAGCCATGACGATGAACTTCATTCCTTCGATTTCAAGTACAGTACCTGTCGCATATCCATTCTGTGCTTTGAATGTCAATGTGTCATTATAAGTTCCTGAAGTCATAAAGTTGGCTGGGTTTGCAGTAAATTTCAGGTCTGCTGTCGTAGTGCCTGATGATGTAGTCTCAAGAACAATGGAATTGTTTACGATTTGGTTTCCATCTTTTGTGATCTTATAAGCACCCATACGTCCTGAGCTGGATTTCATATTGAATCCATTTTCAGATTTAACACTGATTTTCAGGCTGGCATTGGCTTCCTCATTGATTTTTGTAGCTGATACAGTCAAAGTATCCTGCTTATTCAAGTCGATTTCTGATGGAATCGTCCATGTGTAACTGCCATTGCTTGTATAGCTGACTCCTAAAGATTTTGAATCATGACTGGCCTGTACAGTTGAATTCGTCTGTACGGATGCAGGTACAACCGCATTTTCGTCTTGCTGTACTTCTTCATTTTCTGCTTCGACAATATCAAGTATCTTGAATCGGACCTGCTGAGTGTCGATCACTGTTCCTTTATCATCTTTGACATTCACATCAAAACAGTAGACACCATTTGAATTTGCCGTAAAATCCAAAACGTTCTTAGAAGAATCATTCTGTACCAAAAGCTTCTTATCAAACACATCCTTATAGAATTCGCTCGAATCTTCCGTTAATTCTAATGTTTTACCAGAATCTGTATATTCCATGTGAAGTGTAGCGGATGTGTTGTCTGAAGAATACGTTGTCTCGGACTTTAATTCACCACTTGTCTGTTGTTCAGTTGTTTCCGATGCAGAGGAATCCACAGTAGTCTGTGAAGAAGATACATTCTCATTTGAGGCAGGTTCACTTTCCTGAACTGTATTGTCGGTGGCAGTACTGCCATCTTCCTCCGTTTCCATTTCAGTATTCATTTTAATATTTGATGTAAATTTTAAATCATTGACTGGCTTATATGTATCCGTCTCGTTGGCCATGACTGGCATAGATAAAATTCCTGCCATCATAGACATACTTAAAATACCTGATAAGATCCTCGTTCCAGTTTTTAAACATACGTGTTTCATGTCTTTATTTCTCCTTTCGATGTGGCTGTGTTCCATCCACATAATTCTTTAAATAGATAACAAGACCCATCTCAAACAATGCAAGTACACCAATCCGAACCCAGCGTCCTGTATCCATATCTACAGATGTATTTATCTTTTCTGATGGTCTTTGTGATGATGTTTGAGGATCCGATGCCGTATCAAGCTTTCTATACACGGCTTTCAATGTCATATTTGTGTTCACAACATCATTGAAATCCCACATCTTTCCTGTTTCTACATTCATCCATCCAACAAATTCATAACCATCCTTCAAATAATGGGCTGGTTCATTGATTCGGCCACATTCATCCAGTTCTACAACAGATGAAATGTCACCATCTATCAGTGTGATTTTTGCAGAAACTGCATAGGTTAAGGGTACAGTGGCCTCATCCGCATATACATGCATGTTCAATCCCCATAGCATAGGTATGAGCATCATCCCCAGTAATATAAAATGCTTTTTCATGTTCTTCCCTCCATTCCATTTCTAAAGAAACTGAAAAATCATTGATCTAAACCAGAAATATCCGAAAGGTGGCAGTACTGCCATCTTGATTTCTGACTTGGATCAGCAATTTTATAAAAAGATCAAGAGAAGAACAGACCTGTCATAGAAGCCTGTTCCTCATATATTCAATTGTACGTACTGCTTTGAATTACTGAGCATCAACAACACTTGATGCGTAAGTGATTGTACCAGTATATGTTCCGGCTTTTTCAGCTGTATCTGTTGTTGTGTTTAATTTGAAGTCCATAACTGTTTCACCAGTATTGGTTCCTGCAACAACATCTAATACATCCCCGTCAACACCGACAGCTTTATCTCCAGATTTAACAGCATAATTTAACACTGTATTGCTTCCGTTAGTAATAGTAAATGCTTTATCTGTTCCGCTACCGTAGGCAGTAATGTGAAGTTTTTTACCTTCCTCAATAACGTTTTCTGTTACTTTTACTTTTTGGTCACCAGTTTTTACAGTACCATTTAAAGTTGCATTCGTTCCACCGTCTTTACCAAAATCAATGTCAGAGTGGATTTCCCAAGTATAATGAGAACCTACTTTGTAGTTTAAAGTTGTTTCTTGACTATCCACAGTAGCAGGGTCTACATTTTTTGCAAACACATTCATTGGAGCTGCTAATGTAGCTAAAACTGTTGCACCAGCCAATAATAAATTTTTAAAATTTTTCATAATCGTCTTACCTCCTAAATTAAAATTAAATTGCGATTATTTGTTCTGTACTGTGTCTATGACCCACATATACAGATATTAAGGGTTTAACATATAAGCCCTTATGTCTGGATGTACATGGAAAGGAGGAAGGTGCACACCCAAGCATAAAAGCTCATATAACACAAAAGGATGGCAGTACTGCAATCCTTGAATGAACTACCCCACCTGATACGCAGTTCAGATGTGGTATCCTTTTGATGTACTCTTGTACTGCAATCAGCAACAGGTTACTTTCTAAAGGATTTTGATTTATGTGGCTTGGCAGTTACGCATCTTTTACAAGACTATCACCACGGTTTCACAATGGTCGGTTCACTCGGCCTCTACCGTTTCTACACGGTTACTTACAATTTAAACTGGCAAATTCAACAATTGCAGGATTTAACAGTCTTGCAATTTTTATATTGCTTACGTCATATCCGGCTTTTCTAAGAATATTGGCAGCTCCGTTAATATCAGCATTTATCAGAGTGCCATCTGCTGACTTGTATAATCCACGATGTATTCTTCTTCCAGAGAAGTGATACTTTTTATCCGGTTCCTCCTCGCTGTATACAGGAATGAAGTCCAGATCAGGAAAACTTGCTTTGCTTGTGTAAGACTCTTCATTTCTGACAACAGTTACGCCATACTCACATGCTTTCAATTCAATCATGGATTTCAGCATTTCAAAAGGAATGCTGACAAAGTTCTGATTGTTCACTGCCCCAATATTGCTGTTCTGTTTCCAGAAAGCATTAGAGCCTAATACAAGACAGCCAATGTCATTGCGCTGACACCAGACAAGCAGCTTCCTGCTCATTTTATGGAAGCAGTCTCTGATATAGTTTGTTCTGTATGCAGAAAGTCTGTCAAGATACTTTGACCACACACGTTCTGTTGTTTCTTTTCCTCTGCTCATCATACTGATGCGTTCAGCTTTTTTCTTCATGAAGTACTGATTGATACTTTTGATGTATTCTCCCTTAAAGATAATGCTGTCTCCGGTATCTGCTACAACTGCCATTGTGTTGTCTACACCAAAGTCAACTGCTGCAGAATGTGTCCCGGTTTCTGCTGATGGTTCTTTAACCTGATACACAAGCAGAATATCATAGCCGCCTGACACAGGACAGACTTTTACTTCCTGCAGTCTTGCGCTATGTCTTTTACGTATCCGGAGTCTTTGTTTAGTCTTAGGCAGTTTCAGCTCGTCACCATAAATGACGGCATCCTGATTCGTTAAAGCAAGAGCAGTAATATCACCCCTGCAGTACCCAGGCATGCGTGGCTTTCCAGTAAACAAAGCAGGATTCTGTTTGTACTTTTTCAACGCTGACAGCCAGTTCTGGAAATCAGAACAGGCATGTTTCACAGCTGCCTGAGCAGATTGCATAGGCAGACCTGCAAAGAAATCTGGATTGTTAGTAACTCTCATCAGTCTCTGCAATACTCCATATCCGAGAACACGATAAGTCTTCTGACCCTTAAGAAGTGCTAATTCATCAAGAACTTCTTTTTCGTTGGATGTCACATTCGTCTTATCGTGTGCTGTAAAAGTGTTACGGATCCGGAACAGTGAAGCGTTATAAAGATTCTTTGCCTTATGAGCAAGTTCATCAAAATACGGAAACATTTCATGTTGAGTACTTACATAAATTCTGTCTGTTCTATACACAGGTCGTAATTCACCTCCTTCTGGACAAACAGTTACTTCGTTGGTTCTGTAGGAATGAACACTACAGAAATCGTACAAGAGTACATCAATAACCGGTAACGCTGAATTCATCACCGACCTATGAGGTCGGCGTACTCTTCTGATGGCTTATAGATGTTTGATTATTTTACATTCAGTGTTAGATTCACAACGCCTTGATTTGTCTTTGTCTTCTTGTCAGAGCGATAGGGCTGGATTACGATGTAGGCATCATAAGAACCTTTTTTCAACGGTTTTGTGATCTCCATTTTCTGGATGTAGTTATTTGGTGATACCAGTCCCGATTGATACAGAAGCTCATTGTTTTCTTTAAGATACAACGCAAACGTCATGTAGAAACAGTCAGACTTAGATTCAATGCCAATCTTATGACTTTTACCGTCTTTTGTTTTGACCTTTATAGTTTGAACTTTGTCTGAATATCCAATCGCCTCGATCTGGTATTTTCCTTTCTTGGTCTTTGTGATTTCAAACAAGTCTTTGTCATACTTTCCAACAGATTTTACCTCAGAATCAATGCCATTCAGTTTCAAATAGTGATTCAATTCCACTTTATTTCCACTGTCTACAACAAGATCTTCCACTTCCTTGCCGTCTACTGACATTTTATCAACGTACCAGTAGTTCTCTTCTGGATTATGAAATTCAAATCCCTGTGTAATCTCTTTTGTATTGGCAGGAATATTGAATGCACCCCAGCCTGGCAAAGTTACATTTTTACTGCGATCCACAGGGGTTTCTGGCTTAACATAACTACTCTGTTCAGTATCTACATCCAGAGGTTTATCATCCTCCTTCCTGCTGAAAAGAAAGAAACCACCTAACGCAATAATCAGTACAAGTATCAGTATAATAATGTTCTTTCTTTTATCCTTTTTGTTTTCATCCATAAATATCGTCCTCCATATTTTAGATGGCAGTACTGCCATCTTGTTAAAGCTCTAAAAAGCATCCAAGACTCCGTTGTTTTAAGACGGAGAGGGATGCTATTTTGAATATCTACATAAACAGTACACTTATGTCAATTCCATTCATAACATACCCAACAACTCTATTCAGACATATTATTCTCCTCTCCTTTGTAATGGCAATCTGCCTTAACAAACAATATCTGTAATAAAACTGTTATCTTTTGTCCATCCTTCTGCACTTGATTTAAAATAACCATATACATCCGTAGTGGCAATATAAACATTGTTTACTTCTGTATCGCTGTTTATAGAGAAATCCATCCGTACTATCTCCCTTCTAATTTCTCGAACTGATTAGCTTTTTCATCAGCCTGTTTGGCGGAGACTCGTGACTTCAGTCGTGAGAGGAGCCAAGCTAACTCCTGTATCCGCCATCCTCCTTTCAATTAAATAAGTTTTGTTTGTTTCTTTTAGTTTTAGCTTCTTAAAGCTGATAGATCCTTTGTTGACCTTTTGCCCATCCAAAGTCCGAATATCGAAGAAGCCTGAGGCTCTTCTGCCAAATACAAAATACTCGTTGTTCTGATATTCAACTCTATCAAAGAGTCTGAAACCTTTGACTATATATTCAGCTTGGTTACGTTTTCGGATGCCTCCTTTTAACGTATTGGCTTTATGCAGCTGACGGTTATGGCATCTGACCTTTTTGTAGTAAAAATATTCTCCATTGCTTTTAGCCTCTGGGTGACCACTAATACATCTTGCGTCCACATAATGAGCTTTTGGCAGATTATTCTTTATACGGGTATTTTTTGTAATATATCCATAAGTCATGGAAACATTTGGATAGATTTCCTTTAACCGATTATAGAACGTCCATCTCATAACACCCATGAAAACTGCATGCTTGTAAGAGTTTATTATCTTCGGTTCCCAGCCCCAGAGTCTGTTAGCTTCCTTTTTGTGATATTTGCTATCATTGCAGGTATTGCAGAGCGTAATAAGACTTGAAGGCTTGTTTGTATGGTCACCTTTCCAGTATGCATGATGGTGTGTTACAAGAACCGGGTCTTTCGATTTTCCTTTGCACCACTGGCATGTATAGTTGTCCCGGTGAAAGATATATTCTCTGATGTTCCAGCCTGCAAGCTCGCCATTCTGGTAGTCTGTCCCCTGAGGGATTGGTTTGCCTTCCAGCTGTGCCTTGAGCAGCTGCGTATCAAACGACGCTGTTTCTACTACAATTTTCGTAACGGGCAATATCCTGTGCACTTTTTCAACCATCGCAAAATGGGACTGGATCTTATGCTCGATGCTTGGAGCCAGCCAGCCTTTGTGTTTGCTGGATATTCGGTTGTCAAATCGCTTCTTCCTGTAGCGGGTCTTTCGATTTCGTCTTGAACGACGAAATGTATATCTCGCTTTAAGCAGTTTACTTATATCATTACGAAGCTCTACATCGGCTTCGAACAATACTTTATCTTCTGTAGTTGCAGACAATCCAATATGCTTAGAACCTGCGTCTATACCCAATGTAATGTTTTGAGTATGATTTGTCGTATCATATAACAACTGTATCGTAAACGGACAACGCTTAATGACTTTGGCTTTTTTGGTTTTTAAAAACCTTCTTACTTTACCATGCCTGTTTGTCGGCATAAGTGGTTGTCCGTCTTTATTAAGTACATATACCATAACAGGCACTCCTTTTCTTTGATAGTGATATGTTTTATGCTGTAAGCCAGTACATATCAGACTGTAAAATACCTTCGCCTATGTTAATGAGAGGTTTTGCATCGGCAGCACTGTTCCTACCCATCAGAACTGTTTAACCCCGACCTTAGAGCAGAGGGCTAGGTATAACACCCGTTGGTAACTATATATTCTCTCTTAACGTAGTGCCCAAAGCACTTAGGCTAGTCAATAAGGGCTTTTGCAAGCCCGCGACTTTAGTCGTGGGTTATTGACTATTCATCACTCCTTTTTTTCTTGATTCACAATATATATGTCAGAAACTTTTCAAAAAATTGGCATTCCGGCAGTATATTTGGAAAAATGAAAAAAATCCGCAGCATCTAACGCCACGAGGTCTTTTTTAATATTTGTTTTACCATCCTCTTCGCTTGTTTTATTTTAAAACCAAAAAGCGCCTGCTTTATAAGCCGACGCTTGTTTGTTTTATAGTCTTCATTTTATTGATGATGATCATGTCACCAGTACACTGAACATCAATCTTATCACCCACATGATATCCAAGAGCTTCGAGCCACTGATCCTGAAGCTGAATTCTTGGAATCTGCTGTTTACCATTTAAACCAAGTGGTGCCTCGTATATTATGAGGCTGCGTTTTGATTTACACGTTGTTTCCTCCTATAGAACTTAATACGCTATATTTAACAGAATATAGACATGATTAAATCTCCGAACGGAGCTAATCAAATTTTGCGAACAGAACTAATTAAAATCACGAATGGAACTGATTAAATGGAAAATCACAACTACTGTATTTCCCCCATTAATCACTTCCCTTTAGAGCCTGGCAACCCGCATGTTTTCGTTCTTTTTTCCCGTTAATTACTTCCTTTTCCGAAAACACTATGGAAATGAGGGCTTTTGCATCAAGAAACCTCTGATTTCAATTTCCCACAATCTCTTTTGATTTTTTTACCCCGGCAGCAAATTTCTTTCCCTGAAGGCTGGTTTTATTTTTTCAAGGATATTTTTGAAGGTAGAAATAAAAAAAGGCTCACCATTACTGGCAAGCCTCTCCATTTTGTTTTGTTGCTCGTTTACCAAATACTCTAACTATTCCTCTGCGTGGAGAATAATTAGAATTTTTCATCAGTGTGCTTTTTGTTTTGGCACGAATTCAATTTTAAGCATCATATCCATGCCTTCCGCTAATCTTTTTAATAAATTGATAGACGGATTCCTTGTCCCGTTCTCCAACTTACTAATATCTGCCTGATGAATACCTGTTTTTTCTGCAAGCTGCTTTTGAGTAAGATTCTGAGATGTTCTGGCATCAACTATTGCTCTTATGATGTCGAACTCCGGCTGCAGATTATCGTATTCTTTTTTTAATTCCGGGTTCTGCATTTGTTCTCTTAAATAATCATTAAATTTTTTCATTTTTCTTTCCTTATGTTCTCTGCTAAGAGCATATGGTATATATGCCATATTGTCAATATTATTTTAACTATATTTTCGGCAGAGTACAACACCCGAAGTATTTCGGACGTGAATCTGCATATTTGAGTGGGAAATAATATCATAATGCAGATGAATGACTTCAGAAACACGCATTTCGGAAGAATATCTTGGTAGACTATTTAAAAAGACACCCCATTAAAAGGAGTGCCTTTCATTGTTAAATACTACTGTTTCCTCCCTATGAGTCAATATTTAATATGACTGGTAATTTAGGATATTAGTTGCAAATTTGATATTAAAGTTATAAGGGTATTGTTAGACGCATTATAAAAAACCCTATTAAAGATGGAACGTAACAAACATAACCATTTGATGTTTCATTATTAAGGTTGGATAGGAACACTTAGTCAAATTCTTAATTTCAATATTAAAGATGGGATGTAACAAAAATGCCCCTAATTTCTCTTTTCACGAACATTCCTGTTACAT
>SKED01002812.1_pt1 | contig 11588 bp, 6 predicted proteins | sample 4826651 | NCBI WGS metagenome assembly SKED01 (sample SAMN11008818, study PRJNA524170) | human gut metagenome | biome: Human fecal sample; material: Feces; isolation source: fecal sample from pouch patient p19 | host: Homo sapiens | place: Israel: Tel-Aviv | collected 2016-06-28
ACTTGCCGCGTCACTTTTTGCATCTTATTTGCCTGAATGTTCCATCCGGGATCTGGCGCGTCCTTTTTTGCAATCTCACTTACACATTACAAAACTGACTCTGATACAGCTGTGCATAGAACCCTTTCTTCTCCAACAGTTCCTCATGCTTTCCGGTCTCCAGAATATGTCCGTCCTTCATAACCAGAATCACATCCGATTCCTTAATGGTAGACAGCCGGTGTGCCACCACAAAACTCGTCCGTCCCTCCATCAGTTTCTGGAATGCTTTCTGGATACGGATCTCTGTCATCGTATCAATGGAAGATGTCGCCTCGTCCAGAATCAGTACCGGCGGTTTTAGTAACATCAGTCTGGCGATACAAAGCAGCTGTTTCTGTCCCTGGGACAGGCTTCCGCCGTCCTCACCCATCACAGTGTCATATCCTTTCGGAAGACGTTTGATAAAACTGTGGGCATGAGCCTGTTTTGCTGCTTCGATCACTTCCTCCCTTGTGGCATCCGGTTTTCCGTAAGAGATATTATCCCGGATCGTACCCGTTTTCAGCCAGGTTTCCTGAAGCACCATTCCGTAACTGGAACGGAGACTTTCCCAGGTCAAATCCTGAATCGGTACACCATCCAATGTGATCTTTCCTTTATTTACATCATAAAAACGCATCAGCAGATTGATTACTGTCGTCTTACCACATCCGGTCGGACCTACAATTGCCACCCGCTGTCCCGGTTTTACTTCCAGATTCATATGTTCGATCAGTGGCACCTCACTGGTGTAAGAAAAGCTTACATCCTCAAATCTCACGCGGCCCTCTACCTGATCCAGCGTCTTAGCATCTGCCGCATTCTCCGGTACCGGTTCTTCGTCCAGAAAATGAAAGATTCTTCCCGCACATGCCAGCGCGTTCTGAAGTTCTGTCACCACGCCGGAGATCTCGTTAAACGGCTTGGTATACTGATTGGCATAATTCAGAAAACTACTCAGCTGACCAACGGTAATTCTTCCCTGGATCGCGGAAAATGCACCGAAAATACCAACGCCCGTATATACCAGTCCGTTGACAAAGCGGGTGGAAGGATTAGTAATGGAAGAGAAGAAGGTCGCTTTCAGGCTGCAGGACTGCAGTCTCTGGTTAATATCATCAAACTGTTCCTCTGCCTCTTTTTCATAGGCAAATGCTTTAACCACTTTCTGGTTTCCCACCATTTCTTCTACCAGAGAAGTCATCTCTGCTCTCGTCTCAGACTGCAGACGGAACATGGTAAATGTACGTTTTGCGATAAAATTTGCCACGAAAAAAGATAACGGCGTGATCAATACCACGATCAGCGTGATTCTTCCATCGATGGATATCATAAATCCCAGTGTTCCGAGAATCGTCATCACGCCGGAAAACAGCTGGGTAAATCCCATTAAAAGGCCGTCGGAAAACTGATCCACATCTGTGGAAATTCTGCTGATCGCATCACCCGGCTGGTGCGCGTCCATATAACGGAGCGGAAGAATTTCCATATGGGCAAATACCCGTCTGCGGATATCATCTACGATCTTGTATGTCATTTTATTGGTCAGAAGACTCATCACCCACTGAGATATCGCAGAGATTGCCGTCACCACTGCCAGCTGGAGCAGCACCAGTTTCAGATCCGGGAAGCTTACCAGCCCCTTCTCTATCATACAGTCCACACCTTTACCAATCAGGATGGGCGAATACAGGGTAGCTGCTACTGTGACTGCCGCCAGCACCAGAATACTGACCACCAGATACGTGTACGGGCGAATCAGTTTCAGGACACGGTTTATGGTCTTTTTGTTTTTCATAACTGTGCTACCTCCTGACTGGAAAACTGTGACATACAGATCTCCTTATATACGTTACAATTCTTCAATAATTCCTCATGAGTTCCTTTCCCCACAAGTTTTCCGTCATCCAGCACCAGAATCTGATCTGCATTTTTGACGGTTGCCGCACGCTGGGATACCAGGAATACCGTTGCATTTCCGGTACTTTCTTTAATGGATCTTCGCAGAGCCGCATCCGTTGCAAAGTCCAGTGCGGAAGCACTGTCGTCAAGAATCAGAATCTCCGGTTCCCCGACCAGTGCCCGTGCAATGGTCAGCCGCTGTCTTTGTCCTCCGGAAAAGTTTCTTCCACCGGCCTCTACTTTTTCATCCAGCCCTTTCTGTTTCTTCTTCACCACTTCTTCTGCCTGCGCGATCTGCAGAGCTTTCCACAATTCACTCTCTTTCGCATCTTTTTTACGCCACTGAAGATTACTTCGGATGGTTCCCAGAAACAGAACTGCTTTCTGTGGAACCACACCAATCTTCTCACGCAGATGCCGGAAAGTATAAGCTTTCACATCCTGACCGTCTACAGTAACCGAACCTTTTGTAGCGTCGTAGAACCGTGGAATCAGATTAACCAGTGTGGACTTTCCGGATCCGGTGCCACCGATGATTCCAACCGTTTCTCCCGGCATTGCCGAAAAACTGATATCTGTCAGAGAAGCTTCCTGCGCCCCACCATAAGTAAAAGTCACATGGTCAAACACGACTCTCGGTTTCCCGCTTTCCTGCGTATTTTTTTCTTCAGTGTCCTCTTTCATGGAACTGTTTACCCGGAAAACTTCATTAATACGTATTGCACAAGCCAGTGCTCTTGTTACAGCAACAATCAGGTTCGCCAGGGCAACCAGTGCCAGCAGAATCTGATTCATATAGTTGACCAGGGCCACAATCTGTCCCTGGGATACGCTGCCGATCTGTACCTGCCAGCCACCAAACCACAGGATACACAGGATCGCGATATTGACCATGACATAGGTGATCGGGTTCATCAGTGCAGAAATCTTACCGGCATACAGCTGTGTATTTTTCAGGCTGCCGCTGATCTCATTAAACTGTTCCGTCTCATCTTTTTCCCTGGAAAATGCACGTACCACTCTGGCACCCACATAATTTTCTCTCGTATGAAGCACGATCTGATCCAGAATACTCTGTACCTTTTTATAGATCGGTACAGTGATACGCATGATCAGATAAATTGCCAGTCCGATTAACGGTACTGCAATCAGGAAAATGATCGTCAGTTTTGCGCTGATAGTAAAAGCCATCACAACTGCTCCGATGACGATGAACGGAGAACGCAGGAACAGACGGAGCATCATATTGACACCGGTCTGCGCCTGGTTGATATCACTGGTCATACGGGTGATCAGTGTCGGCGTTCCGATCTGATCCAGTTCGTTATAGCTCAGGCTGTTGATGTGTCCAAACAGTGCCTTTCTCAGCGCCGTTCCAAATCCCATCGCCGCCTTTGCAGCAAAATACTGCGCCGTCAGGGAACACACCAGTCCCAGCACGCCCAGTGCGATCATCAGCGCGCACATTCTCCAGATATACGGCTTGTCGCCATTCTGGATACCGACATCGATGATGTTTGCCATAACGATCGGAACCAGCAATTCAAAACTGGCTTCCAGCATTTTAAACAGCGGTGCAATAATCGACTCTTTTTTATACGCTTTCAGATACTGAAGCATCTGTTTCATCTTCGTTTTCCTCCTGCTCTTCTTCGATTTTCGGAGGAACAAGCATTCTCTGGAAAGTATCTGTCAGCCAACGCAGTCGTCCGATGATATCCTCACGGAACTCGCCCGGAAGCATCCTCCATTTCCAGTTTTCCCCCAGTGTGGATGGATGATTCATTCTTCCTTCGCTGCCACAGCACAACAGATCCCACATCGGAATCACTGCCAGATCGGCAACGCTGGCTTCTGCCGCCCGGATAAAATCCCACGGGATGTCTTCCCACGGGCGGTCATAATTATTCAGATATGCTTTGGAGTACTCTCTCGCCCAGTCGTTCATGCCATAATACCATGCCTTTGTCGTATCGTTGTCGTGAGTTCCTGTATATACGACACAGTTTTTCTTATAGCGATGCGGCAGATAAAAGTTTGTATTACCGGAATCAAAAGCAAATTGCAGGACTTTCATCCCCGGATATCCTGTCTCGTCCATCAGATCAAAAACTTTCTCATCCAAAGTTCCAAGATCTTCCGCGATCACATCCATATCTCCCAGTGCTTTTTCCATCGCCCGGAACAGATCGATGCCAGGACCTTCCTTCCATTCTCCTTCCAATGCATTTTCTGCGTCCGCCGGAATCGCATAATACTCTGCAAATCCACGAAAATGATCAATGCGCACGGTATCGTATAATACAAGACTTCTCTTCATACGCTGAATCCACCATTTGTATCCGGTTTTTTTCTGTGTTTTCCAGTCATACAACGGATTGCCCCACATCTGGCCGTCCGCTGAAAATGCATCCGGGGGACAGCCTGCAATAGCACTTGGCACACCATTCTCGTCCATCTGGAACATCATCGGATTCGCCCATGCATCCGCACTGTCAATAGCCACATAGATTGGAAGATCTCCGATAATGGTGATTCCCTTCTTATTAGCATATGCTTTCAGTTTGTTCCACTGACAGTCAAACTCATATTCCAGAAACTGGTAGTATTCCATCTCTTTTTCCAGCTCTTTTTTCTTATTCTGCACTTCTTTGGAATCACTTTTTCGCAGTTCTTCCGGCCAGGTTGTCCACAGTGCACCGTTCTGGCTGTCCTTGATAGCACGGAACAGACAGTACGGTTCCAGCCATTCCTGCTCTTTTTTACAGAAAGCATAAAATTTATCATCTGCATCAAAACGCCCGTACGCTTTTCTCAAAATCTCATTTTTTGAAAAGTAGATTCTTTCATAATCTACAAATCTCGGATTCCCTCCCCACTGCAGCTGTTCACATTCTTCTTTAAAAAGGAGACCTTCTTCCACCAGCATATCCAGATCGATAAAGTACGGATTACCTGCGAATGTGGAAAACGGCTGATACGGAGAATCTCCATATCCGGTAGGTCCTAATGGAAGAACCTGCCATTTTGACTGGCCTGCACGCTCCAGGCAGTCCACAAATTCATATGCCTCTTTCGAAAAGCAACCGATCCCATATCTGGACGGCAAAGAAGAAACAGGCATCAACACACCACTTGCTCTCATTTGTATACCCTCCCTGTGTATTCTCTTACTAACATTAGCACATCACTTCTTTCTTTTCAAGCAATCCCATAATTTTGCCTGTTTTTCTAACAATTAAAAAAATTTAATTTTTTTCAAAAAAAGTGTTGACATTTGACTAACTCTCCCTTATAATAGGCTTTGTTGTGAGGGACAACCGAACAACACAAACAAAAATGTGCGTTTAGCTCAGCTGGATAGAGCGTTTGGCTACGGACCAAAAGGCCGGGGGTTCGAATCCTCTAACGCACGCTTAACCGTCAGAATTTGATTCTGGCGGTTTTTGTTTTATCATTTTAAAAAAGCAGTTCCTCGGATTATTTATAGGATCCCATGTCAAAAAATCAATAAATCGTTTGATTTTTCTACAATTCTATTGATTTTTTTCACCCCTTTCTTTATACTAGGATGTGTTGGAGATGGGGTTTTCTGTATGAAACTACGTAACTGTTCATTACCTTCACAGTTACGAGCCAAAATGCATAAAAAATCACCTTCGGTGATGGCATTTTGGCTTGTATGTCTCGGGATTTTGACATATTCATGTCAAAACACCTCGTGGAACAGTGGCTACTGAATAGTTACGAAACTACTATAGAATATGTAATTTTACGGAGGATAGAAATATGTATGGATTGACACCCAGGGAAGAACAGATTATGAATACCATATGGAACATGGATCATCCTTGTCTGATTTCGGAAATATTAAAAGCATCACCTGCTTTAAAAAGAAATACGGTAGCTCCCGCACTGGTTGTCCTTGAAAATAAAGGTTATCTGAAAGTTGATTCGATTGGGAAATCTTATACAAGAACCGGTAAAGCATATGTTGCTGCCATTTCAAAAGAAGCCTATAAAGAACAGCAGGCATTCTTAAATGCCATTTCTCAAAGCCGTGATACTGAAACAGGAGTTCTTAATTTTCTTGCCGCCTATGTAAAATCAAAAAATATGAGTGCTGATTTTCCACAGCGAATCCGGGAAATTCTTGAACATTACTAATACCCCGTTGTTGTTTCACCGCGTATCAGACCACATGATCTGCTTTTCAAAAATAAAATATGAATTTTCATATACACCAGGTAATCTCTCGTTACCTGGTGTTTTATGTTTTCCGTAAAATCAAAATTGGTCCACCGGGCCAGTTATTGATATGCAACGCAAGAACAAAGAATGTGCCTTGGCACATTCTCGCGCCTGCGGCGGTCGCTTGCGACATCTACCTTATACGCCGAAGTGCGCATCCTCGCGGAACGTTTTTTGCTTTACAGGAACACAATTTCCTGTAAAGCAAAAAACTGTCCGTAAACATTTCAGTCTACGGACAGTTTTCTATTATATAATTATACGTTTGGGTCTGTTGGATCCCAATCCTGACCTGCCGGAATCTTAATTGTTGCCGGTTTATCAAACAGCATTGCTGCTGTGTCAGAAATTGTTACTGTGGTTCCAAGTGCACAATTATCATAGATCCATTTTGCATCTCTTACGCAGAGTCGCACACATCCATGAGATGCCGGCTGACCAAGCATATTATAGTTACCGGCACTCAGATTGTGACTGGTCATGTTAGAACCAGCTACAGAGTGGAATAATACACCACCTACGATTCTTGTACAATACTGACCATAAGATGGTCCCATCAGGGTATGCCAACGATATTTTGCAGGTGTTGTAAACGTACCTGTCGGTGTTGGTGTGCCTGGCAGTCCAACAGAACATGTAAATGTTTTTACCGGAATATCGTATTTTCCTGTTTCACTCTTTGCATATACCATTACCTGACATGCTACACGGTTTACAGTGATATAGTAGGAAGACTGACGTCCGATGACGCTGTCAAGATCCTGTACCATTGCTCCTGCAGCATTGAAATAATATTTGTAACCATTGATACGTTTCCAACCGGTTGCCATTGCTCCGTTCGATTCAAAATAATACCAGCTGCCTTTGATTCTCAGCCATCTGTTTGCAACTCTGTTTCCATTACTGTCTGCATAATACCAAGTATTTCCTACCTGCTGCCAGCCGGCTCCACCAGTACCTGCTGTTGTCCCAGCACTGCTTCCATATCCAGGAACCCATTTTCCATCAGCACCTACCCAATAAGAACCGATCCATGTATTGGTTGCCATTGCTCCGCTTCCTGTCACATAATAGTTGCCGATCCAGCGATTTGCTGCCATTGCTCCGCTTCCATCCATATAATACCAGTTGTTTCCTACTTTTACCCAACCAGTCTGCATTGTTCCGTCAGAATTACTGTAGTACCAGTTTCCACCAACTACATACCAACCGGTCGCCATTGCTCCACTTCCTGTCAGATAATACCAACCACTGGCTGTTTTAACCCAACCGGTCTGCATCGCTCCGCTTCCATTCATATAATACCAGGTATTTCCTACTTTTGCCCAGCCAGTTACCATAACACCATCAGAGTTACTGTAATACCAGGTTCCTCCAACCATATACCAGCCGGTTGCCATCGCTCCGCTTCCTGTCAAATAATACCAAGTGCCTCCACGGTTTAGCCAACCAGTCTGCATCGCTCCGCTTCCATTCATATAATACCAGGTATTTCCTACTTTTGCCCAACCGGTTGCCATAGAACCATCGGCATTCAGATAATACCAGCCGCTCGGACGACTCAGCCAGCCACTGTAAATAGAACCATTGGAATTCATCCAGTACCACTTACCGCCGATCACATTCCATCCCGGATTGCCTACCATAGCTCCGCTTCCGTCGCTGTAGTACAGACCGCCGTTTGCATCACGGAAAAATCCGGTCTTCATAACACCGGTACTAGTTTCCATATAGTACCATTTACCATTGATTACTCTCCAGCCTTTTGCCGGTGCTTCGTTTTCGTACCAGTACCAATTGCCATCAATCTTCTGCCAGCCATTACCAAGCACCTGTGTTGCAGTTCCCTTTGCCGCATCAAACATATACTCTTTTCCATTGACTGCCTGCTTTCCGGACTGTGCAACACCGTCTTTCAGGAAATATACTTTGTCATTGATGTTCTGCATACCGTTCTTTGTTTTGTCGGCAGTACCGTCATCTTTCAGATAAAGCCAGGTTTTATCTGCCACATTCTGCCAGCCGGTTTTAATTGTTCCCACACCTTTTGTGCTGTTGAACCAGATATCGCCGACATTTGCCCAGCCATTCACAGACTCGTCTACCGTACCGTCTGTTTTCAGAGCATACCAGGTTTTCTGGATATTCTGCCAGCCAGCTTTTTCTTTTGTATCCACTGCCCGACCATTTTCATCCAGATATCTCCACACAGTATTGTCTTTTACCCAGCTGCTCTTCTGGATATTTCCCAGGCCTTTTTCCGGTGTATCTCCATCTTTTGATGCATAGTATGTACCTGCCGCAACACTGTCTGCGGGTTTGCCAGATGCAAGATAGACATTAACTTTTCCTGTTGTTTCATCCGCTGCTGCATCCACAAATCCAATACAGATATAACCATCTGCATCTACATAATAGCAATATTCGCCCATTATATAAAAACAATTCCGTTCGGTCACGACTGCTCCATCCTGCTTCAGCAACTGCCACCGACCATTCTCTGTTTTTTCAGATATTTTATAACTACTGTTTTCTGTTCCTTCTTCATTCTGCTGTGCTTCCTGCGTCTGTGGAATACTCTGTGTGTTATCCGTAGCCGCATAGGTTGGAACAGACATCGATAAAGAAACTAAAACTCCCAGTCCAAATAAAAGACTTGCTCTCCTTTTCATTATCATTCTCCTCTCAAATGGGATCTTTTTCCTTATACCTGTCTTATTCTAGTACAATTATCAGGGCTTTTCAAGCATAAAAAGCAGATATTCAGCAAATCGTAAGAAACAGATCACCTGCTTTCTTTATTAAGTCACTTATACTTATAAACTATAAGCAACACGCTACGCGAATTTCACAAGTTATCGCGGCAGTCGCTAAGGACTCGTGCAAGCACGGACTTTGGCTCGTTGCTCGCGTAAATCAAAATTGATTCACTGGATCAATTATTGATATGTAATATAACGAAAAACAGATCAGAAGACTTCTTCTGATCTGTTCGATGTATTTATCTTTTTGCATCTGCATCCGTAGGATCCCAGTTCTGACTTGCCGGAATCTTAATCGTCGGTGCTTTGTCAAACGGTGTGTACTCGGTATCCGAAATATCAACTCTTGTGTACAGACCACAATTATCATAGATCCATTTTGCATCTCGTACACAAAGACGTACACATCCATGGGATGCCGGCTGACCTAACATATTATAATTTCCAGCTGCCAGCGCATAAGTTGGATCCGGATTACTGCAGGCTACCGAATGGAACCAGTCACCATAATTATTAATCTGTGTTCCATATTTACCCCAAGACGGTCCCATCAACTCTACTGGATTCTGTTTCTTCAGGGTTGCATAGGTTCCTGCATGTGTTGGTGTTCCTGCTTTACCTACCGAGCAGGTAAATGTTTTTACCGGAATACAATAATTACCGGTTTCATTTGCCGCATATACAGTAACCTGACACTTAACTCTGTTTACTGTAATTCTGTAGCTGGACTGTTTCCCAATCAGCTTGTCTACATCCTGTACCATTTTCCCATCTGTGCCAAAGTAGAATTTATAACCATCTACATATTTCCATCCGGTTGTCATGGCACCGTCTGCACCAAAGTAATACCAGCTTCCATTAATTCTCTTCCAGGAATTTGTCAGTTTGCTTCCATCCGGTCTCTGATAGTACCAGGTATTTCCGGATTTCACCCAGTTGGCATTAACATCCGGGTCATAATTAGGAATCCATTTTCCATCTGCTCCAACCCAGTAAGAACCAACCCAGGTGTTCGTCAGCATCTCACCGTTTCCACCGACATAATAGTTACCGATCCAGCGATTGCTGTACATAGCACCACTTCCGCCAAAGTAATACCATTTGTTATTGATCAGATGCCAGCCGGCACCCACCATATCACCATTGCCTGGGTTCAGGTAATACCAAGTTCCTCCCAGATTGATCCAACCGGTTGCCATCGCTCCGCTTCCCGTCAGATAGTACCAGGTTCCTCCACGATTCAGCCATCCGGTTACCATCGCTCCGCTTCCATTGGAATAATACCATACACCTTTCACCTGATACCAGCCGGTTTTCATAGCACCGTTTTCACCCATGTAGTACCAGGTTCCTCCAACATTGATCCAGCCGGTTGCCAGAGATCCGTTTCCATTTACCCAGTACCATGTTCCATTCAGCAGATACCAGCCGGTAGTACTTAACATTGCACCGCTTCCGTCGCTGTAGAACAACTGTCCGGTTGCATCCTTATAGAATCCGGTGAGCATTCTTCCGTCTGCCGGATTCAGATAATACCACTTACCATTGATTACTCTCCAGCCGGTTGCCACCCTTCCGTTTTCGATCCAGTACCAGGAACCATTCATCTGCTGCCAATTATTTCCCAGCTGTCTTGCTGTTCCTGCCTGTACATCAAAATAATAGACAACGCCGTTTACTGTCTGGAATCCGTTCTGTGGTACTCCTTCTGCATTCAAAAAATAGGTTTTTCCATTTATTCCTGTCTGCATACCGGTTTTCGAAGTATCTCTGCTTCCGTCAGCTTTCAGGAAGTACCAGTTTCCGTTGATCTGCTGCCAGTTCACTTTAGAAGTGTCTCTGCTTCCATCGTTTTTCAGCATATACCATCTGTTTTCAATCTGATACCAGCCTGCTTTCTGAATAGTTGCCACACCTTTGCCGGCTTTCATCCATACATTTTCAATCTGCACCCAGCCTGCTTTAGAAGTATCAATGGTTCCATCCTCTTTCAGATAATACCAGTCTTTTTCAGGCTGCTGCCATCCTGCTTTTTCTCCGGTATTTACCGCTTTTCCATCGGATCCCAGATAATGCCATGCACCGTTTTCATCTGCTTCCTGTGCCCAACAGTCTTTCAACATACTTCCAAGAGTATCTGCGGAAGGATCGTTTCCTTCTTTTGAAAAATAGTACAATCCCGGTTCGAGTTTATCAGCTGACGGATCTGTTGCTGAATCATCCACTTTGACGTATCCGGTCGACATATCTCCATCTTTATTAATATAGTATGTATTTCCATTATTGGTATAGACCGTGTCACGTGCATAGCCATCATTGTCCGGTGGAGTACTCTCACCCAGTTTTAACCGCCAAACATCGCCGTTCTCTGTTTCATATTTTTCCCATGTCGGTGTGACTTCTTTTTCTTTCCCATCAGCGTCCGCAGTTTTTTCTTCATCCTGTATCTGTGGAATCTGAGCTGCATCTGTCTCATTTTCTTTCGATGCTTCCTGCGCTTGTTCATTCTCGACAGAATCCTGTGTAACAGTAGTACCTGTTACATTTTCTGCTGCTACCGCCGGAACAGCCACCGATAATGACAGTACAATTCCCAAAGCGAATAATATGCCTCTTCTCTTTTTCATCTGTTCCCCTCCTTATTGTTGCAGA
>SKED01002816.1_pt1 | contig 11571 bp, 9 predicted proteins | sample 4826651 | NCBI WGS metagenome assembly SKED01 (sample SAMN11008818, study PRJNA524170) | human gut metagenome | biome: Human fecal sample; material: Feces; isolation source: fecal sample from pouch patient p19 | host: Homo sapiens | place: Israel: Tel-Aviv | collected 2016-06-28
GATGATCCGGCTACGGGGAATGTAAACGCACAAGTTCTACTCCCGAAGGGCGCACTTACTCACCACCTGATAAATCAGGCAGTGGTATCCCCTTCGGGGCTCGTGCGCTCTGCCGAGGGCTTTATCCACTGTTGCAGGCAACATCGAAAGGAGGTGCCAGATATGGCAATTTATCATATGCAAGCTAAAGTTGTCAGCCGTGGTTCCGGACGTTCCGCTGTCGCAGCTTCTGCTTATATGAGCTGCAGCCGGATGTATAATGACTATGATGGCATTCAGCATGACTATACAAGAAAGCATGGACTGGTTTATCAGGAAGTATTGCTTCCACCGATGGCTCCACCAGAATGGAAAGACCGTGAACAACTCTGGAATGCTGTGGAAGCTGCAGAAAAGACAAAAGACAGTCGACTGGCAAGGGAATTTGTTGTCGCACTTCCCATTGAATTAGATAAGGACAGTAATATTTCTCTTCTTCAAAATTTTATTCAAAAGAATTTTGTGGATATGGGCATGTGTGCTGACTTTGATATTCACGATACAGATGGACACAATCCTCATGCACACATTCTGCTTACCGTCCGTCCACTGAATGAAAACGGAACATGGCAGTATAAAACAGAAAAAGAATATCTCTGTATAAAAAATGGGGAAGAAAAAGGATTTACAGCTACTGAATTCAAAGCTGCACAAAAAGATGGCTGGGAAAAGCAATACAGATATAAAGTTGAAAAAAAGAAGATTTATATGACCGCATCTGACGCACAGGAAAAGGGCTATGACCGCATCGACAAGCATCCTAAAAGTAGCCGCTACGGCAGACAGAATCCTATTTCTGAACAATGGAACAGTGATGAGCAACTCTGTATCTGGAGAGCAAACTGGGCAGATACTGTAAATGAAATGCTTGCCCACAATCAGATAAATGCATCCATTGATCACCGCAGCTTTGCAGATCAGGGAATCACCGAACAGCCGACCATCCACGAAGGCTATATTGTCCAGAATATGGAAAAGAAAGGAATGATAGCTGACCGCTGTGAAATCAACCGTCAGATTCGTGCAGATAACCAAATGCTCCGGGAATTAAAAGCTCAGGTAGCAAAACTGGCTCAGGCTGTCAAAAATTCTATTCCTGTAATTGCAGAAACAATGGAAACTATCCGAAATCATATGATTTTTACACAATATCATTTACTTCATAATGAGATGCAAAAAGAAGTAATTCATGATTGGATGAATCATTTTAATCCAATACTGAATAAATACAACACCGTTAAAAAGAAACTCAAAGCTAAAGTTACAGAACGGAAAGAGCTGAATGTAGAAAAAGAGAAAACCAGTATTTTGAATCCCATCCAGCATATAAAATTGAATCAGCAGCTTACCACTGTTACGGAAGAAATTGAAGAACTGAAATCAAGGAAAGAGCAACTAATCTTCCAGGCACAATGCTCCACTGATAAAGATATGACGAATCTATCCAAGAAATATGACCAGATGAATAACAATCTTGATATTCTTGATTCTCAGGACATCGCCCTTAAAAAGCAGCTTGAAAAAGACGCCGCTGCTTTCCGAGAAGAAAAATTTCGTCCTGATCCAGAACAGTATACAGAATTGCTGGACACCAGAATCCAGATACGTCCTGATTTCCGGGATAAGCTGATAGAGCAGCTCAAAGGTACTTTTGGTAAGTATTATGACTATCACCGCCGTGATATTGCCGCCAATGAGGTAGATTATCTCAATGTGGAAGATCCTGATGTTTTTTCCTATCGTGCCTGGGAACTTGAATATCAGAGGAAACAGGAGATGCGGCGAAATCAGCCTGCTCGAACTAAGAAAAGGTCGTATGATATGGAATTATAATTTGGTTCTTCTTTGCCCATTATAAACACAAGAGCTGAACAAATAGGATTTTTCGTCCTCTTATCACAACGGCCAGACGATAAAATGTCAGATGAGCAGTTGGAACAGCTTGCCCCATGGAGCGAGACTGCGAAAACGAACTGTCAAAACTAAAATAGAGAAAGACGCTTGCATCTATCATTTTGGTGCAAGCGTAATTCATGAGTAACGTAGCAATATTTTGCGCTTACGCACATTTTGCCCTTATTCAATCCGCAACCTAAACCCTTCTTGTTGTCGGAAACATATCGAGTTTTTCTAGTTGCTACTATTCTGAATAGTATATCACCGCGAACACTTGTTTGTAATATTAATCTACAAAATAACGAAAATATCTGACAGCCGCGAAAATCGTGCACTCCCCCTTTATGATTCTTATGGTAACAAACCGGCTGTCCTAATAAATGGACAGCCGGTTGCACTCATATTTCACCTTACTTTCAACCCATTCGAGTATCCAGCGTTAACCATTATTCGTCGCATTATTTCATACGAGACGCCATATTTTTGTGCAAGCTGTCTAATTGTCTTTTGACGACCAGCATATTCTTTAATGGCAGTTTTCTTTTCTGATTCAGACAAAAAATAAATCATACTAGTGTGCTCCTTTCTCTTTTTTGTAAGTTAAGGATAGCACCGTTTTTCTCCAAAATACTTAAGTACGAAATTTAAAAATTTTCTTGGGTTAAAAATGCCCATAGCATCTGCCCAATATATACATCTGCATACCGATGGTTATCAGTCTGCTTACCATACTTATCACCGAAATACTCTACGTACGCATCATTAATATCCTCTATTTCCTCAGCAGTCACCGGAAAAATAGCTGGCTCGTCATTTTTTATTGCCTCTAAACGCTGCTCCAATGCCATAACTTCTAGTTTTGCTTCCGCAAGTTGCTTCTCATAAAATGCTACAATTGCATCTTTACCCTCCATCTCGCCAGATTCAATTTTTTCGGCCCAGTTTTTCCAAGCAGAAGCTCCTTTGGAATATGTATTTGTTGTATATTCTTCAAACTCTGACGAGACATACCATGACTGTACCATTTTGTAATACACATCCCTTACAGCGCCAACATCAGATTCCTCATCTTTTATAGACTCATACTGTATTTCTTCCTTATCGCTATTCATCTCTAATGCAATAGCCTTAATCAACTCTGCCAAGCCAACGTCTAGACCAACATTTTGAGTACCTATTGCTGGTTTTTGCATAGAACTCATGTTAAAAGGATTTGGAAATACACCAAATTGAGCGATCCAATGGACAGCCTCTATAAGCTTATTATTCATGTATTCCATGTATGTCATTTTATCCAAATTAATAGCAAGAGCCTGACAAAGCTTACCTATATTTTCCTCTGGTTGATCCATATGCGTTTCTGTAAATAATGCCAATCCATTTACTACTCTTTCCGCCCATATTACAAGACACTTTGTAGTAAAATGACTCTGGCAAGATTTATATATAAGTCCTCTCAATTCTTTTGGAAGATCATCTACATCTTTTAATAATGCCCTATAAAAATTACAAATCTGAGTCACTGTAACATTATCTCTGTTAGCATTTTTTCTACTTGAAGGGTTTTTATCCCAATTTTTTATTAGAATTGCCAATAATTCAGCACAAACAACAGGATAAAAGTTTTCTCCTCCCTCAATGCTAGAATCCATTTTAAAAAGAGTTGGATCTATTTCATATCTCTCAAAGACTTTATCTCTTTTGTTTTCAAAAGTACTGCTGGCTTTCATTCCGCAAAGCTTTACCATCTCTGAAGTCGAATAATCAGCAAGCCTTCTTTTTTTCTGCTTTGGCACAAAATCCCTCCTTTCTAAGAATAAGTATTTTACCCAAAGTCATATATTAAGCTGAAAATTTACCATATCAGAGAGCGACGTAATATTCTCATCCAATATCAGTTTTTCTTCTTTTATTTTTACTCTTCCATTCGCCGAAGAAAGACTTTCATGTGTTTTACATAAACAATCGAATAAAGCTTTTATTTTATCTTTATCTATTCTTGAAAGATAATAAATTGAGAAAATTGTAAAATCTCCCCACAACGAGGCAATTATGCCATAATCACTTTCTGCGAATCGAGTTACTATATTTTCAAATAAAAGATTCCATGTATTATCATTGAACATTTCATAATAACGTTCAAATACATCGCTAATTCCGCTGCCTATATAACCATACTTGCTTTCAGATAGAATAAATTTAACAACACATCTATTTACATATTCTTCCATATGTTTTTGGGCGATAATATCTCCTGCCTCCATAATCAGCTTATGTAATCCGATTTCTCTTTTATCTATTTGTGTAAGAATTACTCCTTCCGCCTTTTCATTATATCCATCTTCTTTTAAAAGATTGATAATTTCGAGATTATAGTCCCTTCCTGTTTCTACAGAGAAATCTTTATGTTCCGCTTTATCATACAATCCTTTTGCCATAAGCTTTTCCCGAATTTCAGAACTTGAAATGCGAGAAATAATTTCATAATTGTAACTTCTTAAGGTTTCCAATCGATTGTATTCTCTATCATTCTCTATATACTCTTTAATCCATGAATTTGTAAGTCTGTATAACGCAATTAATTCAGAATCATCAGAAATCAAATCTATATTGCAATATAGAGAATCAAGAACTTTCATTCTCCAATAAACTAAATCTTTAGGAGTATTTTTTAGTTCAAATAATGCATTACAGTACTTGTACCCCAATTTAACGGCATCCTCTAGCAACTCTCGGTCAACTTCACTTGAAAACCTATTATCACCAATAGAATCCGCTAAATTTGAAACGTAAAACAGTCTCATGCCATAACAGCATAATTTTTCTTCATTCAGAGGAAGTTTTTTATAACAATCAAGTAAACCATTTAACGAATAGTCTTTTCTTCCCACATAGCCAAACATTCTATATTTCTGTTTTTCACGTACTTCCTCTATAAACTTGTTTTCTCCAAAGTATTCTAATGCAGGTATCATGTTTTTACATAAATCTTCCATCTCATCATATTCTGATCTCCAAGCCACTCCATCTTCGCCACACCAATATTCTGCAACTTTTAGAAAATCAGCATGCGCATTTGATATACAGAACAACCTGTTAAACTCCGGAATAAATCGAGTCTTATCCCATTCCAAACATTGAACAACCGCTTTACAAATAGTATCGATAATTCCTGCCTTGGGGTTATGCTCGGAAAAGCTCACCAATACTTTACGTAAAAATCTCATAACAGTATATCCATTACAATCATGAGCAGATCCAGCACCGTACTTATCCGCAAAATAAATCAATGAAAAGATATCATCTTTAGATAATACATCATTTCTGTCCACCGAATAAAATTGTTCACTAACATGCTTTGCAATATCATACTGTGCCAATGCTGGTTTATAACCTCTTTGTGATTCACCATTATGAGTTAGATTCAATATTTCTTTATAACATTTTTCAACTAACGATTCCTCAATCCTACCAAACAGGCACAAGTTAGCCTTAATCAAAGAAATTATTCTTAAATCTTCGTATTTATAATCTCTATCTATTTTTATAATATCACTTAAATGGTTGCCAATATATTCTATCCCAGCTTCGCATTTATATGAGTTTAACAGTCCATATGTGCAAATCTCTATAATTATTTCTATAGATGCAGACATTCCTAAAAGAATATTCAACAATTCGTCAAATGATTCTTTTTCAAGATTCTTTTCTTCTGTAATCTGATGAATATATGCATACAATGAATCTGGATTATACCATTTAAAAGTGAATGTTTGCCTGATATCTTCTTTTGATGTAATACTTACACTGGCATCTAACCATCCATCTACAAAATAAACATAATCGTTAGAATTTCCAGTAAGAGCATCCATATAATCTGCACCATAGCATCGAAATATATATCCTGCCTTAACAAGCGTTTCTTTGTTTAGCTCCCCGCTTAACAATGCCTCTATATTATATCCACTGAGGTATTCATCGAAAAGTTTATGTCCTCGTTCAAATCCAGCCTTAGCAGCAAAATCAATATCTAAAATGATTTGCTCTATATCATTTTTAACATTCAAACAATATTTTTCCGCTTTAGTCTTTTTGTTGATACTTTGTGCTTCAAAATAATCCGATTCTTTTGCATAATACTGTATGCAATTTGCATACTGTGCCAAACAAAGAGACACTGCACTTGAATGTATGCATACTTCTTCAAGATTATCCATTGGCAATTGGTGCGCTAGTATAAACTGCTGAAGTATCCTATCAAACGATATCCCATATAATGCTGAATCCATTACATATTCAACATCAATCAGTTTCAACACCTCATCAGTGGCCTTACATGATACTAGTAAATTAAAAGAGATATCATATCGATATTTCCATAATTCTCTATCCTGTTTAATTCGATTAATTATTGATTCGGTAATTCCTTTTATATTTGAATTGTGAATAATTGCATTCTGTAAAAAAAGCCTTACATCATTATGAAAAGCGAAGTATCTATCGCCTTCACATACAATAATTGGATATAAGCCATTTAAAACAAACGCCGCCTCGTCGTGTTCAACTCCACACATTTGAGCCACATCATAAGCGTTAATACGTTTACTTGAAAACGCCATAATTGCCTCAATTTTGTATAGCAAAAGGCTTTTTTCCTGCGAACTAATAATCCATTCGTAATATTTATCAATTTGTTTATTTAAAAACCTACTATTTAGTTCCTTCTCTATTGCCTCGAAGGAAAGTGGCAATACCATTTTCTTCAATTCCAGAATTGCAAATATTATATTAAGAACATTGTTCCCAATAACTGAAATAACGGTTTTCGCCAAGTTTTCCATATCGACTGTATTCTCTGCTACACCGCTTTGCTCTAATAATATAACAACATCATCTGTATCCAAAGCCGGCATGCTGTAATATGTAATACCTTTATTATCTTTCATCCAAGACGGATAACCATCATTTATAGGCTGTCCGACCAAGACAAAATAAAAATCATCCCCGATTTCCTCTGGTCTTGGCAATTGAGATAAAAATGAATTTCGTGCATCTTTTGATCTTGCAGCATGATCTAATCCATCTATAAAAAAGTAGCAAGTCCTTCCTATACATTTTGCATATTCCGGTAGGAAATGTATTACCGTTTCCCGCATTTCAGAAACAGACATAAATTGGTATATAAGTGGAAACTTTACAACAGATAATAAATTATTCTCTTCAAATTTTTTCTTAAGCTGTACGAGAATACTTCTCCACAAAATATTACCCAAATAAAAGCCTTCATCATCACTATATGAACCATCTACTTTATTTACTGGGAGATATGTGTAAAATCTAAAATCAACTATAGACTCATTCATCTGTGATAAATAACTTATAAAATTTGTTTTTCCACAGCCCGGTAATCCTTCTAAGAATATGATATGATTACTATTCTTTTTAATGTCATCTATAAAGGTCTCCCCAAACCGTTGTCGAGAAGGAAGTATCGGTTTTTCTGGACATAGTTCATATGAAGGAACATCCGGCTCGGTATAGCATAATGCTCCATATACATTTTCTCTTGTTATTTCCTGCTTCTCTCTTCTTGATGTTGCCCATATATTCAATTTCGAAAGAAGACTATTTAAGCAAAAATCTATCGCATCACTATTATCTGTTCCTAGTATTTCGCCAATCTTCACACGTATTTTTTCTTCCACATCAGCAAGACACGACTCTTTTCTAAAAGAGAAAATTTTAGTGAAACACGCCGCCTCATTTGAATCTAAATTTATCTCCAAATTTTCTCTGTACCATTCGATAGCCTTCTGCTCATTAGGCTTTGCCGAAGTATAATTATAATTATCTTGTAAGCATGGAAACACCTTGGAAATAAAGTCATCCATTGAACACTTTCCATCTGTTTCCTGCGGACCCCATTTTTTATTTGTTACAATTTGAATACCTTTAAAATTATAATTATCTTTATTATTCTTCCATTCTAAAGCCAACTCATTCAGTAAAGGCTTTTTCCCAGAAGCTAAAAAAGAATATGTGAAATTAGCATCTTCATCTGTATGTTTTACTTGAATATTTAAAATGCTTTTATCACTATAATTTACTACGACATCATCTAATGCCTGAAAATCAGTTGATTGAAGTATTACTGATTCAATTGATGTATCTTGTAGCATATTCAAGCATTCTAGTATTCCAATTTCCCATTCAAACCAATAAGGTGTACCTATTCCCGAATTATACATGTTCTCCCTCTATTCTTTTCAAAACGTAATTACATAATTGATAACAATACGTCTCAACTTCTTCTGTAGACATATTTATATGGTATCCATTCACAAGCGAATCAAATAAATAGTTTATCTCTTCGTAATAATCCTTATTATAAAATTCAACTCCAAATAATTTATTCAAGCCTCGTACCATTTGAGATAATTCTTTATAATTTACTGGAAGGACATAATCGATTTTGTCATCAATAATCTTCTTCATCAGCCTCTCATTTCCTATTATTTTTGAGGCTATATTTATAAAATCTCCACAAGTTTCAAAAACATTCCAATCACACATGAACTGCCAACGAAAAAAGAAAGGACTCCATACCTCTGCTGGTTCGATCTTTATATTATATGGCACCAATTCCTTCTTTAATTCATCCTCTATGCAATTATAAGTTCCTTCCAATATGGCTATATCATTTTTTCTCACATCAATCGGATAATAAACGCCCTTATCATCGCATATTATGTAACCAATTATTCTGTAATATTTTTCAATGACATTTATAGCATCTCTTGTAAAAAAAACAGATCCTACAACTAAATCATCATTATAATTTGAGGTGTCTAATTCCCTAAAACAATGCTTAAAATCATCAAAAACTAATATTGAATCCATATAAATTACCTTCTTTGTTGTACTTATTTATAATAAATTGCCCAGCCTGTTATAGTCTGGACATAAGTAAGTTTTTATGATAACTAAAAAACAGCTTTCAACCGATACTTCTTTGATATCTAATTAAAAGAAATTGTGTTATATCAACTTGTCACAACCATTTTTCACAATCACTTTGATTCTATTTCATACTTCTTAAAAAGTTCGGGACATTCCTTTTTATATCTCTCAGTTGGTGATAAACCACCTTCATCCGGCAACAATCCTTCTCCACTGCTAACAGAATGGGGCAAATACTTGCATTTAAAATATACTGTCGGATATGTGTAAATAATACTCATATTTCCAAACAGTTCTTTCATTAGGTAAATTTCAATAATATAAAGTGAAGCCAATGCTAATACTGCATTTTCAAATGTTGCATTTTTTATAGATTCCTTTTCGTCATGCTTTATCGAATTATATGCAAACCACCAGTCCAAGCCTTCTACTTTTACATTCTTTCCATTATCAATACGTGTCGTCTTCCAATCATGTAAAGGTGTATTAATCCAAAAAGGTGTACTTACTTCAAAATCAATAATTTTAGGGAATACTCCTAGTATTGTTTCGCTTATATCTCCTATCCTCTTGGTTTTTACTCCCTTAGCACTACATAAGTCCTTACTCATTATTTCAAATTCAGAGGCTGCTAAAACAATTATTTGTTTAAAAATATCAGAGTATACTTTTCCATGTACAAGTTCTCTTATTCCATCATGTTCTTGCAAACCATGGTCTATATAATGCTTTGTATCATCCAATCGTTCAGCAAGGGAACAAAAATAATTCCAATGCTGTATAAGTTCGATTTGCTCCATACATTCTTTTCTGCTTTCTAGTTTTGAAAGCATTCCCCCATTCTCTATGATTTCTAATTCTTGTTATATCCAAATTGTCGAGTCATTAAGAGCTCTTTCCACCAGGATTCCCTCTCTAATATCGCATCATCATCTGTTGTACTTTTATATATTTCCAAGATGCTATATCTGAAATTCTTCTGGATATATTCAAAATCCAAACTCTTCAACTCAATATTTCCACCATTTCCATTGGCTATGTAATCCTTCCATCTTCCCCAAATCATATTTTCACCTGTTGCAGAGCCAACATATTTCTTTCCATTTGAAGAATCCGTAATATAACATGTTTATTTCATCTCAATATTTTTCACGCAGGAATGTAAACTGCTCATCATTCTTTATTACTTCCAATAGCCCTTTATGACAGTTATCCATTATTATCAGTTACCACTCGTACCGTTTCCTAGGAAAACCTAATCCATGTATTCCTATTTCTTCACAAATTGAAGATAATATCTTTAATATTTCTTCCCTTGTTGAATCAAACCATATTGCCAAATCTCTGTCATAGAAACAATACATCACATCATCTTCTCCATATAATGAATATGCTCCAGTGTCTTTTGCAATTTTTAATCGTTTTCTTAGTGCAACCAACATATCACAAATTGTATTAAGCTTCTCCCGCCACTCTATATTTACAACAGACGATTTTCCGTCTGCTTTTTTTAAGATACTTCCGTCTCTGGTTCTAAGAACTCCCGTATTTAAAGCAATAATAGTATCCTCAATAGCCTTATCAAAATCTTCCATTCTTCCTTCTTGATATATTCTATCCTGAAATGCTGGACGATCAAAACATTGCACAAAGAACTTTATAAGTTCTTTATCTTCATGTTGCTCCTCTGCTGTTGCTTCTTCCAAATCAAGAACTGCCATTTGCTCTGAAATTTCCTTCCATTTTTTCAATTTAGCAATCGTATATCTATTCACATCTGAATCTATTAATTTTGAACACGACTGGCATAACCATATTCCATTTTCTGCTGATGCTCTCTCTTGAGACGTTATGTTCTCATCATACCTTGGTCCGCCCTTAGAAGCTGCTGTAATATGAGATGCAACTCCAATATTTATGATATTCTCTTTTCCTATTCCTGCTCCACGAGTTGCTTTTCTACAATTAGGATTGCTGCATTTCCATCCAACTCTATTAGCTAACAAATCCTTTGTTCTTTGTGAAAAATCATCTCTCATATAATTTTACCTCCACCTTACACTTTATCATCTTTAAATTTTCTATAATCAACGAAAAGCTCCCGAAAGAGCTTTCCATTACCTTAAATATACACTAATTCTTTTAACACAATCTCTTCTGTCCTACTACGAATACCATTTACCACTCTGACCCATTCCATCTGATCACGAACTTTCAATTCCTCCGTAATCCCCTGCTTCTCCATCATCTGACGCACCAGAATATCCATCCTTTCCTGTGCTTCATCGTCTACAACATTCAGATGTTCTGTCAATCTGTCTTCCAACATATACAGTGAATACATTGCCGGACGATGCTCTTTCAGATATGTTTTCCGCATCATTCCATATTTCCCATAATGCGGTTCTTCATCTGTACTGACAAGATTCGGATAGTAAATTCCGTCTGCGCCAAGTGTGTAGGTTCCACCCATTTTTTCAAATGTGCTTTTCATGTGTTATTCCTCCTTGAAATCAGCGATGTCCTTAGATCATCGCAAAATATTTCAGGGCAGCCTTGATAGCATCTTCTTTCTCTTTCGGGCATTGTGGAACTCTTGCATTTTCTGATTTTGGAAGATTATAGTTTTCTCCCACTTCAATTCCACATTTGCGTTTTACCTGAGAAATATATAAA
>SKED01002821.1_pt1 | contig 11566 bp, 10 predicted proteins | sample 4826651 | NCBI WGS metagenome assembly SKED01 (sample SAMN11008818, study PRJNA524170) | human gut metagenome | biome: Human fecal sample; material: Feces; isolation source: fecal sample from pouch patient p19 | host: Homo sapiens | place: Israel: Tel-Aviv | collected 2016-06-28
CAGTTCAGCGCACTGTTAGCGGATGAAGACCAGAGGATCGATGTATCGATGAATCAGGAGGATATGCTGAACCTGATCCGGGATGTCAATCATGACTATCTGGATCTGCTGGAGAAGAAAGAGTTAACGAAGAAGCAGGTAGATGAATACAAAGAAAAGCTTCTGATTATGGAGCCGTTCCGGACACTGGAACTGGATATGCAGAAATCATTAAAGTATAAATATATGAAAGTCCGGTTCGGACGGGTAGATGTGAATTATTACAAACGTCTGGAAAAATATTTATTTGATGATCTGAATGCGGTATTTATCGAAGGTACGAGGAATGAAAATTATGTATACGGATGTTATTTCGTATCGAATGCGGATTCCAGTAAGGTGGATTCGGTATTCAATTCCTTACATTTTGAAAGGATTGCAATTCCATCCGAATACATAGGAACGCCGGCGCAGGCCTGTGAAGAGCTTGAAAAAGAAATTGAAGAAAAACAGAAAGAGATTACTGGGATTAAAAAACAGATCAGTGAGCTGATGGCAAAGAATGCCGCAAAGCTCCGAGGTGCGAAGAAGCGTCTGGAAGAACTGGCTACGAACTTTGATGTCCGCAAGCTGGCGGCAAGGATCGAAGAGGGAGATAATAAAGAAGACTATTACATCCTGTGCGGATGGATGGGCGAAGATGATGTGAACAAATTCCTGGCGGAATCGAAGAATGATGATAAAGTATTCGTTGTTGTAGAAGAAGACAAGGAGAAATTCTTCGGAGAGCCGCCGACGAAGCTTAAGAATCCAAGGTTCTTCAAGCCGTTCGAGATGTTCATACGGATGTACGGGCTTCCGGCAAATGATGAGATGGATCCGACGATGTTCGTGGCACTGACGTATACATTTATCTTTGGTGCGATGTTCGGGGATGTCGGCCAGGGCTTATGCCTGTTTGTATTCGGCGGGCTTTTGTACCTGATTAAGAAGATCAACCTGGCTGGGATCATATCCATTGCGGGACTGTTCTCAACATTCTTTGGATTCATGTTCGGAAGTATCTTCGGATTCGAAGATGTGATACAGGCACACTGGTTAAGGCCGGTGGATGCGATGACAAACCTGCCGTTTATCGGACAGCTCAACACAGTATTTGTGGTTGCCATTGCATTTGGCATGGGACTGAATATCCTGGTGATGATCTTTAACGTGATCAATTCGATCAAGAGTCATGATGTGGAAAATATGTTATTTTCCCATAATGGAATCGCGGGACTGGTGTTCTACGGATTCCTGGTGCTGACGATCGTGCTTTACATGACGGGACATAAGGTTCCGGGTAATATCATGATGGTAATTTTCCTGGGGGTTCCGGTGATCTTGTTCGTATTCAAGGAACCGCTGGGAAATCTGGTGACAAAGCAGCATAAGAAGATGGAAGAGGGCAAGGTAATGTTCTTCGTGCAGGCGTTCTTCGAACTGTTCGAGACGATGCTGAGCTATTTCTCCAATACCATTTCTTATGTGCGTATCGGTGCATTTGCCGTCAGCCATGCGGCGATGATGGAGGTTGTGCTGATGTTATCCGGCGCAAGTGCGGGACACACGAACTGGATCGTGTTCGTGCTTGGAAATGTGCTGGTGTGCGGACTGGAAGGTCTGGTCGTCGGTATCCAGGTACTGCGTCTGGAATATTATGAGATGTTCAGCAGGTTCTATAAGGGAACCGGACGGGAGTTCAAGCCGTTTCACAGCCAGAGTGACGAAAAGTAAAGAAACGATTTAAGTGATTTTGTGATCCAGAGGATAAATCGCCATGCGTTCGAAAGAAGCTGCCAGTGGCAGGTTCTGTAGAGGAAAAATAATAAGACAGAATTCAGAGATATATTTACAGGAGGACAAAAATATGAGCCTGACAGTTAGATTATTGTTAATTGCAACATTGTTACTTAGCATTGTAATTCCATTCGGATATTTCCTGATCGGACAGAGGACGAAGAAGCGTTATAAAAGGGCCATCGGCACGAATGTATTTTTCTTCTTTAGTACTGTCCTGATCGCGGGAATCATGCTCTTTGCGGGAGATCCGGTACAGGCAGCAGAAGCAGCCGGCAATACGGCATCGAACGCAACCGGATTCGGATACCTGGCAGCAGCACTTTCAACCGGTCTTTCCTGCGTCGGTGGTGGTATCGCCGTTGCAAGTGCAGCAAGTGCGGCTCTTGGGGCAATCAGCGAGGATTCCAGTGCACTTGGTAAGTCACTGATCTTCGTAGGTCTTGCAGAAGGTGTGTGTCTGTACGGACTGATCATCTCCTTCATGATCTTAGGTAAATTGTAAGATGAAGATGTATCTGATCAGTGATAATATCGATACTCTGACAGGAATGCGTCTCGCAGGGGTAGACGGAATCGTGGTACATGAAAGAGAAGAACTCCGGTGTGCGATCGAGAATGCCATGGAGGATAAGGATGTAGGTGTGATTCTGCTGACGGAGAAATTCGGAAGAGAATTCCCAGACCTGATAGACGAGATCAAGCTGGAGCGGACGATGCCGCTTCTGATCGAGATTCCTGACAGACACGGGACCGGACGTAAGAAAGATTTTATCACGTCGTATGTAAATGAAGCGATAGGGTTGAAATTATAGACAGGAAGAAGGTGGCACATTTGACAAACGAAGAGAAGATCACGCATATCCGGACGGCGGCGATGGAAGAAGCAAGAGCGGAGGCGAATGCGATCGTAAAGCAGCATGAGGATGCGCTTCGAAGTGTGTTCGAACAGCATCAGATCGAAGCCAGACGGCAGTCGGAGACGAGAGTGTGTGCAGAGAGTGTGACTGCGAAACAGCAGCTGAACATGGCAATGTCAAAGGCGCAGCTTGAATTAAAACGTGAGATGGGAAAGACGCAGACAGAACTTAAGACGGAACTGTTCGAAGAAGTGCAGTTAAAGCTTCTGGCATTCATGAGAACGGAAGAGTATAAAGAAGTTCTGATCCGTTATATAGAGAAAGCAGCACAGTTTGCATCGGGGATGGCGATGACGATCTATATCAATCCGTCTGATGCAGACAAGAAGACATATCTGGAAGAGCGCACGGGAATGACGCTGACGATCAGCAAAGTGGATTTTATCGGCGGGGTGCGTGCGGTTGTGCCTGAGAAGAATGTCCTGGTGGACTATGCATTCAAAGGTGCACTGGAGAATGAATACCAGAAATTCCAGTTCCGGGGAGGTGTAAAGGGTGAGTAGCGGAAAGACAGAAAAGATATATGGCATCAACGGCCCGGTCATTTACCTGAAAGGGAAGACGGATTTTAAGATGTCGGAAATGGTCCATGTGGGAGAAGAAAAGCTGGTTGGCGAAGTCATTTCCCTGGATAAGGACCGGACGACGGTACAGGTGTATGAGGAGACTTCCGGACTGCATCCGGGAGAACTTGTGGAAGGTACGGGAGCGGCAGTGTCGGTTACGCTGGCACCCGGCATCCTGAATAATATCTTTGACGGTATCGAGAGACCGCTGGAGCGGATCGCTGACAAGGGCGGGGCATTTATCACCCGTGGTGTCAGTGTGGACGCACTGGACCGTCAGAAACTCTGGGAGACGCATATCACAGTGGTTGAAGGCGATATGGTACAGGGTGGAACGATCATTGCGGAAGTGCCGGAGACGCGGGCTATCGTGCACAAATGCATGGTTCCGCCGGGAGTAGAAGGGACTGTTGTATCGGTGGTTCCGGATGGTGAATATACGATTGATGAGACGCTGGTTACGATTGAACTGTTCAATGGAGAAAAACGAGAACTTTCGATGACACAGCACTGGCCGATCCGTGTACCGAGACCGGTGAGCCGGAGATTCCCGGCAAGTGTGCCGCTGGTAACAGGACAGCGAATTCTGGATACGATGTTCCCGATTGCAAAAGGTGGAACGGCTGCGATCCCGGGAGGATTCGGAACGGGTAAGACGATGACCCAGCATCAGATCGCAAAATGGTCGGATGCGGATATTATCATATATATTGGATGTGGCGAGCGTGGAAATGAGATGACGCAGGTTCTGGAAGAGTTTTCAGAACTAGTCGATCCGAAATCAGGAAATCCTTTGCTGGACAGAACGACGCTGATCGCCAATACCTCGAACATGCCGGTGGCTGCCCGCGAGGCATCCATTTACACCGGACTTACACTGGCGGAATATTACCGTGACATGGGGTATGATGTGGCGATCATGGCGGATTCGACATCCAGATGGGCAGAGGCACTGCGAGAGCTTTCGGGACGACTGGAAGAGATGCCGGCGGAGGAAGGATTCCCGGCGTATCTGGCATCGAGACTGTCGGCATTCTATGAAAGAGCCGGCATGATGCAGACGTTAAATGGTGCGACAGGATCGGTCTCTATCATCGGAGCGGTATCTCCGCAGGGAGGAGATTTTTCTGAACCGGTTACGCAGAATACGAAGCGTTTCGTGCGCTGTTTCTGGGGACTGGACAAATCACTGGCGTATGCGAGACATTTCCCTGCGATCCACTGGCTGACAAGTTACAGTGAATACCTGAACGACTTAAGCGGTTGGTATTCGGATCATGTATCGCCGAAATTCGTTGATTACCGGAACCGTCTGATGGCGATCCTGAACCAGGAGAGCAGCCTGATGGAGATTGTAAAACTGATCGGCGGGGATGTGCTTCCGGATGACCAGAAACTGATCCTGGAGATTGCGAAGGTGATTCGTCTGGGATTCCTGCAGCAGAATGCATTTCATAAGGATGATACGTGTGTATCACTTGAGAAGCAGTTCAAGATGATGGATGTTATTCTGTATCTGTATAAGACGAGCCGGAAACTGGTGGCGATGGGGATGCCGATGTCGGTGCTGAAGGCAGAAGGTATATTTGAGAAGGTCATTGCAATCAAGTATGATGTGCCGAATGACAATCTGCAGTTACTGGATCTGTATAAACTGGATATTGATGACTTTTATAACCGTGTCATCGAGAAAAATGCGTAAAGGGAGGGACGTAAGATGGCAATAGAATATCTTGGACTGAGCAGCATTAATGGCCCTCTCGTCGTACTGGAAGGCGTGGAAAATGCATTTTACGATGAGATCGTGGAATTTATTGTAGATCATGATACGAGGAAAATGGGACGTATCGTGGAGTTGGATGAAGATAAGGCTGTGATCCAGGTATTTGAAGGAACGGAAAATATGTCGCTGGATAATACCCACACGAGGCTTACGGGACATCCGATGGAAGTTGCCGTGTCAGAGGAAATGCTGGGCCGTACATTTAACGGGATCGGGGAAGCAATCGATGGCCTTGGACCGATCACAGATGCTGAGAAGCGGGATGTAAACGGACTTCCGCTGAATCCGGTCAGACGGGAATACCCGAGAAACTATATCCGTACCGGAATTTCGGCAATTGACGGACTGACGACACTGATCCGCGGGCAGAAGCTTCCGATATTCTCAGGAAACGGACTTCCGCATGATCAGCTTGCGGCACAGATCGTCAAGCAGGCTTCGCTTGGTGACAATTCGGATGAACAGTTCGCAGTTGTATTCGGAGCAATGGGTGTGAAGCACGATGTGGCGGAATTCTTCCGTAAGACATTCGAGGAAAGCGGTGTGGCAGACCATGTGTGTATGTTCTTGAACCTGGCGAATGACCCGGTGGTGGAGCGTCTGATCACGCCGAAGGTAGCACTGACGGTAGCAGAGTATCTGGCATTTGAGAAAAATATGCATATTTTGGTTATCCTGACGGATATGACTTCCTTTGCAGAAGCCATGCGTGAAGTATCGTCTTCGCGTGGTGAGATTCCGTCAAGAAAAGGATATCCGGGATATTTATACAGTGAACTGGCAACGATCTATGAACGTGCCGGTATTGTGGACGGGGCAAATGGTTCGGTGACGCAGCTTCCGATCCTGACCATGCCGAATGATGATATTACACATCCGATTCCTGACCTTACCGGATATATCACAGAAGGACAGATCGTACTGGACCGTAATCTTCACGGTCAGGCAGTCTATCCGCCGATCAGTATCCTGCCATCGCTTTCGCGTCTGATGAAGGACGGCATCGGAAAAGGATATACCAGGGAAGATCATCAGGATCTTGCAAACCAGTTATTCTCCGCTTATGCGAAGGTCGGAGAGGCGAGAAACCTTGCTTCCGTTATTGGCGAGGATGAATTGTCACCGATTGACAAGCAGTATCTGAAGTTCGGTGAAGAATTTGAAAAACGTTATATCGGGCAGGGACCGACGGAGAACCGTACGATGATGGAGACTTTGGATCTTGGATGGGAACTGCTTGGACTTCTGCCGAAGGAAGAACTGGACCGTATTGATACGAAGCTGATTGAGAAGTACTGGAAGGATACGCGGGATACGATGGTGACAGAAGAGTAGGAGGGATGCATATGGATCCGAGAGAATTTCCTACCAAGGGAAATCTGATGCTTGCGAAGAATTCTCTGATGCTTGCGCGTCAGGGCTACGATCTGATGGATAAGAAGCGGAATATTCTTCTGAAAGAACTGATGGGACTGATCGATGAGGCAAAAGATATTCAGGAAGAGATCGATGCGACATTTACAAAAGCATACGCCTGCCTGCAGCGTGCCAATATCGAACATGGAATCAGCAAAGTTCAGGAGCTGGCATTTACCGTTCCGATCGAAGACTCTCTGAAGATGCAGACCAGGAGTATCATGGGAACCGAGATTCCGCACATTAAGTACGATGCGAAACAGAATGATCTGACGTATTCGTTCAGCACGACACATGAGTCGGTGGATATTGCAAGAGAAGCTTTCCGGGAAGTGAAGGAACTTACGATCAAGTTGGCTGAGGTGGAGAACTCGGCGTACCGTCTGGCGGCAAATATTAAGAAGACACAGAAGCGGGCAAATGCGCTTAAGAATATTACGATACCGATGTATACGAATCTGGTGCATACGATCAGTAATGCACTGGAGGAGAAAGAGAGAGAAGAATTTACACGGTTGAAGGTGATAAAGAGGATGAAAATGTAGAAAAAATGTAAAATAGGCCGGTGGATTTCTGAAAATCTCCCGGCTTATTTCAACGACAAATTTTGCAGAGTAATTCCAGTTATCCCCAACAAAAGAGGAGTTATCCACGGGAAACTGTGGATAACTCCTCTTTTGTCTGATAATTCCGCCGCATTAATCGACATAGAATGACAATGATTATAATGAACGGGATTTTTCTGTACTTACATTGATGCATTCAATTACAGCACCACGCATACCATTGCAGGGGTGTTAGGAAGAAGTCTTAAAATTCTAGGTGTGCCATCGATCATATTCTGGAGTCTCTCGACAGTGACACCGGCTACGATGGACATCAAAGCTTTTCCATCCAGAGCTTTTTTGCACTGTGACAGAGCTTCTGGTGCATTTTGTGGTTTTACGGCAAGAAGAATGATCTCGCTTTTTTTGTGACCATAGTTATAACCTCCTTGTGGGATAAATTGTTATAGTTTTTTGTTTGGGACGGAGAATTTATAAAAATCCTCCGTCTCCTTATGAACAGAAGCTTTAAGGAGTCAGCTTATGAAGCTCCCACGCTTTCTCAATACTTCCCGGTGTTTCCATCAATAATTTCGTACCTTCTGCCATACATCTTGCAACATAGAGCATACCTTTCTGTCCGATAGTCATACCGGCCTGTTTGGCAGCAGCCCAGTGATGAAGCGGGGTGCCTTTACACATCGTAGCGGCACTTAAGGTGATCAGCGGAACCGTGTGGCTGACCTGTGAAGAATCTGTGCCGATAGCGATCGGAACCGGCTCATCTTCAAGCGGTTCCAGGCCGGAGAATAGTGTCCCGTCATTGATGAGCCCGGCTTCTTCTGTAATCTGCTTTGCGAAATCCAGTTCTTCCGGTGTATAAGTCGGTGTCGGGACTTGGGTCATGGCATCGTAATATAATTCTGTCAGTACCCGGTTAACTTTCATCTCACTGCAGCTTGCAACCAGTTCGATATCGACGGTGGTGTCTGTCATAAGAGCGGCACCTCTTGCGCAGTTGTCTACACGTTCGCTTGCATCTTCGGTGCGGGAACGTAAGTAGGAGCGGATGAAATAATTTGTCTTCGCGATATCCGGAACAACATTTGCCGGAAGGCCGTTATCAATGTAGGCATAATGCATACGGACATCTCCCGGTACGTGCTCACGGAGATAGTTGACGCCTACATTCATAAGTTCAGCGGCGTCGAGGGCACTGCGTCCCTTTTCAGGAGCTTTGGCGGCATGGGAACTGATTCCGTGGAATGTGTAGTTCTTAATGTCCTGTGCCTGCCAGATATCGTTGCTGACACGGTTGCGGTCGAATGGATGCCAGGTAATAGCAACATCGAGGTCATCAAAGACTCCCTGATCGTTCATCACGATCTTGCCGGACATGATCTCTTCGGCCGGGCAGCCGTAGACGCGGATCGTTCCGGCAGCACCGGTTGCTTCCATATCGGCTTTTAATGCGCAGGCCGCTGCGGCAACAGCAGTTCCAAGCAGGTTGTGTCCGCAGGCGTGTCCGACACCTGCCAGAGCATCGTACTCAGCCAGGAATCCAAGGAGTGGTTTTCCACTTCCCCAGACTGCGGTAAATGAGGTGTCGATACCGGCTGTTTTCCATGTTATTTTAAATCCCTGGCTTTCCAGATAATCTGCCAGGCATTTGGAAGAAAGTGTCTCCTGATATGCAAGTTCCGGGTGATGGAAAATGTAATCGGCAGTATGTACCAGTTCTTCCTGATGATCGTCGAGCCAGCTGGCAATAATATTGTCAGGTGTATGTTCGGTTGTTAGTTTATTCAAAATATAGATACCTCCTCATAGAATCGGGTGTTTATCTATCATTTTAGCATAGAAAAACAGGATGTAAATAGATTTCATAGCTTTCTTATATGAAAAGTAAAAAATAATGTCAATAAGCAGCAAATTCTATTCAACCGGATAAAGACCGTTCAGTACATCCAGATATTCCTGTCCAAATGTATCTACATAATCAGCAAGCGCAAGTTTAACTGCCTCTTCCCCTTTTTCACCAAGATTCAGGATTAGAGCCTGACTGACGGTATATTTTAAATGTGCTGTGTGGAAATTAAAATCTTTCATACAGGAAGTCCCAAGTTTGGCCTTTTTCTCAGCCAATTCTTTTACCTCTTCCTGCGAGAGCGGGTGTCCCCAGTCGAATTCGCAACGCTTGCCGCCCCAGCTCATAGATGTGGCAGTCGGTGTACAGACGAAGTCGGAACGGAAACCCTGGTAAACGGCATTATCTACATTGACGCAATAATATTTCCCATATTCGGTAATGTTATGCTTTTTCCATGCTTCACACCATGCACATTTTGCAATGTAAGTCTGAAGTGTCGGTTCGGTGCGAAGTGTTCCGAAGTCCATTTGTCCGGCGTAATCTGGTTTCCATTCACCGTATGCCTGATTGGTCATGGTAGTCAGTTCATCACCGTGTGCGAACATCATGGCGTGATGTTCGATTTTGCAGCTGACAGGACAGACTTTATTTTCATTTTCACTCATATTAAAACTCCTTTCGACATTTGTAAGTGATAATCTATTTATTACAATACTACGTTGTAGTGAAAAAGTCTCGAGAAAAGGCTTGATAAAAAGGAAAAAAGCGGTATGATATTAAAAAAGGAAAAGCAATTACTTAAAAGTGAGAATAAAGTTGAAAATTAGAGAGGAAAAAAGTATGAGCAGGAAAAAGTTAAAAAATAGAAGACGAAAAGATCGTGCACAGAGAAAGATTCTGATTGCAGCAGTCTGCATAGCAGCAGTGATCATAGGTGTGGGAATCGGCGGGCATGTTATAAAAAAGAATGCCGGTAAAACGATGACAACGGCCAAGACGGAAAGTAAAAAGGCAGTATCAAAGAAAAAAGCAACTGCAAAAAAACTTACGATCAATGAGAATGAAACTGATGCATCCAATAAAGAAAATCAAGGCCAAAAAGATCAGGCAGATGACAGAAATGAATTTGCAGTTCAACCAGGAAGAAAAGTGGGTACAACAGAACAATCGGATGAAAAAGTTGTCTATCTGACGTTGGATGACGGACCGTCTAAGAATACGCAGGCGGTGCTGGACATTTTGGATAAATACAATGCGAAAGCAACGTTTTTTGTTACAGGAGCCATGCCGGAATATAAAGATATGATCAAAAAGGCTTATGATAAGGGACATACGATCGGAATGCATACATATTCTCATGATTACGCAAAGGTGTATGCATCTGTTGATGCATATTTTCAGGATCTTGACCAGATTGGACAGCTTGTAAAAGAAGAGATCGGCTATGTTCCGTGTTTTATCAGATTTCCGGGAGGATCTTCGAATACCATATCTGCAAGTTACACGAAGGGAATTATGACAACGCTTACGCAGGAGGTTCAGGCAAGAGGATATCAATATTATGACTGGAATGGAAGTTCGGGAGACGGGGCCGTGAGAACAACGGAACAGCTTGTGGATCAGGCAACCAGTTTCCATGACAATAATATCATCCTGCTGTCACATGATTCCGAGACAAAAGATACAACTGTGGAAGCGCTGCCGAAAATTATTGAATATTATCAGTCACAGGGATATGTGTTTAAAGCATTGGATCTTAACAGCTATGTTGCACATCATGGTGTGAATAATTAATTATATATGTAGGGAAATGTGTTGATGGTTGTTGTACTTATGCTGAATAGAATAACGGAAGATCTGGCGGAAAACATGTAAATACAAAGAAGAAAAATGATGTTATCAACCAGAGTGAGACTACAAAGCCAGGTTCTGTCTCGTGAGGAGAACGGGTCTTGCCGGAAATATATTCAGACATTCCAAATGAAAATATTACACTGGAATAAAAAAGCAGGATGTCTAAGATCAGGAAATTCCGGCCGAGAATCCCGGAATATGTGTAAAAAACAGAAACAGTAAAAAACATTCCGAGAAGCACACCCAGATACCGACAGTAAAAGAACGGTAAAACAACCGGATGCAGAGACAGATATTCCCATATGCTTACGAATAAAAAAGGAAAATATAAAAGTTTCAAATGTTCCCACACGGATTCATTAACCGGGCAGAAAAGTGCAACGATTGGAGACTGCCCGGATAAAAAATACAGGAAATGATTCAGTGTTCCGAGAAAGGCAGCGACCAGGACAAAATGCAGGGCTGTGCCTTGAATGCAGGAGATAATCTCTGTGCAGACAGTATGAAAGATTTTTTTGAAATTGGTTGTAACATAATGGATAATATGGCTCATAAATTCACCCCCCATATCAATATATGAGAGCTGTGAAAAAAATATGAAAAAAATAAAAAAAGTACTTGCATTTTTAAAAACCTTATTATATAATTAATCTTGTCGTTACGGAAAGCGTGACACAGAAAATTGAAAATGCGCGATTAGCTCAGTTGGTAGAGCACCTGACTCTTAATCAGGGTGTCCAGGGTTCGAACCCCTGATCGCGCACTACCAAATCACTGTTTTTAGAGGCTTAGAG
>SKED01002826.1_pt1 | contig 11547 bp, 10 predicted proteins | sample 4826651 | NCBI WGS metagenome assembly SKED01 (sample SAMN11008818, study PRJNA524170) | human gut metagenome | biome: Human fecal sample; material: Feces; isolation source: fecal sample from pouch patient p19 | host: Homo sapiens | place: Israel: Tel-Aviv | collected 2016-06-28
TCACCATCTGCCATTCTTCCTGGATAGTCGGGACAAAACGGAGCATCACCGCCAGAGGAATGATGACCTCGTTTGGCAGATGCATCTGAGTAAATGCACTGATATATTCCCCAATCCTGGAAGTCTGTGTCACAATATAAAAGGCTGCAAACATCGGTAAAATAAACCGGCAGAAATGACATGCCAGCATGATGATATTCTGCAGTATCCCTGACAATCGCGGTGCTAGAAACAGATCGCAAAAAAACATAACTGCAAAGATAAGACCGGTATAAAAAGCCCTCTTCCATTTCTGGCACAGAAGCGTTATCCCCACACACAGGGCAAGAAGGACAAATTCCTGCGGATGTGTCAACCCGGAAAATGCCGAAAGGCAGGCGGCAATAAATACCGCCAGCTTACTTCTCGGATCCAAAAGACCACTGGAAATCTTTTCGCGGTTCACGCTGTAATACCGGCTTTCACAAAATGTTTTTTCAGGATCTTTCTTCCAAACAGACCGCCAAGCAATCCGCCCACCAAAGCCAAAGCAATCAGCACAAGAACAATCCAGCTAGGCGTCAGCTTATCCAGCGTTGCGATATATTCTTCTCCATAGTACCCTGCACAACTTTCTAAGAAGGCAACCTTTGCCAGAATAAGGGCAAAGAAGGGACCCATAGAAGTCAGGTTGAACACACAGTAGCTGACTGCCAGAGCACCTGCAGATTTGCGTCTTTTTGCGGTAATGAGTTCAGCGATTAATCCCCATACAACTGCAAAAATCAGCGGATAAATGGTTGCCATGGACGTAATCAGCCCCACCAGGAGCGCCAGCACCAGGATTGCACCGGTGCGCGGCACCTTGGTGGCATACAGCATATACACAGTTCCCAGTATGATGCCGGCAATCAACGGCGTTGCCAGAAAGAGGATTGGAACAATGGTCAGGACTGAAGACAACACCGTGAGCAGCACTAAATAAATTGCGCCAAAGGCGCCTGCGGTAATTAAATCCTTTGTTGTAAGTTTTGTTTTCATATGTATTTCTTTCCTTTCTGCGTTTTGGTTAGTCTGCGCTAACTCACACATATTACCATGTGAAAGATTCTTTTGCCACTCTGAAAAGCCATGTCTTGTGCAAAATGCTCCAAAAAGCCAAAAAATGACACCTCCATCCGGAAGGTGTCACTATGATTTTCTTCTACTTTTTTTCCTTTCGATAGGCACTTGGTCTGCAGCCTATCACCGCATGGAATGCCTCTGAAAATTTGCTTGGATTCTGATAACCCATTTCCAGCGCAATTTCGCTGATTTTTTTATCTGACTGGCGCAAAAGCTGTGCCGCCCGATGCATTTTGTAACTACGCAAATATGCATAAGGTGATTCGCCATAAATTTGCCTGAATCCATCTTTTAACTGTGTCAGACTTAAATTGTGCTCCAATGCCAGTTCCTTCAGATTGGTCCGGTGTTCCATATCCTGTACCAGATGCTCCCTGACATGCTTGATCCGCTTCACGGTCACTCCCGAAATATAGTGCTGGTTCTCCTCAAAAAGAGTTTGTCTGAATTGGAAATGATAAAGGAGCTCCAAAATCTTCAGCCGCAAAAAGGGCAGAGACGGACGATCCAGATGTGTATACAGTTCCTGATATACATGCTCTATTTCCGCATTGCGGCGAAATACCGGGGATCTTGATTCAAGAGAATATTTCTCTGTGATTGCCTCCGCACTGATTTGAAAGGCCTGAAGCTCCGGTACATCCTTCATGACCTCCGGAAACAAAATAATAGTGGACCCATAAAAGTAGTTCAAGGGGAAGGAAGACGCGATTGGCGGGTGCATCTGGCTGTTCAGGGTAATATCGCCTTCTCCCAAATAGAGATAATTCCGGCTGTCAAACGCACATTCAAACCGCCCCTTCCGGCAATGATTGATCCCGATTACATTCTGCTTTTCACCGCTTCGGAAACAGCTCTCAGAAGAAAAATCTACAACCATGAGCTGTACTCCCGGAAAAATGTCATACAGCCACATATCGGCGGTGCCATCCTTTACCTGAAAATCCACATAGGTCACAAAGGATTCCTTCCCCGGTATTTTTTTGTCCTGTCTTAAATAATTCAATTTCTCCATGGCTGACGCATCTCCTATGACAAAGCTGAATGGTAGTTTATATCTATCCTATTTTCTCAGTATTACCAGCTTGTTAGAAAGGTTTTTAACAGGCTGTATCCATCCAAGCAACTTATAGACAGGATACAGTTCCTTCATCCCTTCGACCAAACTCACATCCTCGGCCCATGTAAGCCCCGACACCATGTTCTCCAGTTCCTTCCCGCTTTTCAGACCCCAGGTAAAACGAGCCTTACTGGCCTCAATCGATTTCTCCTTCATGTGCCGCATGATAAAAGGATTCATAATCTCCATAATGATCTCCGTATGTTCGAACCGGCTACAGATAATGAATAGAATTTTCTTTATATCCGCCTCGGTTAAGTACATGACTAGCCCTTCGATCACAACAAGCACTTCGCCCGTCGGATCTTCGATTTCCGCTGCCCAGCTCTCATCCATAGCGGACTTGGCGATCATGGAGATACGCCCATGTTCGTTCAGAAAACGCCGCCGGATGTCGATCACCTCCGGCAGGTCCAGATTGTACCAGCGAACCTGTCCATTATCCAGCCGGTAGACCCGTGTATCCAGGCCACAGGCGATATTAACAACAGTTGCATCCGGATGTTCCTCTAAAAAGGCACCCACCATCTGATCCAACAGAATGGTGCGGGCAAACAGAGTCTGCATCATGGTTTCCGGGACGCCATGAATCTTTACTTTTTCCATATCTGTCATGTATGAGCGCCCTCCTTATAGTATAGTTAGTCAAAGCTAATCATAGTTTACAACACCAACTCGGAAAAGTCAATTTGTATTCCTTGTGTAGCCAGGGCCATGATGGATCACACCATGAATGGAGGTTCAGCCGTGGCCTTTTTCTGTTTTTCTTTGCGGATACAGCCATTTTTCCACCTTCTAATTGTAGTATTAGTAGAGGGAGAAATAGAAGGTAGGGTTTCGATAGCAAGCGAGTACCCGCTTGCGATTTTTCGGATTTTCAGGTCCATTGCCCGAAAATGAAAAATTCTTCATCCATTGTTAAAAAACCGCCTTCCCGCAAAACCTTCACTGCGTGGCTAATACTCGGTTTGGAGAACCCCATATGTCGGGCAAGATCAACGGAGCGCACCATACCTTTGTTTTTTGGAGCATGAGAATAGCCTCCAGATAATCCTCGCCCGACGCACGAAGTTTTATTTTGTTTCTCCTGTGTAGGTGCTATGCAATACTCCAACCCTCGGCCTGTTCACGGATGTCAATGAACCGACGATACAAGCCGTTTTGCTGAATCAGTTCAGTGTGTGTTCCTTGCTGTACGATTTGCCCTGCATCTACGACTAAAATCTGATCTGCGTGTTCTATCGTTGCCAGCCGATGTGCAATTACAATAACAGTTTTACCGACTGTAAGTTCACTGATAGCCTGCTGAATTAGATGCTCATTTTCCGGGTCGATACTTGCCGTAGCCTCGTCCAAGATAACAATAGACGCATTTTTTAAGATAGCCCTGGCAATGGAAATACGCTGCTTCTCGCCGCCAGAAAGGGTTGAACCGCCTTCGCCAATGACCGTGTTATATCCATCCGGAAGCTGTTCAATGAAATCATGGCATCTGGCTTTTTTTGCAGCTTCTACAATTTCCTCATGAGTGGCCGCAGGATTACCAAATCGGATATTATTTTCAACTGTATCATGGAACAAATAAACCTTTTGAAATACCATAGAGATATTTGACAACAAGCTATCACAGGTCATTCTACGGACATCCACGGTTCCAACAGATACAGTTCCTGCGTTTACATCATAAAATCTTGCAATCAAATTGCAGATTGTAGTCTTGCCGCTGCCCGACGGCCCGACAATCGCGGTTGTACTCCCTTGTGGAATTTGAAAGCTGACATTTTTCAGTACGGGCTTTTCGTCATACGCAAAGGACACATTATCAAATTGAATATCAGCATTTTTCAGCTTAATATCCTGCCCATCTTTATCAATGACATTGGCATTTTCAATTCTTTTCAGTTTTGACAGTGTTGCGTCAATAATCTCCAACACATGAGCAGCATTGTTCATGGCCTCTACGCTACTGAAAATCATAAAAGAAAACATATCCATCATCAACATGACCGGCAAATCCATACTGCCACAATAGGTCAGCCATGCAGATACTGCAACAACGGCAATGGAAGCGGCTTTCAGAGAAAAGAGGTGCAGACAGTTATATGGCATATATTCCTTTTCGATTTTTATATTGATTTTTTTGCTGTCGCAATAAGCCTTGCGAATACCCTCGATGGCAACGCCCTTCTGCTTAAATGCCTTTACTACCTGCATACCACGCAAATATTCAATCGAGCTTTCCGCCATATCATCTTGTGCCTTTTGATGAACAGGTGCATTTTTGTGGCTGTGTTTTTCCAGAAGATTTAGAAAAAGCGCAGACAGCAGCACACCGATCAACGAAATGCAGCCCGCAAGGGGGCAGTAAAACGCCAGACACAAAATCAGAACAATCACCGTTATATAGCCATTGACAACTGTATTTATCATGTTCGTGGCAAACATCTCCATAAATGACAGATCGGTAGTCACGGCAGAGGATAATTTGCCCATATTATTCTGACTGAAAAAGCCGAGGGACACACGTTTCAGAATATCCCCCAATCGGATTCGTTCTGCTGCGGTTGCTTCATATCCTACGCTGTCTTGTGTAATGGCCCGTAAGTATGAAAACAGGAACCGCCCAAGTACGGAAACAATCATAGCAATGAGCAAAAGCCATATTGTAGTGGAATTTAATTCTGACTTCCCATTAAAATCATCCAAAACAACACTTAAACCATAGGTCGCCAGCATAATCGGAATAGCGGTGAAAATGCTATGCAGGAAAGCATAGACGAAGCCTATATAAATACGATTCTTATATTGTCCAGTCCAATCAATCAGCCGTTTTACAATCTTAAACATATCTGTCACCTCCCTTCCTTTGACCCGGCAGACCAATTCTTTGCACCAATATGTGCGTTCCACATATCCCGATACAAGCTATTCTCCGCAAGCAATTCCTGGTGTGTTCCGCTGGCCTGCACTTCGCCCTCTTTCAACACAATAATCTGGTCAGCATTTTTGATTGTAGAAAGGCGGTGAGCAATCACAAGCAGGGTTTTTCCCTTTGTCAGTGCCGCGATTGACCTCTGAATTTTTTCTTCATTCTCCTGATCGGTAAATGCTGTGGCTTCGTCCAAAATTACGATAGGCGAATTTTTTAAGATCATTCGTGCAATAGAAATTCGCTGTTTCTCGCCCCCGGACAGGCGGTTTCCGGCATCACCGGCCATTGTGTCATATCCGTGTTCCAGATTCAAAATAAATTCGTCACAGCAGGCGGCTTTAGCGGCAGCGAATACTTCTTCGTCACTGGCCTGCGGATTCCCAAGGCGGATATTCTCTTTGATAGAGCAGTTAAACAGGAAATTATCCTGTGTAACAAAGCTGACGGTATCTGCCAACTGCGACAGGGGAATTTTGCGGATGTCTGTTCCTCCAATCGTAATGCTCCCGTACGATACATCCCAAAAGCGGGCAATCAAACGCGCAATCGTAGATTTGCCGCCTCCAGAGGGGCCAACCAAAGCCGTAAATTTACCCTCTGGAATATCCAAACTGATATGTGACAGGACGTTATTTTCCTGTGTCTGATCGTAAGAAAAGGCCACCTCTTGTAAATGAATGTCATAGTGGGTCAACCTTACATCTGTTTTTTCATCGGGCAGTTCTGATACGCTTAACAGCTTGTCAACATCATGTACGGCATACTCCACAGTTTTCATTTCATTCACATAGGTAGTAAAGTTCATAAGTGGGCCAACAATGCCAAGGGACAGAATCAAACAGATTACTAAATCCTGCGGCGTAAGAGTGCCGTTGTAATAAAGCAATAGGCCAACGGGAAGTGTGCCTAAAAATGTGGATGGCAAAACCGCACTTCCAAAATTCATCAGTTTCCAAGTGCTTTGATACCATTTCAACGTGTAGTCCTTAAAAGACTCGACAGCGTTTGCAAATTTTTCATAGGAAGTGGAGGACTGATTGAACGCTTTAATGACTTCGATTCCCTCCACATATTCAACAATTACGCCATTGACATAATTGTTGGATTCCATATAGTCGGCGTATTGCTGATTAAAGTTTTTCATCATCATCGCGTAAGCAACAAAGGCAATCGGAACGGTAATCAGCATAGATAGCGCCATACGCCAATCAACACAGACCAAATAAATGAATACTGCAATGGGGAGCAAAAGATTTGAAATACATTCCGGTATCATGTGGGCCAGCGGAAGTTCAATCGTTTCAACGCGGTCTACCAATACATTTTTCAGCTTTCCGACAGATTCCCCCAAGACCGTTCCCAGAGGTGCTTTCATCAAGCGCTGAGCCAGACTTAAACGAATATTTTCTAAAATCGTATAAGCCGAGATATGCGAAAGTGTTGTGGAAATTCCATAGAACACAAAGCGCAAGGCATAAGCGCCCAAACCAATCCAGCACCACATCCAGACGGTTTCCATTATTGGCGCACCGCCTATAAATTGCGTAATGATCTGATATACGCTCAAATATGGAACCAGCCCTGCTATTACAGAGATAATGGCACATAGAACAGATAATATTATTTTCAGCCTACACTGGGCAGCAAAAGAAAACACAATACTAATCCAGCTTTTTTGCTTCATTGGTACATTTCCTCCTAAAAAAAGAATAGAGAATGTCATTTCCTAACACTCTCTATTCTAAAATTTTTTTTGATGCTCTGCCACTCCACGCAGTTTCGTTTCACTCTAATTAGATTTTGATTTTTCGATATTCCAGCGGTGTTTTTCCCTTTATGCTCTTAAATGCTTCCGAAAATTTGCTGCTATTGGCATACCCTACCTTACCGGCAATAGACGTGATGGATTCATCCGTTTGGGTAAGAAGTGTGGCAGCCATGTCCATACGATAATTTCTCATATATGTAAAGATGGCAGTTCCATAGACACCCTTAAAGCAATGTTTTAACGCAGACACAGATATGTCAAACTGCCCAGACAATTCTTCCATCGTGTAATGTATTTCTGGATTAGCAGTCATTAGCGCCATAATCGCCTTTACTTTTTCAACCTGGGTCTTATAAAAATAGGGTCTTGTTTCCCCAATCGTGGATGGGTCAATCATCTTTAGAGAGATCAGCAATTCCAATATTTTCACCCGAAGATATTCTTTGCGGATGTATTCCGGCACATGATAAAGTTCGTTAAAAATATGGTCTGGAAATATATCTCCATGCATAATAAATGGCCGCGTTGCCAACTGGAACACTTTTTCTATTTCGGATAAGTCAATAGAAAACAGATCAAGCAAATCACTCATACTATCTGTGGCTTCTGGAACAGAAATCGTAATAGTAATGCCGTGATAATGGGAAAGTGGGAAACTGCACTCTTTGTTTTCCGTCACAGAGCTATCCAGCATAATATCCCCGGAGGCCAGATAGAGATAGGCTCCGTCGCTTACTTCCCATTCAATTCGTCCCTCCATACAGTGATTGATACTGATGATATGCTCATTTTCAAATTTCCGTGACGGGCAGCTTGAAATATGATAATCATTGTAGAGAACAGAAATTCCAGGGTACACCTGATAACAGGTGGCTGTTCCGTTCCCGGTTTCGTTCTTCATCTGATATACAGAACAATGATCGTCCCGGCACAGCAGCTTCATCTTCTGATTAGAAAAAAAACGGTCTGCCCCTTGCATTTCCTCACTCCATTTCTATAAAGAACTTTTTAAGGCGATCTGCCCCTGCTTCATCAAGAGGGTACTGCGCCTGCACTTCACCGTGTTCCAGATGCAGAATGTGCGTACAGCAGCTTACAATCAGTTCATAATCATGCGTAATCACAATAGATGTCTTTTGCATCCGGCGAAGTGTTTCAAGCTGTTTCGCCACCTCGCTCATGTGAAGCAAATCCAGTCCGCTTGTCGGTTCATCAAAAACTAATATCTCTCTATCGGAGGCCAGCGCACTTGCAATAGCGACACGCTGCTTCTGTCCCCCGGAAAGCGACATAGGATGCCTCTCGGAAAAGGCGTCCAAATCAAGTTCCTTTAGTGTTGACGATACTTGATCTGCGTCTGGATTTTTCATGCTAAGAAGAACTTCTTCATTTACACTTTCCGTAAATAGCTGATGATTTACGTCCTGCATTACCATGTAACAATAGCGCAGCCGCCTTTTTCTATTATACTGTTTTCCTGCAATAGAAACAATCCCACGGCAATGCTTTTCCAGACCGCACAGGCACCTTGCCAGCGTGGATTTTCCTGCACCGTTATGGCCGATCAATGCAATGACACTGTGTTTTGGCAGAACAAGTGATGGGATATTAAGTGCTGATTTACCTTTTTGATAAGCAAAGTTAAAATCAGAGAGCGTAATCACTTCATTGTCTAATGGCCTAACGTGTTTGATCGGATATTGTGATAATTCAAATGGCCGAAGCCCCATTTCTTTTAGTTTCTCACCGCTTAACAGTTTCATTTCCTGGCCTGAAAAATCAGCGGCAATCCGGCCATCCTGTAAGTATACAGCACGATCTATCAAATCGGCCAGATAATACAGCCGATGTTCTGCAACAATGATTGTTTTGCCCTGACTTTTCCATATCTCAATCATTCCCCGCAAATCCTTTGTTGCGGTTATATCCAAATTAGAAGATGGCTCATCCAATACAATGACTTGCGGATCAGTAACAGAAACAGAGGCACAGGCGATCTTCTGCTTCTCGCCGCCTGATAACTGAAATATGTTCTTTCCCAAGAGCTTTTTAACGCTGAAACACTCTGTGGTAGCATAAATCCGCTGAACAATATCCGCTTCTGGCAAGCCCTGATTTTCACTACCAAAGGCAAGCTCACTCGTCGTATCAACAGTGAAAAACTGTGTGCGCGGATTTTGAAAGACACTTCCAACATATTTTGCGGTCTGATAAAGCGGAAGTGTACTGATATTTTCACCATTCAGCAGAACTTCGCCAGATAAATCACCCTCATAATAATTCGGGATAAGTCCGTTGACAAGACGGGTCAGTGTTGTCTTGCCACAGCCGGATTGTCCACAAAAAAGGATAACCTGACCATCGGGGATAGTCAGGTTAATGTCTGTAAGCCCGCCAGCATTTGTGCCGCCCGTATAGTGAAAATTGACATTATGTAATTCTATCAAGTTATGTTCTCCTTTTCATATAGCGAACCCAATCCAGCAGGCTAATGAAGCAGCCACAAATATAACATCCAATGCGCCGAAGCCGATATTACAAATATTCGTCCGTTTAGTAGGCGCACCAATCCCCCGTGTCAATGCTGCCGCTGATAATTCTTCTCCGATATTGGCTATGGAAATCATCAACGGAACAACACGGTATTCCAACATTATTATCGGACTTCTAAGCGTTGATATGCCCCGCATTTTCATGGCATCACCTATCGCTGCATATTCCTCCCTGATCGTGGGAAAAAAGCGAAAGACCACAGACAACGGAATAACGATCTTTTGCGGGATATGTACCCTTTCCATAGCTGCTACAAATTCACTGACTGTTGTGGATTCAATCAAATAGTATCCCATGATGAACCCTGGTAACATATGTGTGTAAATGCCAATAGCTGCACCCAAGACAAAATTCCATGTTCCAGTTAACAATGGCAACACCGTCAGCTCTAACGCAAATAAGACAGCATACATCGCGGAGAATTTCAGAACGCTTTTCCATCGTTTCGATAAGAGCAGCAAGCACATAGGGAACGCCATCAGGCAGGGCCGTATAACAGTCATAATTCCGCCTGTTCCTCCTGCCACCATAATGGTACTGACGGTAACAGTAAGAAAAATTTTAGTGCGTGGGTCTATTGGGATGATTGCCTTTTTTTCAAAAGGTAATCCTGTGGTTTCTGCCATCATACAATGCCTGCTTTTTCAAAATGTTTCTTCAATACGGCCTTACCAAGTAATGCACCCAGGATGCCGCCGAGGAATGTAACAACAAACAGAACTGGGAACATCCAACCAGGCGTATAAGATATCAGCGTATCGACATACTCCTGCCCATAACTGCTGACAAGAGAATCAAAGAACTCGGTACGGGTCAGAAACATCCGGCTCACAAAACCCATAATCCACAGGGAAAATACACCGTTACCCAACAGGGTGAATTTCCAGCTTTTATATTTGCCAGATTTCATAATAAGGTCAGCCGCAACACCGAAAGCAATACCGAAAATTAAAACCAAGACGCCGCTGCCGATCAGCATATTCAGCAATCCAAGGATAATGCCAGACAGTGTTACCATGCCAAACTTTTTTACCTTTGTAAGATACAGCATAAAAGGGATGCCGCAAATAATCGGGCAAACCAGCCCAAGCAGGGGAATGAAGATTGGTATATATCCCAACATCATACCTGCAAAGAACAAAACAAAGTAGATGGCTGTGAAGATACCAACATTGATTAGGTCTTTTGCCTGTAACTTATTCTTTTCCATAGGTATTCCTCCAAAGGTTAGCACAATCTAACCCATTCTGTAAAAATTTGTGCAGAACGATTCTGCACATCTATACTATACAAGAATCAGAACATCAGCGCCACTCTGAACGGTTCAAAATCGCTCCAAATGGTTTTTGGTTTTATCTAAGCTCGACATTCCCCAATATCTGTTCTTAAATAATGTTGTCATTCCATACCCTAAAATGAATGAATCTTTGATATCATAATTTCCCCTCTCCCGCTATCCTCTCCGCTTCCTCCAAAGGGAAGTCTGGTATCTTCTCCAGCAAGTTTAGAATAATGGATTGTTTCATATCCTTGTCCACATAGGTTCTTACGCTACCATCCAGCTGCCTTTCTTTCACTGTGGCGAGTTCCTCAATATAAGAATCGTAGTGTGCAATGACCTTTTCCGTTTCCCATTTTTCTATTATCTAGACATCGGATATTTTTTTATTATGCCGCAAACATTTCCTTTCTACGCTCCACATCAGTTTCTTTGTTTTTTAGTTTTCATTTTGTTTTCCGCTTTCCTGCTCGTTTTATAATCTATCCGATCAAAGGCTCTTCTTGTCTTTTTTCTCCTTCCGCCAGCCTGAACATAAAAAAAGACACCAAAAAACAATTCTTTGCTTTTTGATGTCATTTCTGTCTTTTCAGGCTGACGCCTGAACCAATATTACAGAAGCCCGAACGGACTTCTTCGGTGCGTTTTGCACAATCTGTTTTCAAATCCCGGACCATTCCGGGATGAAATTTCTTATTCAGGATATTTCCCGAATGAAACTGTTTACACATTTATCCTAGCACCAGATTTTGTTTGCGTCAACATTTCAAGCACAATATATAGATAATATC
>SKED01002830.1_pt1 | contig 11541 bp, 10 predicted proteins | sample 4826651 | NCBI WGS metagenome assembly SKED01 (sample SAMN11008818, study PRJNA524170) | human gut metagenome | biome: Human fecal sample; material: Feces; isolation source: fecal sample from pouch patient p19 | host: Homo sapiens | place: Israel: Tel-Aviv | collected 2016-06-28
GGACTTAGTTTGATGTAAGAAGATGATACATATCCAGTTAGGTTATTAGCTGATATTTTATACCAATTTCTATCTCTACCTAATATGTTTACTTGATCTCCATTTTTTAATGTTCCTATAATGCTATAAGATGTTGATGGACCTGTTCTTACATTTAGTGGGTCGTTTGAAGTAACTTTTCCTATTCCTATATAGCTAGATTTAGTTAAAGTTTTTGTTATAATGGAGAAGAACTTCATTAAAAAGTGAAAAATGTTGTTTTAGGCCATTTTTAGATTGACTTATGATGTGAGTTTCTATATAATAGATTTTGCGGTTATGGAAAGGTGATTAATATGAAGTATAGTTTGCAGTGGATTATTAAACACAAAGGAACATTTGATTTTGAAGAAGAAATAACTTTTCCATGTGAAATGTTTGAAAAGTATGCCCATATTAACGGCCTTAAAGACGTCATCGTCTCAGGTACCGGGAATCTTGATACAAGAGATAAACGATTATATGTTGATTTAAATATTAAGGGAACAATGATTCTTCCGTGTGCGTTAACGTTGGAAGATGTTGATTATCCATTTGATATCGATTCGACGGAAGTATTTTCATTTGAAAAGCCTGATCCGCTTGAAGACGTTCATGAAGCAAAGAAAGATGTTGTTGATTTTACGCCTGTCGTATTTTCAAATATCATGTTAGAAGTGCCTATGAGGGTCGTAAAAGATGATGCTAACATCAAGGAATCAGGTAAGGGTTGGAAGATACTCGATGGTCAAGAGGATAATGATGAAGAATACATTGATCCAAGGTTAGCAAAATTGAAAGATTATTTTAAACAATAGGAGGATATAAAGATGGCAGTACCATTTAGAAGAGTTTCTAGTACAAGAAGAAATAAAAGAAGAACACATGATAAATTATCTGCACCAACTTTAGTTGTATGTCCAGAATGTGGAGAATACAAAATGTCTCATAGAGTTTGTAAACATTGTGGAACTTACAAAGGTGTAAAAGTAAAATAAGAAGATCACCCCAAAGGGTGATTTTTTTTTACCTTTTTTTAGTTCACAAGAAATGTGAACTTCTATATTTTATTCACATCTATTTATTGAACAAGTGATTTAAAAAGTATATAATGGTGGTATAAAGTGGTAAAAGTGAATATAAAAGTGGTAAAAAGTGGGTGATAGTGATGTTCATGGGTGAATTTAAGCATTCGGTTGATGCAAAAGGACGTTTGACGATTCCATCTAAAATTAGGAATCAATGTCAAGGTTCTGTTTATGTTGCCCGTGGATTTGATGGATGCCTTGCTTTTTATACAAAAGAAGAATGGGATCCGTTTTGTGCGAAACTCCTTTCTTTACCTTCTAATAAAAAAGAAGTTCGAAAAGCAATTCGTTTTACCATTTCAAGTGCATGTGAGTGCGAATTTGATAAATTAGGAAGAATTAACATTCCTACAAATTTACGCACTTTAGCACACTTAGAAAAAGAATGTGTCATTATTGGGGCAGGAAACCATGGTGAAATATGGTCACAAGAAAAATGGAATCAATACTATAATGACAATCAGGATAGTTATGATGATATTTTAGAATCTTTAGATGATTTTAGTTTATAGGAGGATTTTGAATGTTCAACCATGTTACAGTTTTATTAAATGAAGCAGTTGAAGGATTGAATGTCAAACCAGATGGTATCTATGTAGACTGTACACTTGGAGGAGCTGGTCATTCAAGTTTGATTTTAAAACAGTTAACAACCGGCCATTTATATTGTTTTGATCAAGATATTCATGCGATTGAAGCTGCAAGAGAAAGGTTGGAGAAAATTGGTAATCAATTTACAATTATCCAATCCAATTTTAAGAATTTAAAAAGTGAACTCCATCTTCGTGGTGTAGAACATGTAGATGGAATTTTATTTGATTTGGGTGTTTCATCACCTCAATTTGATGATGGGGCTCGAGGTTTTAGTTATAACTATGATGCTCGATTAGATATGAGAATGAACCAAGAGGCATCTTTGGATGCACATTATATTGTTAATCATTATAGTTATGAACAACTTGTAGAAATTTTATATAAATATGCGGATGAAAAATTTGCAAAACAGATTGCTCGAAAAATTGAAAAGGAAAGAGAAATACATCCTATTGATACAACTTTTCAACTTGTAGATATTATTAAAGAAGCAATTCCTGCTTATGCTAGAAGAAAAGGTGGACATCCAGCAAAACGTACTTTTCAAGCACTTCGAATTGCGGTTAATGATGAATTAAATGTTTTTGATATTGCTTTAAAAGATGCATTGGATCTTTTAAATTTAAATGGAAGAATCTCGGTTATTACTTTCCATAGTTTAGAAGATAAAATATGTAAATATACATTTAATGAAGTTTCAAAATTAAAAGATGTTCCTAAAGGATTACCAGTTATTCCTTTAGAAATGCAACCTAAATTTAAATTGGTTAATAGAAAACCGATTATAGCATCGGATGATGAATTAACTCATAATCATCGTGCACATTCAGCTAAATTAAGAGTTATAGAGAGGGTTATTTTATGAAAAAGAGAAAGACAGGATTTGAATCTTTTGCACAAGTGTTTTTAATTGTAACAATTGTTGTTTTTGTTTTTGGAATTATTATGGTTAAATCAGTTGAATCTTCATATAATAGAACCATTCAAAAATTACAAAATGAAATAGACACACTTGAATCAGATATAGATAGTTTACAAATGCAAAAACAAGAATTAGTTTCATTCAATCGTGTTGCTGAAGTTGCAACTTCTAAAGGATATACTTATCAAAATGATGCAACAGCATCAACAACAGGAGCTCAGCAATAATGAAGAAATACAAAAGTGCAAAGGTAACGGGTATTATTTTTGCAGTTCTTATTTTTTCATTGGTAGTTAATATTTTATACTTAGGGGCAACGGGAAAACACTTGATCAGTGGAGAGAACATTGCCTCTTTTGCGAAAAATAGAAGTAAGAAAGAAGTTGTTGAATATGCTCAAAGAGGGCAAATTTATACAAGTGACCATGAAAATGTAGCTATTAATGTTAAAAAGTATAAAATTATTTTGGTGCTTTCATCTCAAAGAACAGGCTATGGTAAAAAACTTGCTTATGTTAAAGATGTTAATAAAACAGCTAGTCAACTAGGTCCTATTTTAGGAATAGATGTCAATGAATTAACATCTAAATTACAAACAGCAAAGGATGAAGGACGTTATCAAATTGAACTTGGGACAAAAGGAAATAATTTATCAGCGTCAGTAAAAAAACAAATAGAAGATTGTAATCTTACGGGAATAGAGTTTGTAGAGTCTAATTCGAGATATTATCCATTGGGTGATTTTTGTAGCTATGTTGTAGGGTATGCAAAAAGTTATAATGATCAAAGTGTTAAGAAAATGGTTGGAGAAATGGGACTTGAACTTTCTTATGATAAACAATTAAAAGGTAAAAATGGTTATAAGGTTTATCAAACAGACGCTAATGGATATGCTTTAGTAGATGGAACTTTAAGAGAGAAAGATCCAACCAATGGAAATGATCTTTATTTAACGATTGATAGTGGTCTTCAAAGAAATTTAGATTATTTGATGTCTAATGCTTATAGTGAAAGTGGTGCTGAAGTTGTGACTGCTGGAGTGATGGAAATTAAAACAGGAAAGATTCTAGCAATGTCAACCTATCCATCTTTTAATCCTAATGAAAGAAATATATCAACATTCAACAACTATTTTTTAGAAGGAACAATTGAATGTGGATCTGTTTTTAAACCATTTATTTATGCTGATTCTATTGAAGAAGGTAAATATGATCATAATGCTTATTATAATTCAGGAAGTTATAATGTTTATTATGGAAATAAATTAGTTGCCACAATTAAAGATCATAATGGTGGTCAAGGTTGGGGTACAATTACTTATGATCAAGGATTGTATCATTCAAGTAACGTAGCTATTTGTAATTTATTGGATCAAGGTTATGTTACAAAAGATGTTTTAACAGATAAATTAAATGATTTAGGCTTTTTCCAAGGTGATACAGTGGATGGACTTACATGTTCATCATCAATCAATGCTTATACAAGAAAAAATGCTGGAAGACTTGAATATTTAACGACAGGATTTGGTCAAGGTTCTACGGTCACTCCTTATCAACTTTTAAAAGCATATAGTGTTTTTGGAAATGATGGGAAAACGGTTCAACCACATATTGTAGATAAAGTTGTCAATCCTGAAACAAATAAAGTTGTCTATCAAGCAACACCGAAATATTCAAAACAAATCTTTTCAACAAATACAATCAGTCAAGTAAAAGATTTAATGTTAGGTGTTATTGAAGATGAACAAGGGACAGGGAAGACTTATCGTTTAGATAATGATGTTCGTATGATTGGTAAAACAGGGACAGGACAAGTTGTTGAAAATGGTGGTTATAGTACAACTTTATATATGCATTCATTTGTAGGGATTGCTCCTTATGATGATCCTCAAGTCGTGATGTTTTTAACTTTTAAATCAGGAGATTCATATGCTCAATATATGCCAAATATTGTTAAACAAACAATGAATGAAGCACTTCAAGTAGTAAATCGCTATAATGCTAAAAATACGACAGCAGTTGATCAAAGCTATACTTTAGATTCCTATACAAATCAATCTGTTAATTATGTAAAATCTAAATTAGAATCAAAATCATTAAGTGTTCAAATTATCGGTAATGGAAGTTCTGTTATTGAACAATATCCACTTGCTAAAAGCAAAGTGACAAGTGGTGATAAAGTATTTATCAAAACAGAAGGAAAAGATATAACACTTCCTAATTTAATAGGATGGTCTAAAAAAGAAGTACAAACTTATGCTTCACTTGCTGGTATTCAATTAACGATTGATGGCACAAGTGGACATGTAACTGCTCAAAGTGTTGGCGAGAATACAGTTGTTCATAGCGGTGATAGTTTAACTGTAGCAATATCTTAAAAGAGGAATGATTCCTCTTTTTTTTCATAGTTTATAATGGTGAGATTTATGTTGTTTCAACAATCTGTTAATAAGATCAAAATCATTAAAATATGTATTTATCTCATTGTTTTAGCGCTTATTTTTAAAGTGGGGTATATTCAAATCATTGATCGTAAAAATATTTATGATAAAGCATTAGAGTCTTGGCAAAGGTCTTTTCCTGTACAAGCTAATAGAGGGAAAATATATGATCGAAGTGGAAATGTACTGGCAACAGATCTTACAACGGCTTCTTTGGTTGTTGTACCGAGTCAAATAAAGGATCAAGCAACAACAGCTTTAGAATTAAGTAAAATTTTAAATGTAGATGTCAATGTTTTGAAAGAAAAATTAAATAAAAAGGTGTCGATTCAAAGAATTTCTCCAGAAGGAAGACAACTTGATAATCAAGTTGCAAGTAAAATACAAAGATTGCATTTATCAGGTGTTTATTTGATTAAAGATACAAAAAGATATTATCCGGGAAATAATTATTTAAGTCATTGTTTAGGCTTTGTTGGAATTGATAATCAAGGATTATTAGGATTGGAGTTAGAATATGATTCGTTTTTAAAAGGAAAAAACGGTTCGATTGATTATTATATGGATGCTAAAAGTCATAATTTAAAAATGTATCCAAGTCATTATACGTATAGTCAAAGTGGAATGAATATCACTTTGACCATAGATAAAAGAATTCAAGATGTCCTTGAAAGAGAATTATCAAATGCTTATGATACGTATCATCCAGATGGTATTTGGGCACTAGCGATGAATCCTAAAAATGGAGAGATTTTAGGAATCGCCAGTTATCCTAACTTTAATCCTAATGATTATCAAAATGAGGATAAAGATATTTATAATCAAAATATTCCAATTTGGAAAACTTATGAACCAGGATCAACCTTTAAAATCATAACTTTTTCAAGTGCTTTAAATGAAAATTTATTTGATATGGATAAAGATACTTATTATGATAAAGGGTATGAATATGTTTCAGGTGCAAGAATCAAATCATGGAAAAAAGGAGGGCATGGACTACAGACTTTTAGAGAAGTTTTACAAAATTCATCCAATCCAGGATTTGTAGAAATTGGTAGGAGATTAGGAAAAAAGAGATTGTATCAATATGTTCAAAATTTTGGCTTAACTGAAAAAACGGGAATTGATTTACCTGGAGAATCATGTGGGATTATGTTTGATTATAAAAACTTTCATGAACTTGAACAAGCGACCGTTGCTTTTGGACAAGGCATATCTGTAACGCCCTTACAATTGGTAACTGCTATTTGTGCTTGTGTCAATGGTGGCTATTTGTTGCAACCGCATATTTTAAAAGAAATCAGTAACAGTTCAAATAATGAAATTGTTGAACAAGTTAAAAAGAAAGTAAAAAGACAGGTTATTAAAGAAGAAACATCTAAAAAAGTAAGAGATGCGCTAGAAAGTGTCGTGACTGATGGTGGAGGTAGAAATGCTTATATAAACGGTTATCGTATTGGTGGTAAAACAGGAACGGCGCAAAAGGCGGTTAATGGAAGCTATGTTGGAAGTGGTTATATTCTCTCTTTTGTTGGCGTTGTTCCTATTGATGATCCACAAATTGTTTTGTATGTGGCAATGGATAATCCTAAAAACTGTATTCAATATGGTGGAACAACAGTTGCTCCTATCGCTAGAAAGATGTTTGTTGATATTTTACCTGCTTTAAATGTTAAAAAGGTAAAATCTCAAAGACAAAAATCATATTCTATAATGGATAAAAGAACAATCAAAGTAGAAAATTATATCGGTAAAAAAAGAAGTGAAGTTCAAAATATTTCTTTACGTATTACTTTTGTTGGTAAAGGAAATAAGGTCATTGATCAATTACCAAGAAAAGGTGAGTATGTTGAAGAAGGAGATACGATTGTTATTATGTTAGGGGAATAATATGTTTTGAGATTTGTAGATTCATATGATGATATGGGATATAATTTAAATATAAAATAACAAGTGTAAAGGAATTTAGGTGATAGTAATGAATTATGATAAATTTCCAGAAATAAATATAAGTGGATATAAAAATGAAGCTTGTACAGGCAAAACAGAAATAAAAAATATTTAGAAAATCTAGGACAAGAAGAAAATTATTGTTTAACTGTAGATTGTTATCCTAGTGTCGATGACGAAATCTTTGATTTAATTAAAGAAATTTATAAACCTGATTTCGTGATTAAAAGTGAAGATGTATTTTATGAAAAAGATGAGCTTAATAAAATGATGAAGCCTTTTTTAACAGAAAATCGTGTAAGAGGAGTCATGTATTATGGAAAGATGGATGATTTTATTGATGATATAAAATTGGCTCAATATCAATCACTTGCTAGTCATAAAGTCAGGGCTTTGATTTATGGTGTTGGAGCGAGTTACATTCATAAAGGTGATACTTTGATTTATTATGATCTTGCTCGTTGGGAAATTCAATTAAGATATCGAAAAGGGATGCCTAATTTTAAACAAGATAATGATGATGAAGATGTTTTAAAGAAGATAAAGAGAGGTTTCTTTATTGAACAAAAACAGGAGCGCAATCCCCTTCCTCTAAGCGAAGCGTAGGGAGGGGTCTAGCTCCACGATAAAGACCATGTTCATGTACTGTTCAGAGGACAGCCTAATAGTGAGATTTCTAAATTTATCAATGCTTATAAATCAGCAAGCAGTAGACTTATAAAAAAGAATATCCAGAAATCAAGAAACATTTATTGTTCCTGCAAATGTTAAAGAATATACAATTAGACCTTTAAATGATGAAACAATAAAAGTTATTAAAGCATATGTTAGAAATTAAGCGGGCAAAAGACCGCTTTTATATTGCTTTTATTATCGAATATCGATATAATGGGGTTGAAATATTTATCGATATTCGATAAAAGAGGTGAGAAAATGGCGAGAAAAGAATTTGAAACATTAACTCCACAAATGTTTTATATTTTACTTTCATTATATGAGCCCATATGTGGTTTAGAAATTATGGAAAAAGTAAATGAAATGACGGAAGGTGATGTTAGAGTTGGTGCTGGAACACTTTATGCGTTGTTGCCACGTTTTGAAAATATAGGATATATTCAATTATTAAAAGAAGAAAATAAAAGAAAAATATACATAATTACTCAAAAAGGAAAAGAAAGACTTGAATTAGAAAAGGAAAGGATGCAAAAACAAATTATTTTGTTTATGAAAAAGGATTATGAAGATGAAATATAAGTATACATTTTTAAAAAATAGATTGTTTTATGATGAAATATTAATTCCTTATCTAGATAGAATGTCTAAAAAAGGATGGAATCTTGTATCAGTTAATTCATTTTTTAAGTTTGAAAAATCCTCACAAGTTTATAAATATCAAGTCGATTATAATCCATTAACGGATGACTATTTAGAAACTTTAGACCATTTAGGATATGAACATGTTTGTTGTATGCAAGATATGCATATTTATCGAAATGTTAATTTAGATGCGGAAGATTTATCAAGTGATGAAGATGTTTTATGTGAGGTAAAATTAAAAATGTTTAAACCATGGGCAATTGCTATGTGCATTCTTGCAACTATGATCTTTTATGGTTTTACAAGTTTCTTTTCTTGGTTGTATCGTTTTTCTTGGGGTTCGATATTTTTAAATTTAAATGTTTGTTTCATTTTTTTTCTTATTTATGTAGGCTGTTTTTTATGGCTATTTGTAGCATTGTTTATTTATTTAAAGAGACGTGCTTTAAAGAAAAGAACGTATTCTTATCAAAAGTTTAAATATTTAGATGGTTTTGTTCGCATTGTTATAGATATTTTAGCTATTTTGATGATTGGAATGTTATTTGTTTTAAAAATGAATAACTTAAGTTCACTTTTAAGCTTTTTGGGTTATTTTATATTAATTACATTATTTGCGACAATTATTAATACAAAAATTCCTTTAATTAAAAATCCAATCAAAAAGAAAATAGCAGTGATTGTTTCTGTTGCTGTTTTTGTAGGTGTTTACTTTTTGTATAATGAAATTGATTTTTCAAAATTAGATAAACAAGAAATGACGATCACTTTGCCAAAAAATAAAAGGATAGATGAAAATAATTCAAATCTACTTGTTGATACGACAACTTTTATTCAAAAAATAGGTAAAGATAAAGATGATGGAGAAGCAATTTATTCTTTTGAAGGTTATTATCAATGTTTAAATACTTTTGTTTCAAAAAATATTTTTAAAGAATTGGTTCTTGAACGTGAAAGACAAACAAGAATGCCAAGTGATAAAGAGATTGACCAAATCGTTGAAGAAAAAGGTTCATGGCGTAGTGATGAAATTGGATATAATACATATCAAAATGTTTTAAAGAAATTTAAAAAAAGAAAATCAATGTATTTTGATCAAGTTGTTGAAATTGACCATTATCAATTAGGAATCAAAGGTAAAAAAGTGTTAGTTGTATATGATGAAGATATTGATGATTTTTATCATCATTACATAAACTTTATACAAAAATAATGGAATATTGACAAATTTTTGTAATTATACTATTATAATTTTCAATAATAGAATCAAAGGAGAAATGTAAAAGTGGATTCTGCCCAGATAATGAATATCATATCATTAATCATTTTATTAATTTTATCATCGTTGTTTTCTTGTAGTGAAACAGCTTTTTTATCGGTAAGTAAAATTAAAATACGTACACTTGCTGAAGAAGGAAATAAAAAAGCAAAATTAGTAGAGTCTTTATTAGATAATCAAGATCGTTTATTAAGTGCTATTTTAGTAGGAAACAACCTAGTAAATATCGGTGCTTCGTCACTTACAACAGCAACGATTATGGCTATTTTTGGAGATGGTGCACAAACAGTTGCAATCGCAACAGGTGTTGTAACATTGTGTATTTTGATTTTTGGTGAAATCACACCTAAATCTCTTGCTACTCAAAACGCTGATAAATTAGTTTTTGCTTTAGCACCATTTATTCGTTTTGTTTGTATAATTACTAAACCAGTTGTTTTTGTGTTGAATATTATTACAGGATTTATTATTAAACTTTTAGGTGGTAATCAAGAACATGGCCCTAGTTTAACTGAAGAAGAATTGAAAACAATTGTAACAGTTGGACATGAAGAAGGTGTTCTAGAAAAAGAAGAAAAAGAAATGATACATAATGTTTTTGAATTTGGTGAAACTGAAATCAAAGAGATTATGACACCACGTATTCATGTTGAAAGTTTACCGGATGATTGTACATATGATGAATTAATGAATGTTTATCATGATGCACAGTATTCTAGATATCCTATTCATGATGAGTCTTTTGATGAAATTATAGGTGTTTTAAATATGAAAGATTTGTTGTTTATCGATATTGATAAAGAACATTTTGATGTTAAAAAGTATATGAGAGAGACTTTTGTGGTCTATGAATTTAATCAAGTCAATGATGTTTTTGCTTCAATGAGAAAGGAACATGCAACACTTGCTATTGTATTAGATGAATATGGTGTTATGAGTGGAATTGTTACTTTTGAGGATATTGTTGAAGAAATCGTTGGTGAAATTGATGATGAATATGATGATACAAGTGATGATATTGTTAAAATCAATGATCATGAGTATTTAGTAGATGGTAGTTTAAATTTAAATGAGGTCAATGATGAAATTGATACTCATTTTGAATCGGAAGATTTTGAATCAATCGGTGGTCTTGTTTTAGGAGAGTTTAGTGGTGTTCCTAAAATAAAAGATAAAATTGAATTTCCAGGAGTTACAATTATTATCGAAAAGATGCATAAGAATCGAATTGAACTTCTTAGATTAATAATACATGAAATGAAAGAAGAGGAAGAAGGAGAGGAAAAACATCAATAAGATGCTTTTCCTTTTTTAAGGAGGCTATATGAAAACAACAGTTGAAATTAAAAAAATGGGAATCAATGGAGAAGGTATTGGTTACATTAATCGTAAAATTGTCTTTATTAAAGGGGCATTATTAAATGAAGAAGTAGAAATTGATGCCAAACAATACAATAATAAAAATTATTATTTTGGTGATTTAATTAGAGTCATTAAACCTTCACCAATGCGTGTTAAAAATCCATGTCGTGCGAATAAAGAATGTATGGGATGTAATTTATTACATTATGCTTACCCAGCACAATTAAAACATAAAAAAGATTTAATTAAAGAATCTTTAAAGAAGTATACAGAATTAGATCGTTCACAAATTAAGATTGATCAAATTATTGGGATGAATCAAAAAAATGGTTTCCTTACACAAGCCAATTTACCTATTGTAGATTTTAAAGGAAAAGTTACTTTTGGAATTTATCAAAGAGAAACAAAATATTTAACAGTAATGACAGGGTGTATGAAACAACATCCATTAATTAATCAAACATTATTACAATTAGAAGAAGTTTTTAATAATCATCAATGTAAAACATATAATGATAAATTTAGAACAGGTTTAAGATTTATTAAATTACGTGTTTTCCAAGATAAAGTA
>SKED01002834.1_pt1 | contig 11533 bp, 17 predicted proteins | sample 4826651 | NCBI WGS metagenome assembly SKED01 (sample SAMN11008818, study PRJNA524170) | human gut metagenome | biome: Human fecal sample; material: Feces; isolation source: fecal sample from pouch patient p19 | host: Homo sapiens | place: Israel: Tel-Aviv | collected 2016-06-28
ACTTCATAGGAAGCTGCTTCCCCCAGTCTCCCCTCCGGGAAAGTAAAAACTAACTGGTGCAGATCATTCGTTAATACAATCCCTATCAGAAACAATGCCGGACAAAACAGCAGACACCGTCTTTCCGGTAATTTATAATTCTCCGGCTGCCGTATATAAAATGCCAGATAAAGACTGACCGTAGGGAGTAACAGCATAGGAATATAATAAAGATACCAGGCGTAGCGCAGTGCTGTCGGCATCTCATACGGTATTTCAAATTTACACATACGAACGAGCATCCAAAAAACCATCATCACTGCAATCATTATTAAACAACGACGGGGTTCCTTTTGGATAATTCTCTTTTGAAAAGAAATCGCCCATACCAGATAAAGTCCTATATAAATAAAAGACCTTAAAAGGTGACAAATAGATTGCAGATAAGGATTGGTAAAGGACACATAATGAAGCAGAACTGCCACACCTACGCATAGTGCCACACTTCCGACGTATACTGTAAATTTCTTTTTCTCTGACACTGTGCGTGCTCCTTCCTGTTACATTTTGCACTATATCTTGTTTACAGTATATCATAATCTCCATTTCAAATTATATCTTTTATTTTTCAGGTGTATGTAAAAAACTCAAGTTTACCATCGCAACTATATCTCCGACTCCATTTTTTAATGCAATGCTTTGGTCGGACAGACCTTCGTACATTCATAACAGAGTATTCACTCCGTTCCTCTCTTTCGTTTGCGGAATTCCTTATTGACCTCCACATTCATTGGGCAGACACGCAGACATTTTCCACAATGAACACATTTGCTTTCATCGCAGTGAACACGCAGGATTGAAAAACAGTGGACCGAATATCTTCGCGACTGCATAGTGGATTGTTGCCGCCTCAAAAACACCAAGAAAATGTCGGGCATAGCGTTTTCCTGCAGTAAAAAGTGCTGTTTCCAACGCAAGGCATCCTCCAATGTAGCTGAAATTCAACAGATAAAACAAGTTTCCTTTATCCTTCCACAACGTGATTGCCACTGTCTCAAATAACAAAAATAATAGAAGTGACGCTATATATTTGCGAAGCACATTATTCTTTCTCATCATTATCCTCTTGCTCCTCTGATTTCTTATTTTTTCTCAGCACATCAATTGCAGGGCCGATGCTAACACCCATCATAACCCCCAGACACATTCCAAGACCAATATCATCTATTAGAAACCCAATAACTATACCTAAGCTTAGTCCGATAGTGATCCAGTTTCCGCTGTTGTCTGAACTTGGTTCTTTATTTGATTGTTTATTCTGAATGCGATTATCTTTCTTCATAGAATTCCTCCAATATATATGCACAATAAACTATAAACGGGCATTGTAAAATACATGACTTGCATTCTGCAAAATTGTTGTAAAAGTTTACTCCAGAATACATCTTTTATCGTATTTCTCTAGCTTTTCACAAAATAAAGTTGATGTTATTCTGCCTAATTATAAATATCTCTTACCCTCTATGATTTTTCGTGTTTTTGTAAAAAGAACTCGTCCATTTCCTGGATTCAAATCAACACCAACTTCTTCTTTTGCTTCTCTGATTGCTCCTAATCGGCAGTTGTTCTCCTCCGACATGGTCTTTCCCCAGAAATTCCCTATTTTCATCATACAAATCCCAAATTTCTGCATCCGGTACATACTCCACAATATCTCCTACGCTCACTCCATATCGTCTATTTTTTACACATTTATCATATCAATTAAATTCGGAATAAACTATCTAAAGTACCTCATTCGCGTCTTTACCTTGAAAAGTATGTACTGTACCGACACAATTTTTCGTCCACTTTGACAAGATTTCCTTATCATATCCTTTTACTGAAAAGTAGCTAATGATAAACTTACGCATTGATTCTGCAACTGTTCTAAAAGGTGTAATTATAAAAATCTTATCATCTGTCTCAAACAAATCTGAATATATATGTACTGCATCTTCCACTAATTGGCATGCTCTCTCTGCTTGTTTTTTCACAAAATGATCCTTTACTCTATCGGCTATTTCTACATCACTCTGCCTTATTTTCTTGCTTTCCTCATAGATTGCTATCAAAATCTTCCTAATGATACAAGTATATCACACACCATCTTCCAAATAAATCCACAGTTAAATTTTTACGTTGATAACGAAATTCAATGTCTATTTCCCTGAAATATAACATAGTAGAAAAATGACAGGCAATCCCGTAGACTGCCTGCCATCTAAAATAACCCATATCAAATTTTAATTACTCAAACTCTTCCCAAGGGAAGTATCATCAAATCAAAAATGCTGATTTTATGCGGCATTCCACCGCATCTATTTCATCAAATGTTACTCTTTTCATATCATTTTTAAAAACTTTAGTAGCAAATTAGTTGCAATTATTCCCTGTTGCTTCTATGAAATCCATGGCAGATATAATCTACTTTTACTACTAAAAACGAATAATCAAATGTGGCTTGCGAGTGCTTAACTGTGCCTGCTGCCACACCCACTATGAAAGGAGCTTTTCTATGAGCAATCAACATAAACATCCAACTATAAGTTTTAGAATCAGCGATGCTGAACGCAAACAAATCGAAGCCCGCATCCTTGCCAGTGGCATGATGAAAAAAGATTACTTTGTCCGTTCCTGCATCTATAACCGCATCTGCGTTGTCGGCAAGAAAGAAACTATATATCCGCTTGTGCAGACTGTTAATGCTCTGTATCTGCAATTACTTGAAATGCAGAAAGCATTTACCACACCAAACTGCACTCCCGATACTCTTCCTACGTCAGAAGCCATTAAGGACTTACATATCGAATACACTAATATGCTTACAGCTATTATCGACCTGCTGGATGGTGCAAAATATCTGTGGGAAGGAGACTGTCATGAACAATAATCTTAATTTTCTATTCGGTATGTACGAACCCGCCACAGACTCCATTATCGCCAACATCGATGAGAACACAATTCTTGTTATCCGTTGCAAGGAATGTAAAGTGGAATGATTTCCATTATAAACAATTGTTAAACCTATAGGATAAATATATGTGGTCATATGATTTATTTTGTCATATTCAAATAAATTACCTACATTTTGCCCTATATTTAATAATGCATTAACAAATCGTTCTTTATTCCACGCACATACCAATATTGCATCTTTTGATAAATCTATATTAATATTGCTCTCTCCTAATTCAAAACTCTTACTATTGTTAAGTTTATCGCTATTAATTAAATACTCTCCTATATCTTTGTATATACTTTGAACATCTGTAACTTCTTCATCCTCATACAATTCACGTACTATATCATATAAATGATAATTTGACATTGCTCTTATAAGTGAATAAACAGGATTTTTTCTCACATCCTTAATATCATTTTTTTTGATGAGATTATGTGTTGTCTTCAACACGCTATTTAGTCTCTCTTTTTTCTTTTTATCCTCATTACAAAATAAGAACATCATTTTCCTCCTCAAGTTTCTTCTCCACCTTCTCCAATTCATCCAACAATGCTGGTTTTCTTGGATATCTCTGCATCAATTCCTCAATTAGAGATTTAGCAGTATCATTCCCCTTCCATTTTATAAGCTGTGCAATATTCTTCGTTATCTTTTTATATTCTCGTCTATCCTTTGCCTGAGCACAACTCTCACTTATTTCCTTATAACATAACTCATATACCTGCTCTGGATATTCCTTCACCAAATATTTTCCATAATAAAACAAATCATACGGATTCTCCATTACATCATCAAGTAATCTCTTCTTTTCATTTTCAGAAATAAGAATACTACGATAGCAAACAGTTCGCTTGCTATCCTTCAATTCATCCAGTAAGCTTCCGTAATTTTCATTCCACACCCCGCACTTATTATAAATCTGTTTCAAAACACCCCAGAACTTCTCATTTCCCATCAATAGCAGCTTTTTTGCCTGTGCGATTTGCTTTTCCGTGTTGATGTTTGCTGTCTTGTATATGTCATATAGCACGTTATTCCAATCTTCCGGATCGCTACTGTGATAATGCCATGTCTCTTCTGCGTTTGCTTTCTCTAAACAAAGTTTCTCTGCTTCATCATAATTCTTATCTTCCATAGCATCCTTGATAGCTATAATACGGAGTTCATTTATTGCAATATTCTGATATAGTTCCTTCTGTTTATTCTTTTTGCCATATAAATGTCTATGTAAAAGGTATCTTACAATCAAATCTTCTTTTTTCGTATATTCCGGGTAATAATCCTCCCGTGAAATTTCCAAAAGGGTATCCAAAACCTTTTCAAGTTTCTTTGCACTCTTTTCGTCGCATAGGCAAATCCCACATTTCAGCAAGTCATAACGCCAGTCAGTCCAACCATCAAATACACTCTTTCTTGCCTCTTTTATAATCAATGCAAATGCTTGATCCCGCATTTGTTTGTCCTGTTTTTCGATTTCTTTTGCGCATTTTTCTATTAATTCGTATGTACACATGATAACATCTGTAAGCATTCCCGAACTACTATCTGCATGAGATGCTAACTTAACGCCAGATACCAGTATATATGTAGCCGCCTCAAGTGCAACCATATAACCACGCATTTCTAAAGTCTCAGCACACATATCAAGACAGTCATGCATATCCATACAAATATTATCGCAGCTGCTCCAACCAATGTATCCCCGATGGGTGTTACATTTAATTGATGTAGCGATTGTATTTTTCACTATCGATATAATATCTTCTGTGGGTATCATAGTAGCCCCTTTCTTTTATTCAACAATATCAATCTTATATCTTTCACACCATTGCGTTGCGATTTTTTCATATACTTCATCACAATATTGGTACCAATGTTTCTCCTCTGCTGTATGCAGAACTTGCTCTTAAAACTGATGGTCTGCAAGAATATGTTGATGCTATGAATTTAATTAAACTTACATACTCCCTCTGAGTCTTAAGTTTCTCTCCGAGTTTCTTTTGAGTTTTCATCGAGTTTTTTCTGAAAACAACTCGATAAAAACTCAATTAAATTCTCAATTGCTCTCGATCAAGAAATATATATTTTATATCAAGCTATAGCCCCACAAAATGTTGCATTATCTCTTTCAAATCATCGCTAAAATCTTCTAAATCTTCCATAGTAATGGCTCCTTCATTCAGGAGCGAAAGCATAATATAAAATTGATTTGACCTGCTCATCTCACATTGCACTCCACAATCTTTCTTATCCTCTTTTATTCTTTTCTCCAATGTCCAAAATTTTTCAGATGACTTTCCATCTCCACTTAGTATTTCAATATATTCTTTGTTGAGCTTATCCATATAAGCTTCTTGCCATCCAGCTATTTTACTTCTGAATATTTTCCAATCTTTTTCTGAAAATTTGTTCATGCTTATTATCTCCTACATTACATCCACTTCTACACTTTAATATACCTTCTTCTTTTTGTAGTTCCAATACAAGCTAATAACTCCATATTTACCAATTCATTTAATAACTGCCTTGTCCTTGGACCTTTTAAACCTATCTTTTCTGCTACCTGCTCTGTGCTATATTCAACCCCAGCATCCATATAGGCTAAAATCTGCTTCTGCCTTTCTGACAAATCTATTGCTTTCATTTTTTTTGAATCCGCTGATTTTTCTGCTGATTCTGCTGATTTTTCTGCTGATTCATCATCAGATTCCTTTTCCATCTTCATGACAAGTGTAACCTGATCAAGATTTGTATCTTCAATCAATTCTGGTTTTATCCATCCTTCCGACTTCCACACATCAAGAATCGTCGGGAATCCCGAACCCGCATTATCACCAAATCCAACCAATCTTAGCATCGTCTGCATATGTGGATTTCTTGACTTTGAATTACCTCCACGATAAATATCCTCTAACGGAAGTTTCAAAATTCCCGGATTTGTAAATTCGAACGAATCAGACCTCTTAATTACTTTCAATACTCCTGCATCCATTAAGTAATCCGCGTGAATAATCGTATTTACAAAGCCTTCACGAACTGCTTTGTGAACCGGAGTATCATCTATACGCTGAACGCCACCTTCCAATTTAAATGGCTTTTTTAAGTCCTCCGTTAATTTAGGTGTTACTTTGGTAAAGAAATTAAACAGGTTATTTTCCCATGTACCATCGTAGGTAATTCTGTCATTCCAGCGAATATCTGCTGTTACCTGACTTTCATTTCGATAATCCATAAAAACATTATCAAAGCGTTCTCTAATAGCCTGTCCTGTTCCAAACATTAGTAGCCCTGCTAACGTTAATCCTTCTACACCAATCTTTCTATCTTTTCTATAACCTCCCAGCTTTTCAAGAAAAGACTTATCATCTAGAGCATTCCATACGTGTCCATCATTTCTGATTTCAAAAATCTGACGATATTTTCTTAATGTTTCTTTATCAATATCATCCATTGTATAATACTCAATTATTTGATTATCATTGCCCTCTGGATTTTGATCTCTTATCATTCCTCTAATCTCATGCTCTGTCGCATGATAATCACCTTCATGATTTCTTTTATATGTTCCTTCCCTTATAACGAGATCCTACAGATATATTAACTGATTCCAAATAATTTTCATCCACATTTGAGTCTTTAAATTTATTATATGGGAAAATTACAGTTGGATATCCATCTTTCATTCCATCAATAGTAAAGCCTCCAATATTTTGTTCTTCAAGATCTACATCAAACAATTCCGAAACAAACTTCTTATATTTATCCCATTCTAAATCTAATGTTGTTCCAAGTTCATACACTCCTAAACTACATGTTATAAAAGGTTTCGCATCTTTTCCATATATCTTTTTTGTCTTAGAAGTAAGATTCTTTGACTCTCTTATTTTTAGCATTCTTTTTTGTATTGTATAGAATGAAAGTTTTCCAATATCACACGTAACCCATCTCCTATCCAATTTTTCTGCTGTAGCTGCTGTAGTTCCAGATCCTCCAAAAAAATCCAAGACAATGTCTCCCGGATCTGTACTAGCTAGAATTATTCGTTTTAACAATAGCTCTGGCTTCTGTGTAGGATATCCTGTGCTATCAGCCTTCGTATACGCATATGTGCCTACAGGCTCATCATTAAAATGGTTTGCAAGTTCTTTGTTTCCAATCCATACACTCCATACTGGCTGTGGGCGTGATTTATTAGCAAAAGAAATTGCCTCTGCCTTTGTCATTGAAGGGTCTCGAGAAACATATGTTTTTAAAGCCTTCATCCCTCCGCTTGATTCTCGACCACGCGTATAATACCACCCCTCATCATCTTTAACCAAGGCTCCAGTAATTCTTTTTGAAAGTCCCAATTTGTTTTGTGGATTAAAAGTTGCTCCTTTTGTTCTATAACAATATATAGTTTCATGTGCTTTAGGGAAAAACTCTCCACTCCCCATAAGTCCACATACCCATACAATCTCTGCAAACTCAAATTCTGCAAACACTTCATCCATCATAACTTTAATATAGTGACCCATTTTTGCGTCTAGGTGTACATATATACTTCCATCGGATGCCAATATTTCCTTAGCTACTATCAGCCTTTTTCTCAGGTACTCAATAAACTCAGCACCTTTCTTTTTATCACTATATGCCTTTGCTCCATCTTTGCTCTGAAAATTTTCAGATGTAGCAAACGGCGGATCTATATAAATAAGCTTTATCTTATTCTTTAATTTTCCCTTAATTATTGGATCGTCATCTTGATAAATAGTTTTCAGAAATTGAAGATTATCTCCAAACACAAGAAGATTTCTCCAATCAGAATCGCCGGCTTCTCCATATGACCTTTCTACCTGCAAAGGGACAGGAAAAGATCCATCTTCATTTGCAATTATATCCTCTCTTCGCATTTTCCCTGCATATGTTAATTCATATTCGTGATTAATCAATGGAAATAATTTATTTTTAAAATCATATGGTATATCGTTTCCGTTCTTTAAAAGCTCAATCAAATACGCTCTTTCATTTTCATTAAGCATATCCATTACCTCCGTTGTAAATAATATCATTTTTACCCTTATATATTTTTAGACCTAATTCTAGCATCTCCGCATCTTTCGATATCGTCCAATTAGATTCAATCTTTGCTGCCTATGATTCTTTCCTTGTTGCCAAGAATCTGTATCCTTACATAATGGTACTAGTCAACATCATAATTATACTGTAGGCCTCAAATGATATCAATAAAAGATTAGCACTTCATATTCATCTTAATTTCAATCATAATTGCCTTTCATAATTATTCAACTATTGTTGTAACATATTTCAATTTTCTGTTTTTTATAGGTTAATCGTCTTTTTTGCATATAACTGTCTTATTCTACACAGAAGATAATTGATAATTTACTGAATATATATTCTTGTCAACTAGAACCAAAGTTTTACTTTTCTATCCCACATCTTATCTTCCGCCTTATCTTTACCAGCATCTCTACCGACACTCTCATCATAAATCTTCTGGAACTCCTCATAAAGCCCATCTCCATCCAGTTTTATCCCCAGCCTTTTCATTACATCCGAGAATAACCTTATACTTTCACTCACATCAGCTATATCAAATCGAAATACATCTGCCTTAACAGAATCACTGACATTCTCATAACCACCAAGCTCTAATATTCTACTAACAATCCAGCCAGCTTTGTCCACAGGTTCAGTTTCTCTAATTTCCACAAATTCATTTTTATCTGTCATATCAGTTACACTTTCGCCAACTCTTGCCACATTCACATCAGACGAATTATGAATCTCTGGTATTCCTATGCCATCTAAATCAGTCTGTTGTTTTCTCGCACTATCAGCTTGCCTTTCTGTATACCTATTTCATTCTTAATATTGTCTGGATTCATTACCTCAATATTTGCATCAGGCTCAACAACTACTGCCACCACTTCCTCAACCGCAGTCTTTTCTTCCATCCCCGGTATCTCAACATCCCTGTCTGCAACGATTTCTTCTTTCCCTGTCACCGCATAATAAGCCGTATACAAATCTTCTTTTATAATGTCATCAGCAAGCTGTATCTGCCTCTTAACATTTCTCTTCTCCTGCTTCAGCTCATCCAGTTCTTCCTGCACTTCCATATGCCATATCTGATATTCCAGGTACTGCTCTTCATTCTTTATACTGCGTTTCCGGCTAGAGCTTTCTCTGTATATCTCCTTCTGCCTGTCCTCAATCTGCTGGATTTTTTCTTCCTGCTCACCTATGAAATTCACAAGCTCCACAACACTTTTGATGTCATTATTCACAAGCAGCAGATATTCATCCTGTAACTGATGAAACCTCTTCAAATCCTCTGCATACTTTGCTCCACCAACTACAAAACGCTTCTGTTCTACAAATCTGTATAGCTTTGCATAAAACTTCTTCTGGAATGGTGACAGCTTCGCCCTATGCAATCCTCTGATATCCGACGAATAAAAGTAAGGCTTTGCCATCCAAGGCATATCCACATGATGCCTTAACATATCTTCTGAAAACATCTCGTCCAGCTTTGCCAGTTTATGATAATACCAAAATCCCGGTGCCTGCACCTCCATCCACGCATCTTTCTTAAATACATATCCAAGCCGTTTCATCAGATATTTAAAATGTTCCACATTCCCGGCTGCATATGCACACATCTTTGCATCACGAAGAATTATTTCTTTCATGGACATTTCCTTTTCCCACTTGTCCCTGCTGATATTTTTCGGATTCCTGCTGTACTCTGCTGGCATGATGGAAAGTCCCAGCTCATCACAGTATTTATTTGTAATAGGCTGGAGATGATTCTTCCAGTTGTTTTTAGGTGAATTATATTTCTTGCCGGTTGTCATACTGACACTGTTCCAAATAAGATGTCCATGCATATGCTCCCTGTCAGTATGAACCGCATACACAGCCTCATAATCATCACCAAGCACATCCTTCGCAAAGTGCTCCAGCACATACATTGCCTGCTCTGATGTTACTTTTTCCTCCGGTGAAAATGATATGATCACATGATATCCCTGCCTTTTACCCGTCTTATGAAATATATTCTTTGTCTCTTCCATCTGCTCAAATGCTGTATCTGGCAGGCAGTTAATACCGCCCACCAGTACACATTCTTCTGTCTTATCCGGATTCTGGATATATTCCAAAGCATTCTTTAGGTGTGATGCTGGATTTCTACCTTCTGACTCTTTTATATTTAAGATCTTTGTAATCGCCATACTTCCAGCACCTCCCCGAATGTTTTCTTTACATCATCCAGACTGTTCTGCAGTTTATCAATATCGCTGTAATATAACTTTCCCTGTGAATTGCCAAACTTTACTGCCTGATTAATATTATTTGCAATACCGGCAATAACACGTATTACTCTTGCCCTGTCCTCTGGATAACTTGTATCTATGTTACCGCCTGTCCGGATTAATTCTCTTATATATGCACTTGCTGTCATTCCGGTTCGCTTAAGTGATGCTTTCAGAATATCCATATCTTTCTCCGACAGCTTCACAGATACCTTATAATCTTTCCTGTCAGACTTGTATCTTCTCTTTCCATCTGCCATGCGTCTCTCCCCTTTCGTAATTTTCCAATACTGTATCAAACCAATCTCTTTTTATCTGTACCATTGCTTTTTTCATCCTTTCTAAAAGTTCTGCTTATAGGTTTTGCAAGATGCGGAAAAGGTCGGACCTTCTCCCGAAAAAATATAAACGCCATCAGCGTTTACATAATTTTTCGTCTTGGCAGGAGCACCTGCACCCTGTATATGATATGTGGTGGTTAATATTCCACCATAATTACTGATATGGTGGCGCTTTTTGCCATCACTTTGCTGTTTTAGTGGCGTTTTCCGCCACCACTTTTCCATTTTGATGGCACTTTCCGCCACCATGACTTTTTTCTCGCTTATCTGAGTGGGGGCGCTTTTTACCGTCACTTTACTGTTTTGACGGCGCTTTTCCTGATATATTTAATCCACATACGCCCATACTTTCCTGCATCTATATCTGCCTTCTCTGTTCCTGCGACAAGCACCGGATAAAAGATTCCATCCCTTTCTTCATATGGGATGCCAAGCTTTTCAAATGTTGTCCTACTCATAATGATTACCTCCTTTCTCATCACTCTGCAGAATATCAAGCACATGCTTTAATGGAACCAGCAGTTCTTCAACATCTATACCTCTGTCTGCTTCATCTAATAACTGTAATTCTTCCAGCATCGTATCAAGATGAACCTGTACTTTCTTTGCCCCCTTCATTCCACCAACTACCCTGATTTCATGCTTCAGAAGACATTGGATGATATAATCCTGTTTTGAAAGTCCGCTGAGCGAAACCTTCACATTCAGCTCCTGTGCTTCCTCCGGTGACATACGAAACGCTACTACAACATTTCTCCATCTGTTCTTGGCATCCAGCCTTTTCTCGCTCATAATAATCTGCTCCTTCCAATATAAAATCTATTCTTTTAATTTCTGTTGCATATATCCTACAAAACTTGTACCCGCATTATCATACTGCCTTGTAC
>SKED01002836.1_pt1 | contig 11532 bp, 8 predicted proteins | sample 4826651 | NCBI WGS metagenome assembly SKED01 (sample SAMN11008818, study PRJNA524170) | human gut metagenome | biome: Human fecal sample; material: Feces; isolation source: fecal sample from pouch patient p19 | host: Homo sapiens | place: Israel: Tel-Aviv | collected 2016-06-28
TGAGGTTCCACCTGTTCCCATTCCGAACACAGTAGTTAAGCTCACTCGTGCCCAAGATAGTTAGCTGGAAACGGCTTGTGAAAATAGGTAGTCGCCGACTTGATCAAAACGCTCTAAGAGAAATCTTGGAGCGTTTTCTTTTTGCTTTTTTCGTCCAAAGCTCTTGCATCTGGTCGGCGGGTGCGGTATGCTTAACCAATAGGACGCTTGGGAGAGGGAGGGCAGAGACATGGACAGAGAAGAAATCCGCTATCTGCTGGGCAGTACGATCTATGCACGGGCCAAGGCATACGAGAACCGGGTGCAGGATCTGGAATGTGAGACGGCGGAGAACGGCGTGCGCCATCTGAGCGCCGACGTGCGGGGCAGCGGCCGGAATCTCTACCGCACGCAGGCATGGCTGCGCCAGAACGGCAGTTTCGTCAGCGCCAGCTGTACCTGCTCTTTCAATGAAAACGGCGAAGGTCCCTGCTGCAAGCACATCGGTGCGCTGCTGCTGCATGAGGTGGATGAGCCGGAAGAAAAGACTGCACCAAAGCCGGAAAAGAAGGCACTGCTGGACATCCCGGGTGTGCAGCGCGGGACAGAATTTGCTAAAGAAGCCGCAGCTCGGAAGGATAGCTACGTCTCCGGTCTTGAGATGCTGTTCGGCAGGAAATGGCGAGGCGATGAACCCGTCTCGGATGTGCGGGCGCAGGAACTTCTCCGGGCCTATCAGGAGGATGCGCTGTCCGAGGTGGAAAGTCTGACGGCCTCGGACGGCCAGCAGCGAGGCTTCGCGGAACTGGAACCGGAACTCATCCTCGACTACTCCGGACAGCCGCCGCTGCTGCGCCTTCGCATTTCGGACGGCGGGCGGCAGTATGTCGTCAAAAGCATCCCGGAACTGCTGACGGCCATCAAGAAAGAGCGGAGCGTCAGCTACGGCAAAACGCTGGCCTTTGTCCACCGCTGGGACGCCTTTACCTCCGAGGCACAGAAAATTCTGACGCTGCTCCGCCGCCAGCAGGACACGGTAAAGAGCGTGGAAGCCGCCACAGGCCGCCCGACCCGCAGCATCGCAAATGGCCCCGCTGGAAGTGTGCCGCTGTCGGGTGAGCTGCTGGATGAACTGGTGGCGTTATATGAGCCGAGGGGCGAGGTGGGCGGTTACGCCTTGCGAAAGGGTCTGCCCGCGCTGACGCTGCGGGTCGAGAAGAAGAGGGGCGGCGTACACATCGTGGTGGAGCCCAGTCTGTACACATTGCAGGGCCTCGACTACAGCTACCTTTATAATGAAGACACCATCTGGAAGCTGGAACGAGCCGAAGCGGCCCGTCTGCTGCCCGCGCTGAACGCCCTCTGCGGCAGCGGACTCTTTTTCACCAGCAAGGATGCCGTGTCGTTTTGCAGCTTCGTGCTGCCGGAGCTGGGCCGGAAGATCACCATCGACGACCCTGACCGGCTGCTTTTGAATCAGATACCGCTGGAGCCGGTGGTGCAGTTTTATCTGGATGCGCCCCACATGGGGGCCGTCCGCGCCCACCCGGAATTTTTGTATGGGGAAGACCGGGTGACGCCTTTTGCGGCCCCGACTGATTTATTGAGGGACGCCCGCGCAGAGCGTCGGGCCGGGCGGCTGCTCCAAACTTATCTGACTCAGCAGACCGACACCAGCCCCGCCGAATATGGCACAGACGACGAGGATACCCTTGTTACTTTCCTTGAAGAGGGGGTGCCTGCCCTGCTGGCGGAGGGCGAAGTCTACCTCAGCGATGCATTCCGCGACTTGCAGGCTGCGCCGCCGAAGATCTCGGTGGGTGTGTCGGTACAGGGCAGCGTGCTTGATTTGGAGATGGACACCGGCGAATTCCCGGTGAGCGAGTTGAAAGCTCTGCTCAAGTCGCTCCACCAGAAAAAGCGCTACCACCGCCTGCGGGATGGCCGATTGCTGCGGCTGGATGACTCGCTGGAAGCGCTGGACGAACTGAACGAAACACTGGAACTCTCCGGCGCAAAGCTGGGCCAGAATCATGCGCAGCTTCCGCTTTACCGTGCGCCCAGCCTCGACTGGGCGCTGTCGGGCCAGACCGGTGTGCGCTTCAACCGGGATGACGCCTTCCGGCGCATCAGCCGGAGCTTCCACGCCGTCAAGGACAGCGAGTATGCCCCGCCTGTCTCCCTGCAAAAGACCCTGCGCAAATATCAGCGGGACGGCTACCGCTGGCTGCGGACGCTGGACGGTTACGGCATGGGCGGCATCCTCGCCGACGATATGGGCCTGGGCAAGACGGTACAGGTGCTGAGCTACCTGCTGGCCATGAAGCAGAACGGCCAGACTCTGCCCAGCCTTATCGTCTGCCCGGCCTCGCTGGTGCTGAACTGGGCCGAGGAGTGTCAGAAATTCACGCCCGAACTCTCCTGCGTGGTGGTGGATGGCGACGCCGCCCACCGCGCCGAGCTGGCTGAGAGCTGGCCCGCCGCCGACCTCGTGGTGACCAGCTACGATTTGCTGCGGCGTGACGAGGCGCTTTACGAGGGGCAGGAGTTTTATGCCTGCATCCTCGACGAGGCGCAGGCCATCAAGAACCACACCACTCAGAAATACAAGGCCGTCTGCAAAGTGCGCAGCCGGGTGCGGTTCGCCCTCACCGGTACGCCGGTGGAGAACCGGCTGGGCGAGCTGTGGAGCATCTTCTCCTTCCTGATGCCGGGCTATCTGCCGCCCTACAAGAGCTTTTGCAGCCGGTTCGAGAAGCCCATCGTGCAGGAGGAAGACCAGACCGCCGTGCGGCGTCTCAATCAGCTGACCGGCCCCTTCATCCTCCGCCGCATGAAGTCGGATGTGCTCAAGGAGCTGCCGCCCAAGACCGAGAATGTCTACCGCATCGAGCTGGAAGAGGAGCAGCGCAAGCTCTATCTGGCCGCTGTGGTGGACGCCCGGGAGAAGCTGAAGGCCGCAAAGCCCGAGGACAAGATGGCGGTGTTCGCCGTCCTCATGCGGCTGCGGGAGATCTGCTGCGACCCGCGCCTTATCGCAGACAACTGGGAGGGCGGCAGCGCCAAACTGGACGCCTGCGCGGAGCTTGTTTCCAGCGCCGTGGAGGGAGGCCACCGCATCCTGCTGTTCAGCCAGTTCACCTCGATGCTCGAGCTGCTGGCAAAGCGTCTGGACGCCGAGGGCATCAGCCACTTTACGCTGCAGGGTTCGACGCCGAAGCCCGTCCGGGCGGAGCTGGTCCGGCGGTTCAACGGGGGAGAGGTGAGCGTTTTCCTCATCTCGCTGCGGGCCGGCGGCACCGGCCTTAACCTGACGGCGGCGGACATCGTCATCCACTACGACCCGTGGTGGAACGTCGCCGCCCAGAATCAGGCCACCGACCGCGCCTACCGCATCGGCCAGCAGAACCCGGTGCAGGTGTATAAGCTCATTGCACAGGATACCATTGAAGAAAAAATCGTGGAATTGCAGCAGGCCAAGCAGTCGCTGGCCGACACCGTGACCGGCACCGCCGATGGTGCCATCCTCTCGATGCGGCCGGATGAGCTGCTGCAGCTGCTGGAAGGGAGCGAACCATGAAATACGCATTGTTTTCGGTGCCGGTCGGCACCATTTACGATCTGCCTCAGACCATCAAAGAGGGCGAGGAGGGTCTTGTCTCCACCATCGGAGATGAGGGCCTGTATGGGCAGGCCTGTCAGGTGCGGACTGCGCCCGGCGGCGTGACCGCTGCGGGCGTCCGGCTTCCGCCCGATGTGGCCGAAGTGGTCAGCTTTTACGGCTACCATGGCTATGTGGATCGGCGGGAATTGCAGTTTGTCCGCGAGGAGGAGCTGTGGGAGTATCTGGGGGCAGACCTCGTTCTCGTGGGCCGCGCTGCGGATGTCCTCAGCCTGCCCAAGGTGCAGGGCGTCCGGATGATGGAACTGGAGCGGGGAGGCGTTCTCCGCCGCCAGCCTGAGACCGCCGAAGAGGCCGAGGCCCACAAGGGCTGGGCGAAAGTCCTGCTGACGGATGGCCGGACGGGCTATGTCCGGGATGTGGCGCTGGAGCCGGTGAAATATGAGATGACGGCGGTCTTCTCCCAGAGAGAGGGCCTTGCCTTCAATGACGCGCTGGCCGAGACGCTGGACACGACGGCAGACAAGCTCGTGCCAGAAGCTGTAGCACGCTGGTACGGCGGCAGTGAAGATGCCTTCCGCGCCGCTGTCTGTGAGCAGGCAAAGAAGTATATGGGTACCGAGTACCGCTGGGGCGGCAAGTCGGGCCGGGGCATCGACTGCTCGGGCCTCGTCAGCAGCGCCTATATGCAGTGCGGTGTGCTCATCTACCGCGACGCAAAGATCATCGAGGGCTGGCCGATGCATGAGGTGGCCTTCGAGAACAAAAAGCCCGGCGATGCGCTCTTCTTCCCCGGCCATGTGGCGCTTTATCTGGGCGAAGGGCGGTATATCCACTCCACCGGTGCCGCCGCCAGCGGCGGTGTGGTCATCAACAGCCTTGAGCCGAGCGACCCGCTGTATCGGGAGGATCTGGTGAAGTGTTTGTATGCGGTGGGGAGTATTTTCTAAAAGGAGATAACCATGAAAGTCTTTGATCTACATTGTGACACCCTGAGTGAGCTGCGCTACGCCGAAAAGGCGGGTACGCCCAAGAGCTTTGCGCAGAATGATCTGCACATCGACTTGCAGAAACTGAAAAAGGGCGACTATATGCTGCAGTGCTTCGCCGCCTTTGTCAATCTGGGCGACAAGACCCCCGGTGCCGACCCGCTGGTGACGGCGCTGGAAGAAATCGACGTCTTCAAACGCATCATGGAAAAATACCCGGAGGATATTGCTCCGGTATATCAACCCTCTGACATCCGAAAAAACGCCGCCGAGGGCAAGATCAGCGGAATGCTCACCATCGAAGAGGGCGGCTGCTGCAAGGGCAGCATCGGCGTGCTGCGCCGGATGTACGAGCTGGGCGTCCGCATGATGACTCTGACCTGGAACCACGAGAACGAGCTTGCCAGCCCCAACGTCGTCCCCGGCGGGGGCCACAACATCTGGCCCTGCGCCCCCAACACCGAGACGGGCTTGAAGGAGAAGGGCTTCGAGTTCCTGGCTGAGATGGAGCGTCTGCACATCATCGCAGACGTGAGCCACCTGTCCGACAAGGGCTTCTGGGACATTGTGGAGCACTCCACCCGCCCCTTTGCGGCCAGCCACTCCAACTGCCGCGCCCTCGCACCCCACTGCCGCAACCTCACCGACGAGATGATCCGCGCCCTCGCCAACAAGGGCGGCCTCGTGGGTCTGAACTACTGCAGCGGCTTCCTCGACAACCAGCCCGAAGAAAAGCTCTGCCGCAGCACCACGGCCCTGATGGCAAAGCACGCGGCCCACTTCAAGCAGGTGGGCGGTATTGAGATCATCGGTCTGGGCAGTGACTTCGACGGCATCGGCGGCAAGCTGGAAATGGACGACTGTTCCAAGCTCCCGCTGCTGGCCGACGCACTCTGCCGCGAGGGCTTCACCGAGGACGAGGTAGAGGCCATTTTCTACCGCAACGCCCGGCGGTTCTTCGAAGAAAATCTCTAAATAATGTATAAAACGACAGGGAGATTCCAAAATGGATAAAAACATGACGCTGGAAAAGCGTATTGCCGCCGAGCTGTATTCCTATCAGGGCAAGATGAGCGTCTTTGTGGACGATTTGCACGGCCACACGGTCGAAATCGGCGCTGACGAGGAATTTGAGACGGCTTCCACCATCAAGGCATATATCCTCGCAGCCCTGTATCTGCAGGCCAGCCGGGGCAAAGCCAGCCTCGAGGAAAAAATCACTTACAAGCCCGAGCACTTTGTGGACGGTTCCGGTATGCTCCGGGCGCTGGGCGTGGGCGCAAGTCTGAAAGTTAAAGACGCCGCCACCATGATGATCATCTGCTCCGACAACATCGCCACCAACATGGTCATCGACTATCTGGGGCTGGACACCATCAACGCCTGCATCCGGGAGATGGGCTTTGCCCACACCGTCCTGCACAACCCGCTCCACTTTGATATTTACAACGACCTCGGCACCACGACGCCCCGGGACTACGCCTCGCTGTTTGCGCAGGTGGCAAAGGGAACGCTCGTCAGCGCTGAGGCCAGCGCTGAGATGCTGGCCATCTTCCGTCAGCAGCATTACAATACCATGCTGACCCACGACTTCCCTCAGTTCTATCTCGACTGCGAGGAGACCGGCGAGCCGGAACTCATCTGGGTGGCCAGCAAGAGCGGCAGCATGAACGCCTGCCGCAACGACGGCGGCATCGTCCACACCCCCTACGGCGAGTATGTCATCGTCCTGATGAACAAGGACTTCCACGACATCATCGAGTACAATGACCATCCCTCCATGGTCTACGGCGCCCGGGTGTCCCGGATGATACTCGACCAGATTTTGGCCTGCGAGGGTGAGCTGTACAAGTAAAATCGTGGAAAAAATAGGAATATTAAGGGGAATCATAACAATGGGTATTCAAATCAGCCTGCCGATGATGGCATTTCTGGTGTTCATGACCGGCTTTGCGGGCTTTATCGATTCGGCAGCGGGCGGCGGCGGACTCATCAGCCTGCCGGCCTATCTCTTCGCGGGCCTGCCGCCCCACTATACTTACGCCACCAACAAATTCAGCGCCGCCTGCGGCACGACGTTCGCCACGGCCAGCTTCTTCAAGAACGGCGCGATGAACATCAAGGTGGGCATCCTCGCCGCCATCGGCAGCTTTGCGGGCAGTGCCTTGGGCGCACACATCGTCCTGATGCTCAGCGATGAGGTGCTGCAGATGATGATGTTCATCATCCTGCCCATCGCGGCGGTCATCATCCTGTGGCAGCGCAACCTCCCGGACGAGAACCGGGACGACGGCACCCTGAATTTGAAAAAGGCCCTGCTGGCCCTGGCCATCGGCTTTGGCATCGGTCTGTACGACGGCATGGTGGGGCCTGGCACCGGAACCTTTGCCATCATCGCTTTTACCAGCCTGATGGGCTTTGACCTGCGCACCGCCAACGGCAATGCCAAGGTGCTCAACCTCGCCAGCAACTACGCCAGCCTCTTCACCTATCTGAGCAGCGGGCTGGTGGTCTTTCCGGTGGGCATCCCCTGCGCCATCAGCAACATCGTCGGCAACATCATCGGCTCCCACTTCGCCCTGAGAAAGGGCGCAAAGTTCATCCGCCCCATGATGCTCGTGGTGCTGGTGCTTTTGCTGGGCAAGCTCATCACGGATATGCTGTAAGTAAAAACGAAAAGAGGCTGCCGTGCAGATGCACAGCAGCCTCTTCCTATATACTCTTAGTCGATGACCAGCCCGTTATCGAAGAAGGCCAGACCAAACGCACCGGGACCGGCATGGGTGCCGATGACGCAGCCGATCTGGCGCACCAGCGGCTCGGGAAGGCCGAGATTGTCCACCAGATAGGTCTGGATGGGGTTCACCTCGCGGGTGCTGATGGTGTAACCGGCCAGAGAGGGGAAACGGGGATTGACGCCGCCCAGCTCCTCGATCTTCTTGAAGAGGGCGACGTATGCGCCGGGCAGACCCCGGGCCTTGCCGGCCATGGCGACTTTGCCCTCCTTGATGGTGATGAGGGGCTTGATGCCCAGCATCCCGCCGGCCACGGCGACGGCGGCGGGCAGACGGCCGCCCTTGCGCAGATACTTCAGGTCGTCGATGGCGGCGACGAGGTGCAGGTGCTCCTTGGCGTGCTCGAGGGTGGCGGCGATCTGGACGGCAGACTTGCCTTCGTCCCGCAGGTGTGCGGCCATACGCACCAGCAGACCCTCGCCGAGGCAGACATTGGTGCTGTCCACGAAGAGGACGTTGTCCACATTGGCCAGGTCTGCGGCCAGCTTCGCACACTGATAGGTGCCGGACAGCTCATGGGACAGGAAGATGCCCACGACCTCGTCTCCGGCGGCAGCAGCCTCGGCGTAGAACTTTTCGAACAGCTCAGGGCTGGGCTGGCTGGTGGTGGGCAGCTTTTTGCAGCCGGCCATGTGCTCGTAGTACTCGCTGGGGGTCAGGTCCACGCCGTCCCGGATGACGGTGCCGTCCTCGAGGGTGACGTTGAGGGGGATGACGTCCACACCCAGCTGCGCGGCCTCGGCGGGCAGGATGTCGGATGCGGAATCGGTAAGAATGCGTATCATATAGTTCGTACCTCCATGGGTGCGTTCATCGTGTGTCTTTGGTAAAACGACAAATCTATAAAAAAGTCGTACAAAGTATACCAGAACGCCGGGCGGAATGTCAATCTTTTGAGTGAAATTTCTTCGAATGAACGAAGAACTGCTTGCAAAACGGGGCGGCAGTATGGTACAATGTCCGCCGACAGGAGGGTGCGCCGTGAAAAGACTGATAAGGGAAACGGAAAAGCCGTCTTTTCCGGCTCAGTGCCGGGTCCTGGCCGAGGCGGCGGTGCTCTGGGCGCTGCTGGCGGCGGGAGCACAGCTGCTGCTCCCGGCGGAAAAGACGGCTCTGCCCGAGGGCGCGGCCCTCGCGTGGGCTGCGCTGCGCATCTGCCTTGTGACCCCTCTGGCAGAAGAGCTTGCCTTCCGGGGCGGGGCGCTCTATCTTTTGCAGCCGCTGGGCGGCGCGGGGGCTGTGGTGGTGCAGGCGGTGCTTTTTGCGGCTCTGCACGGCAGCTGGACGGCCCGGGCCTATGCGCTGGGCATGGGGCTCATCTTCGGCTGGGCGACCCGGAAAGCGAAGAGCGTATGGCCCGGCAGCGCGTTACATATTATAAATAACTGCCTCGTGTTTGCCGCACGGCTGGCAGAAAGGGGAATGGGATGACCGATTTTGAGCTGATGGGTGCGGCGCTGGAAGAGGCCCGGAAGGCCGCTGCGCTGGGCGAAGTGCCGGTGGGCGCGGTAGTGGCGAAGGACGGAGAGATCATCTCTGCCGCCCACAACACCCGCGAGACGGAGAAAAACGCCCTCCACCACGCGGAGCTGCTGGCCATCGACGCGGCCTGCAAAAAGCTGGGGGGCTGGCGGCTGTGGCAGTGTGAGCTGTTCGTGACGCTGGAGCCCTGCCCCATGTGCAGCGGTGCCATCATCAACAGCCGCATCAAGCGGGTGGTGTACGGTGCCGCCGACGTCAAGGCGGGCTGCTGCGGCTCGGTGACAGACCTCTTCGCCCAGCCCTTCAACCATCACCCCGTCATCGAAAAGGGACTGCGGGCCGATGAGGCACAGCAGCTTTTGCAGGAATTTTTCGTTTCACTGCGGGCCAGGCGGGCCGCAAAGCCCCGCTGGAAGCCGCCCGTGACCCCCTGAATCTGTGAAAAAAGTGGGAACTGCGTGAAAAAATCACCGGTGACCACTTTATTTTTTCGCCCGATTGTGCTATATTATTCAATGGAAACTTGTCGAAACCACACAAATGCCGCCGGGCGCGCCGCAGAGCCGGCCTAGACCGGAAAAAGTGAGCAGAGCGCAGCTCCGGCGGGGTGGGGGAAGCTGTTTCATTTCCCGCCGCAGAGGCTTTGACACGAAGAGGCGCTGCGGCCGAAAATAGTGGACAGGAGGGTTTGACTCTTGTACAACGACGAATTTGAGCTGACATTTGACCTTGTAGACGCCGGGCCGAAGACAGAACAGCGCAGGCCGACCCTGCCCGAGCCGGAAGAAGCGGCTGTGGCCGCACCGCCGGTGCAGGAAACGAGGGAAACGCCGGTCAGCGCTGCGCCGGAGAACACACCGGCATCGGAGCCGGAACGCGAGCCGGAACCTGCGGCAGAGCCCCAGAGCACTGCCCCGGCGGCGAAGGGGCGCACCGTCCTCATCTCGGGCGGCGACCGGGGCATCGGCGCAGCAGCAGCCCGCGCATTCTACGCGGCGGGCTACCGGGTGGCAGTGTTCTACCACACCAACGCCGAGGCCGCCGCAGCCCTGCAGAAGGAGCTGCCGGGCGTACTGGCCATCCAGTGTGACGTGGCCAGCCGGGCCAGCTGTGAGCTGGCCTTCCGCGCCGCCGAGCAGGCGCTGGGCCGGGTGGATGTGCTGGTGAGCAACGCGGGTATCGCCCAGCAGAAGCTGTTCACCGACATCACGCCGGAAGAGTGGCAGCGGATGCTGGACGTCAACCTGACCGGTGCGTTCAACCTCTGCCAGCTGGCCCTGCCCGGGATGATACGCCGCAAAGCGGGCCGTATCCTCACCGTGAGCAGCATGTGGGGCCAGACCGGCGGCAGCTGCGAGGTACACTATTCCGCCGCCAAAGCGGGCCTCATCGGCCTGACCAAGGCACTGGCAAAAGAAGAAGGTCCCAGCGGCATCACCGTGAACTGCGTGGCCCCCGGCGTCATCGACACCGATATGATGGCTTCGTTCACTGCTGAGGACAAAGCGGCATTGGCCGAAGAGACCCCTGTGGGCCGTCTCGGCACCGCCGAAGAGGTGGCAAAGCTTCTGCTGTACCTCGCCGGAGAAGACGCCGGCTACATCACCGGCCAGGTGTTCGGCGTCAACGGAGGTCTTGTGATTTAAGAAGCAAGACCGAAACTATGAGACAAGTTCACTTGCGGGGCGCTTCCCCCGCAGTGAGAAGGAGAGAGCGAAATGGGCATGACTTTGAAGGAACTGTTGACGAAAGGCGAAGGCACCCTGTCGGCACAGGAGGCCAAAACTTTGGCTGCACAGTGCAGGATGGATGTGGAAACGCTCTATACGCTCCTTGAAGAGCGCGGCATCAAGATCATCGAGGATGAGGCCGACGCCGATGTGAATCTGGACGTGGACAGCATCATCGCCGAGGTGGAAAACGCCGAGAACAACAGCGACGAGCTGGGTCTGGGCGGCGAGGACGAGGAAGAGGCCGCCGAGGAGAACCCCGCCGACCTGAAGGCTGCGATGGATGAGCTGCTGGACGACCCCGTCAAGAACTACCTCAAGCAGATCGGCCAGATCCCTCTGCTGAGCGCGGAGCAGGAAGTTGACCTGAGCAAGCGCATCCACGCCGGCGCCGAGGCTGCCCATATCCTGCAGGCCGACCGCCAGAAGTACGGTGCGCCCGAGTACATCAAGAAGAACAGCGCCCGCTTCTCGTTCGAGGAAGACGAGAACAGCCGCAGCTACACCGAGGACATCGACGAAGAGGGCAGCGAGAAGCCCAGCGAGGACGCCGAGGAAAAGGCCGCTGAGGAAGAGGCCATGGAGGCTGTGGAGAACGGCCCCCTGACCGAGGAGCGCCGTCAGGAGCTGCTGAAGACCCGCCGCGACGGCCTGAACGCCCGCCGCAGCCTGAGCGAAGCGAACCTCCGTCTGGTGGTCTCCATCGCCAAGAAGCATGTGGGCCACAATCTGGCTTTCCTCGACCTCATCCAGGAGGGCAACATCGGCCTCATCAAGGCGGCTGAGAAGTTCGACTGCGACCGCGGCTTCCGCTTCTCCACCTATGCGACCTGGTGGATCCGTCAGGCCATCACCCGCGCCATCGCCGACCAGGCCCGTACCATCCGTATCCCGGTGCATATGGTCGAGACCATCAACCGGATGCGTCAGGCCAC
>SKED01002847.1_pt1 | contig 11481 bp, 9 predicted proteins | sample 4826651 | NCBI WGS metagenome assembly SKED01 (sample SAMN11008818, study PRJNA524170) | human gut metagenome | biome: Human fecal sample; material: Feces; isolation source: fecal sample from pouch patient p19 | host: Homo sapiens | place: Israel: Tel-Aviv | collected 2016-06-28
GTGCTGGAAACCGACGGTCCCTACATGTCCCCCGAACCCCCCCGCGGCAAACGCAACTCCTCCCTCAACCTCCCCTACGTAGCCGCCGCCCTCGCCGAGATTAAAGGAATCACCCCGGAGGAAGTCATTGCAGTAACGGAGGAGAATGCGAAGAAATTGCTATTTAAATAATATCAAATAAAAAGAGCTGGAAAACAGGCAATCTATTTGCCGTATTTTCCAGCCCTTTTGCAATCTCACATCTTATTTGGTGCCGAAAATTCTATCTCCCGCGTCACCAAGTCCCGGACAAATATAAGCTCTCTCATTCAGCTCTCTGTCCAGATGACCAACATAAATCTGCACATCCGGATGAACCTCATGAAGTCTCTTCAATCCCTCAGGAGCCGCAATCACAAACATACACTTAATGCTCTTGCCGCCATGTTCCTTAATGAAATTCACAGCTGCAATAGCAGAACCGCCGGTAGCCAGCATCGGGTCAACCATAACGATCAGACGCTGATCGATAGGATCCGGAAGCTTGCAGTAATACTCATGAGGCTCATGAGTAACAGGATCACGGTAAAGGCCAATATGACCGATCTTGGCAGAAGGAACCAAAGTAGTAATACCGTTCACCATACCAAGACCTGCACGAAGAACAGGAACAACAGCCAGCTTCTTACCGGAAATCATGGGAGTCTTGCAAGTCTCAATAGGAGTCTCAACCTCTACATCCTCAAGCGGAAGATCACGAAGTGCCTCAAAACCCATAAGAACTGCAATCTCTTCAATAAGCTTACGGAATTCATTTGTTCCCGTCTCTTTGTTGCGGAGAATAGAAATCTTATGCTGGATCAGCGGATGATCCATAATAAAAACATTGTCCATATCTGAAAAATTTGACATGATTAAAAACCTCCGTCGTGTGCTAAACTTTGTCATTGCCCTATGCAATAACAAACTCCCCTATGGGAATACTGGTAAAATGATACCGCACTTTAAGCAGAAAGTCAATAATTGTAAAAACTTGTCGCATCCCTTATACTAGTATAAGTTGTATTGGCGTTTCTTATACCAATACTAGAGCGTGTTTGAAAAAGGAGGAGCTTTATTATGAAGTTCAGAGTAGAAGGCATTTATGATGCCAAGAAGCTGGGAATTCCGCAGATGCTGATTCTGGGACTCCAGCACATGTTTGCCATGTTCGGCGCTACCATTCTGGTACCGATCCTGGTAAACAACTATTTTCACGGCGAAGGCTTATCCATCCAGGTAACCCTGTTCTGCGCCGGATTCGGAACACTTCTGTTCCACGTACTTACCAAGCTGAAGGTTCCGGCATTCCTTGGTTCATCCTTTGCATTCCTTGGCGGATTTGCTACAGTTGCAGAGCTTGATACCGGAATTTTCGCAAACATGTCCTATGGAGAGAAGCTTCCATACGCATGCGGCGGTGTATTTGTAGCAGGTCTTCTGTACCTGGTACTTGCCCTGATCGTAAAAGCTATCGGCGTAAAACGTGTTATGCGTTATCTGCCGCCAGTTGTAACCGGCCCGATCATCATCTGCATCGGACTTAGCCTTGCACCATCCGCGATCAGCAATGCTTCCCAGAACTGGGTACTTGCCCTGATCGCCCTTGGAACTGTTATTTTCTTCAATATCTGGGGAACCGGCATGTTCCGTATTATTCCGATTCTGATGGGGATTGTGGTATCCTATGCAGCTGCCCTGATCATGAATGCACTGGGCATGACAAATGCAGACGGAAGCGCCATCCTGAACTTTGCAGGCGTTGCAAGCGCACCGATCGTAGGTGTTCCGAAATTCTTCCTCTGCAAATTTAATATCACTGCAATCCTTGCAATGGCACCTATCGCGATTGCATCTATGATGGAGCACATCGGTGATATTTCTGCTATATCCGCAACTGTTGACCGCAATTTCATCGAGGATCCGGGACTTCACCGCACACTTCTTGGTGACGGACTTGCAACCTCCCTGTCAGCCCTGATCGGCGGACCTGCCAACACCACTTACGGTGAGAACACAAGCGTTCTTGCACTGAGCCGTGTATACGATCCGAAGGTAATCCGTCTGGCAGCTATTTATGCAGTCATCCTCAGCTTCATTCCTAAGATGGCAGAGGTGATCAGCTCCCTTCCGTCCGCAATCATCGGCGGTATCAGCTTTATCCTTTATGGAATGATCTCTGCAGTCGGTGTACGTAATGTAGTTGAGAATAAGGTTGACCTGACACGTTCCCGTAACCTGGTTATCACAGCCGTTATCCTGGTATGCGGACTGGGTGTTTCTGATGGTCTTACCTTTACAATTGCAGGTGCTCACATCACTCTGACAGGCCTTGCACTGGCAGCAATCGTTGGAATCGTTCTGAACGCAGTTCTTCCGGGAAATGATTATGTATTCGAGAGTGGAAAGAAAAAAGAAGAATATGAAGACGACTGATTAAAGAAACATAAGCAGTAATTATAACAATTTTATAAAGCCTCCGCAAAAGTCTGGATGATGATCGGACTTTTGCGGAGGCTTTTTGTATGGTGCTGGCCGGGAAGCCTGTTCTCTGCCAGCACAGCGTATGTACTTTTAGAAGCTTCCTCCTGTGCCGCCGTGGCTGCTGTCGGAACCGCCTGTGTCGCCTGTGTCGGAGGTGTCATCCTTAGGCTTGGCCGTGCGGGTAACGGTGTTGTAAAGGAAAATATCGTTTGACCGTGTAACATCCATGCTGCCGCTGCGCACATAGTCTACAGCGCTTTCCTGGCTGCGCACGGACTTCAGCTGAGCCCTCATTCCCATGGTACAAAGCAGTGCCAGAACAAAGCCAATGGCAATGGAGATGGGAATCCACATAAGAGAAAATGGTTCTTTGGGAAGGGTAGAAGCATCATATGGCTCTTCCGTGGCTGCCTGTTCCAGGAACATCTCACACTGGTCGGCAAATTCGTTAAAGGCTCCGGCAAAGTCCTCGTCCTTTAATTCCGGCTGAACCTTTTCTTTCAGATAATCCAGGCCATCCTGATTGAAAACAGTCATGCCATAGCCGTGAGTGGTAATGTGCCATTCCCGGTCGCCAATGCTGACCATAAAGAGGATGCCGTCGTAATCATCACCTAGTCCATAATAATTGTCATCATAGAAGGTGTCGGTAAATTTGTTCATGGCCACGCCGTCTGTGGACTGTACCGTAGCTACTGCAACGTCAAAATCGTATTCCTCACTTAAGGAATCCAGTCTGTCAAGAAGCTGGGACTCTTCCTCATCGGTAAGAAGGTCGGCCGCGTCATAAACCCTGGGAAGAAATTCGTAATTATCATCGGTCTCTGCCTGAACAGTCAGGGCAGCAGGAAAAAGGCTTCCCACGCTGAGGGCGGCAGCCAGCATAACTGCAAAAGATTGTTTTTTCATGGCGCATCCCTCCTTATAATGTATGAACCAGCCATGCGATCACATAGGCGGCTACAGAAAAACCAGCAGTCAGACCAAGGAACCATTTGGTAAAAATACCTTTGTCTACAGGTAGGTTTCCAACGAATTTGCCAGTCTGGCCGTTCATTCCGAACAGATAATGATTTCCTTTCCAGGTGGTGGAAAGCAGCCACACAGGAAACAAGGCGTAGTGGGTTTTGCCCCCGTGAAGCTGGATATGGGAATCCTCCGGTGTGACGGTGTCATATCCGTTTACTGTAGAACGAAAAGCGTCTTCTGCAGCTCTTCGCACACGCTGGTTGGCACGCTCTACAGATTCTTCTGCGGAGACATCGTACTTGTCAGCAACGTAGCCTGCCAGGTAAGGTGTCTGGAAATCTACAGCTTCTGAAATTACATAAGGTTCCAGAGATTCTGTAAGGTCATTGTCAATCTTGGAAGAGCCGTCTACAGGAATCTGGTCGAAACCGATATTTCCGGCGCGGAAAACAGAGTAGTGGCTGGTTTCCGTATAGTCATACTCATCATCGCTCCAGAAACGGGTGCGGGTGGCATGATAGCGGATATCTGCAGTGGCGTCTGTGTCAAAAAGCCAGAATGGCACGTAGACGCCTTTGATCTCGTCAATATGGTTCTCTTTTTTGAAAACCTTGGGAAGAAGGATCTTGCCGTGAAGGTGCTTGTTCAGGCCTTCTTTGGCAGCCTTTTTGTCCAGCTTAAAGAGAATGATAAAGTCTGGACGCAGATCACCGGAGAATTTACCGGATATTACTACCGGGTTGCCGCAAAACGGGCAGCTGGAAGCGCCTGTGCTTTCGTCCGCAACGATCTCACCGCCGCAGGACTGGCATACGTAGACGGACATTTTGTCAGTTTCGTTTTCCTTCCAGTCTGTGCCGGAAGCATTTTCCCAGGTCATGTCATCGGCCTGCTGGCTGGCGGCAGCTTCATTAAATTCCTTAACGGTTTCCATGTCGAATTCGGTGTCGCAGTAAGGGCATTTCATCTTCTGAAGCTTGCTGTTGAACTCAATGGCTCCGCCGCAGCAAGGGCATTTATATTCAAGGATATCGGACAATATTTCATCTCCTCTCGGATAAAAATAGGATCAGTCCCGTAAAAGAGTCTGGGGAGTATCCCATCTTTTTACGGGACATATATGGTCAGTTACTGAATGTCGTTCTCATTAAACGGGTCGCCGCAGTTCGGGCAGAATTTCGGCGGATTGGTGAGATCTGCCGGTTCCCATCCGCACTTGTCACAGCGGTAGCGCGGCTTCATAGCAGGCTTTGGAGAACCGCAGTTGGTGCAGAATTTGCCTGTATTGACAGCACCGCAGGAACAGGTCCAGCTTGCATTTGCTACAGGAGCCTGAGGCTTCTTAGCGCCGCACTCCGGGCAGAAGTTGCCGGAAACAACAGCACCGCAGGAGCACTTCCACTGATCACCGGAAGGCTGGGCAGATGGAGTACTCTGAGGAGCCGCCTGCTGTGCCTGGGCTGCCTGCTGCTGTCCCATGTTATAGAGATCCTGGGTATTGAAGCCGCCTGCCATATTTGCCATATTCATTCCCATAAATCCGGTCATAGCGCCTGCAGAATTGCCTGCTGCTGTTTTCATAGCGTCTGCCTGGGCGCCTGCAAGTGTGGCAGCAGCCATAGCAGGATTGCGCAGCATTGCCATACGCTGTGCGTCTTTGATCATCTTGGCATCTTCTTCAGGAAGCGTGATCGGGTTCATGGCAACAGAGACGATCACAAGTCCGCGAAGCTGGCTCCATTTCTGGGTAAGGGCCTGGTTCATGGCATCACAAAGCTCCATTGCATGGGCAGGAAGGGCGCTTGGACGGATTCCCTGCTGGGAGATGCTTGCAAATGCTGGCTGAAGAGCGGAGATAAACTCTGTTTTCAGCTGGCTCTCGATCTGCTCTCTGTCATACTGCTGCTCGAAGTTTCCGCAAACATTGGAATAGAAGAGAAGCGGGTCTGCAATGCGATAAGAATAAACGCCGCTGCAGCGCACGGATACATCAATATCCAAACCGATATTTTGATCTACCACGCGGAATGGAATCGGATTCGGTGTGCCGAATTTATTGTCCACCAGTTCTTTGGTATTGAAATAATAAACGCGCTGGTCTTTGCCTGTGTCACCGCCGTAGGCAAAACGTTTGCCGATGGTGTGGAAGGTATTCATAATGGCATCGCCCAGATTGCCGGAAAAAATGCTGGGCTCTGTGGATGCATCGTAGGTATATTCGCCAGGCTCTGCGCAGATATCCACGATCTTGCCCTGTTCTACGATCATCATGCACTGTCCGTCTGCAACTGCGATTCCGGAGCCGCTGGTGATGATATTGTCGTTTCCTCTGGTGTTGGAGGAGCGTTTGGAGGTGCGTTTCTGGCCTTTCATTGCCAGAACGTCATTGTCGATGGCATCGCAGTAGAAAAACTCTTTCCACTGATCTGCAAGTGTACCGCCTGCTGCTCCAAGAACTGCTTTAATAAGTCCCATAATAGTAACCCCTTTCTTTTTTGATATGGTCTGGCTATATTCTTGCTTAGAGTTTATATGATTTTGTCAGAAAATACAAGCGACATGTGAAAAATGACAGGTTTTCGTGATAATAAGACGGAAAAAGAAAAAAATCTACAGCCTATAAGCATAGTACTGTAGATTTTTTGCATTTGAAATACTAATATTAGGTATTTTTTATTCTTCGGAAGAATCTTCTGAGCTGTCGCCAGAACTGCTCAGGTTCTGATAATATTGGGAGGAAGTAATGGAATCGGTATCCTCCACATAGTTGCCGGAAGCGTCATACATGTTGCCGTCAGAATCAAAGGTGACATCCAGAAGGGTAGTCTTGGTGGATGGGGTCACGTTCATGGACATGATCTCGTCATATTTGGTCTGAAGGTTCTCAAGGGTAAATTCATCTCCGATGGATTCCCGGACACTGTGAGCAGATGCCAGGGCGTCTGTGTATTCGGAAAGCTTGTATGGTCGGTATTCCTTATTGTCATAGCTGTAATGCATAACCAGCGGTGTCAGGGCAGCATCCTGGATTTCAATGGTGGTCTGGTCGCCTTCTACAGTTTTCTGGATGGTAAAGGCAGCCATGCCTCCAAGGAGCTGCTTCAAAGTTTCCTGTCCGGTAACAAAGTTGCCCAGGGAGTAGTAGATCAGCATGTTGTGTCCGGCGTCATCGGTAAGATATCCGTACGGCTGAAGCACGTTAGGGTTGGTGCCGATTACCACATCTACGCCCTGCTCCATCAGGAAGTTCGCCCATTCTTTTTCATATTCGGTAGGCATTGGTTCTTCTGTCTTGCCCCAGTTTGCAGAGAAAATCACGCAGTCTGCAGATGCACGGGCTGTCTGGATGGCAGCTGCCACGGCTGTGGTGTTAAAGGTATCTATCATAGAACCGGAAGAAGCGGTGCTGGAATCTGCGGATGCAGTGTCGGTACCTTCTGTGTCTTCTTCAGAGACCTGACTGGAATCGGACTGACTGCTGTAGGATGGGAACGTGTAGTCCAGGAAAGCAATCTTGATTCCGTTTATCTCCACAATCTTTGGCGCGGAACTGGTCTGACTGTCGTGGATTCCTACAAGGGTGACATCCGGCTGCAGGGTATTCCAGTAATTCAGGGTTTCATCTAACATGGAAGTTCCATTGTCATCGATCAGTGCAGTCGCAGAGGTAACCACATTAAAGCCTGCATTTACAAGTGCGTCGCCAATCTCGGTTGGGGTTGCATATGGGGCAGTGCCGCTGACGGCATCATGGTTTGCGGTAAATGGTGTTTCCTGATTGACAATGGCAATATCTGCCGCCTGTATGTCTGAGCGGAGATTGTCATAAACGCTGTCATAGTTCCAGGCGCCGCTTTCGGACTGGCCGGAGGAAAGAAGGCTTGGCTGAACCAGGTTGTCGCCTACTGCAAGTACTGTGGCAGTGGTGGTTTCCGCTGCAGCGACTGTGTTTTCCTCTTCTTTTTGTTTCTGGGCTTCTGCCGCTTTTTTCGCCTGGGCTGCGGGCTGACGGATCATGGCGTAGTCCATCTGATTAAAAATCAGGCACAGGACAACCAGAACCGCTGCTGACACCAGGAAGCTGGTCCTGGAATTCAGCCGTTCTTTATAATTTAATGGAAGATCGTCTCTTTTTTTCATAATTTCTGTCCTTTGAATGATTAATTGTAAAGTTTGAGTTTATTATAACAAACTATTATGCTTAAAGAAAGAAGGTATTCCATAAAATTTTAAAAAATTGTTACAGGACTTTGCGTTTGACAGTTCGTGTACCAGCAAGATTATTTCAAGAATCAATTTGTTGGTGTCCTAAAGTGCCTGGTTGATATATTTTTTTAGAACCGGGAATTGTACCGGGCCAATGGCGAGAATCTGCTGGTGAAATGCTTTCAGGTCAAAATCTTCGCCAAGAAGCGTTTGCTGCTCTTCTTTCAGATCCAGGAAATTCAGGTATCCCACGTAGTATTTCAGGTAATTAGCGGGCGTTTCCACAATGTATCGGTAAATTTCCGAAATCGCGGAGGCATCCCGGATGCCGAAAGCATTCAGGAAGCGGGCTGCCTGCGAGGGAGTCCAGCCACGGTAGTGGATTCCAATGTCCAGAAGGGAATAGATGCACAGGTTTACGCTTCGGTTCAGCCATGCGGCGCGAGTAAGGGCTGCAGAGGGGATTGCTTCGGATGCAGCCTGCCTCTGGGATTCCTGCGTCGTATTTTCCCGGGAAAGATACTGGGCGGCGTAATCGTAGGCGTAACTTTCCACATAGGTTGCCCAGCCCTCCACGTATCCGCCGGAGTCAATAAGATAGCGGATGTGCGCCGGATTCTGGCGGGCAAAATATACAGTCTGGTAAAGATGCCCCGGAAAGCCTTCGTGGGCCAGCGTGGTGAAAAGCTCCAGATTGCTGATAGAACGGCCGTTGTTGATATAAATGACGTTCGGGGAGCCTGTGTCCATAGGCGGCGTCAAATAAAAAGCCGGGCTGAGAAATTCCTCCATAGATTTATGTACCGTGCGGATTTCAAAGCCAACAGCCGGTGTTTCCGGGAAATCCTGTCGGATTTTTTCCTGAAGGAGATTTACGATGGTCTCGGGTTCCATAGCAGGCAGGTCTGTATTCTGGCTTTGTTGGGAAAACAGATCCGGATATTTTTTTAATAGAAGGGAAATTTCCCTGGAGTCTGCGGAAAGCTGCTGGGTAAGACGCTGCTCCAGCTGTTTTACAGGGAGATAGATGCCTACTTTGCTTTGCAGGAGATATTGGTAGTATTCTTTTCCACCGGAAAAATTGACCAGGCCTCCAGAGTTCTTTCCGGTTCCGCGCAGCTGCTCCAGGCCTTCTATCAGCTTCTGATAGGCGGGAAGGACTTTTTCTTTGAGAATCTGGCGGTGTGCCTGGTTCAGCTGTTTCTGGTTTTTTTCGGAAAGCTTTCCGTAGTCTTTTAGTTTCTGGGAAAAAATTTCAAGCATGTAATTGGAGTCTGGATCTTGGATGAAGGAGAGGCATTGCGTCTGGATTCGGTCAAGGGTTTCGTCACTCATGAAAAATCCAGCATCGGATTTTGCCTGCTCGAAGGCGAGAATGCTCTGGAAATAATCCCCTGTGGTGGTGAGCAGATTCAGGTAGTCGGTGATATCCTGATTATTATAGAAGTTATATTCTGCAAGGAGGACGGGAAGCTGGGCCTGAATGCCAAGGCTGGGGCCAAGGGGCTCCTCCAGAAGATAATGTTCCCCAAGAGAGGCCTGGGTGTGGTAGTAGAGCAGGAGCATGTCGAGGGTCAGGCGGTTTGCAGGGGAAAGTTTGGCTGTGGAAAAGGTTTTCAGCTTTTCTTCGTATTGTCTGGACTGGGCAATGGATCTGGTGTTGTCGGTGGAGAGGGTGCCAAGGGAGGCGAGGGGACGGGAGATGCCCTGTTTTTCGGGATCGGCCAGGGAATAATGGAGATTCAGGGCATTTCCCGAGACCTCTTTTTCGAAGATGGACTCAGTAAAATTTTCGAAGCGGGCGTTCTCGGATATGACATGGCGAGAGAGCCATGGAAAGACGATGCAGGCGGAAAATATAAAGGAAAGGGCCGCAATCACGAGGGCTTTTTGCCGGGAATGCGCCAGTTTTTTGAGGGTGGAGAACATGGGGATTCCTCCCTGCCAGAGGGATTTTTACTATATTATTGAGATTTTCGGTAAAGTATGCGCTTTATTTGGGCCGCTGGGGGTTCAGGTGTGAGGATTTTGTGTCCGTGGTAGTGGGATTTACCAAATTAAAAAAGTGAAGGGTGGAAATGATTGGAGGATTTCACGAAAAGGGGAGAGGCAATGCGGCGGGCGTGAAAATTGACGGGGGAAATTTTGTGTGATATTATACACATCTGTTACGTAGACTTAATAAAAATGTAACAATTATCGCAGGAATGCAGGAGGTCGCTGTAGTGCGTTGCGGGAACCGGCGATAATGCGGTATATGGAAAATGAGCCCAGTCATTGCGGCGGTTACTAAATTTATGATGTACCAGAATATGGTTTATTAGTTTAGAGAGGTGAAGGAATGTTAAAAAATAAAATGAAGAAAATTCTGTGTGGCGTGACCGTATGTGTAACGGTATGTTCCCAGGTGATTTTTCCACAGGCGGTATTTGCCGCAACAAAGAAAGCGGTGGAAAAGGCAGGAGAGGAATTTGTGGCAGCAATGGAAGCGGATGCTGACGGGAGTGCAGAGTTGACCGCTGAAAGTGTGGATTCCGGGAATGCAGAGCAAAATGCTGCGAACGGTACTGTTGATAGCACTGGTACAGATGCAGAGGTAAGCTCGGAAAATGTGGATACAGATGTTTCTGCTGAGGAGAGTGTGGATAACTCAGAAACTGAGGAAGAGGCACAGAGTGGACCAACAGAGGAAGAACTGAGAGCGCAGATTGTGGATTTCGCCCTGCAGTTCGAGGGAAATCCTTATGTTTATGGCGGGACAAGCCTGACAAACGGTGCGGATTGCTCCGGATTTGTAATGTCTGTGTTTGCACAGTTTGGATATTCTTTACCAAGGGTGGCAGCAGACCAGTATTATCAGTCTGTTCAGAAGTCAGTAGCGGATCTGGAGCCGGGAGACCTGGTATTCTATGGAAGCGGAATCAGCCATGTAGCGCTGTACATCGGCGACGGACAGATTATCCACGCCAGCACGTCCGCATCGGGAATAAAGATTTCCAATTATGATTATGAAACTCCCATTGGTGTGGGAACTTATATTGAATCAGACGGATTTTATGGGGAATAAAAAAATAGGGGCATTGCTTTTGGGCAGAGCCTGTTCAAATAAATACGCTTATAGGACTGGGATGAATTTCTTGGTCCTTTTTTTATCATACTATTACAGGGGAAAAATGTGTGTGGAAGTGGGATTTGTCTGTATTTTGCCGGATATTGTAAATACGATATTTTTAAGGGTTGAGTGTCGAAATATGTTGAAATTAGCAGATTGCACAAATTCTTTTTTGAAATGTGGATAGGTGAATTTGTGTGGGAAAAGTTTTCCACTTTTTGAAATCTGGAAAAACGTTGAAAAATCAAGTTATACACAAAGTTATCCACATTATCCACATGGAAAAGCATGTGGATGAGTTGATTTACATAATGAGGAGAGAAACAAATGTTTTGGTTATTGTTATGAAAATTGATTTTTCGACAAAAATCGGGAAAAAGGTATTGACTTTTTTGAAATCAAAATATTATTGAATATTCACGGGAAATATCACAATTCGGCATATAAAACATAAATTATCTGATAAAAAGAATGCTGTGAGAGAGGCAGTATTCGAATGAGTCCGACTGCCTCTTCACAGTTTATAGTGGTGAGACAACTAAATGAAAAGCCTAATCCCCCAGCTATGCTGGGGAGAATGGAGTAGGTGGAAGCGGTGAGGATAACAAAATAAAGCCTCCTGTGATATGATGAGAATGGTGTCGCAAGCCAAACTCAAAATCAAAGGAGGCGGTCCAAATGGACAATAAAAG
>SKED01002853.1_pt1 | contig 11471 bp, 9 predicted proteins | sample 4826651 | NCBI WGS metagenome assembly SKED01 (sample SAMN11008818, study PRJNA524170) | human gut metagenome | biome: Human fecal sample; material: Feces; isolation source: fecal sample from pouch patient p19 | host: Homo sapiens | place: Israel: Tel-Aviv | collected 2016-06-28
TAATAAGGGCTATGTTGACCTTGATTTTGTTGTGCCAAAGGACAAGCCACAGTGGAGAGAAATGATGCTGGACCGTGCCAACTCATGCTATCAGAGAGATAAAAATCATCCGGCAATCCTTATCTGGTCATGCGGCAATGAGTCGTTTGGCGGCAAGACCATATATGAGATGTCACAGCTTTTCAGACAGCTTGATAAGCATCGTCTGGTGCATTATGAGGGAGTGTTTAACGATAGAAGCTACAATGACACAAGTGACATGGAAAGCCAGATGTATACTTCGGCTGCAGGCATTGAAAAATTCCTGGCAGAGCATCCTGAGAAACCGTTTATATGCTGCGAATATACACATGCAATGGGAAATTCCTGCGGTGCTATGCATAAATACACAGAGCTTTCAGACCGCGAGCCTAGATATCAGGGCGGATTTATCTGGGATTATATCGACCAGTCAATCTATAAAAAGGACAGATACGGCAAGTGGTTCCTCACATATGGCGGAGATTTTGGCGACAGGCCTACAGATGGAGATTTCAGCGGAAACGGCATCTGTTATGGCGGAGAGAGAGAGGCTTCTCCAAAGATGCAGGAGGTGAAGTTTAATTATCAGAATATCTCGGTTGATTTTGACAGCGACTACATCTTTACAGTCACAAACAAAAATCTCTTTGTAAATACATCGGTTTTTGATGCTTTTGCCATTCTTCTTGCAGACGGTGAGGAGGTTTACAGGACAAAGCTTCAGATATCTGTTCCACCGATGGATAGGGCAAGCTATGAGGTGCCGGTGACTCTTAAAAATTCCATGATAGATGTGGAAAAAGAGTACTGTATTGTCGTATCATTTGTATTGAAGGAAAACACCATCTGGGAAAAGGCAGGATATGAGATTGCATTCGGACAGCATATGATAAAGAAGCCTGTAAGTGAGTATTCATGCGACAAATCAGTTGAGCTTGTTGTTGGAAACGGAAATATCCTTGTAAGAGGTGAGAACTTCAAGGCACTTTTCTCAAGAATGAATCTGGGAATGGTTTCATATGTATATGGTGGCGTCGAGATGCTTCCAAATACTATTCCACTGCCGAATTTCTGGAGAACACCTACCAACAATGATTCCGGCAATATGATGCCACAGCGCTATGCACAGTGGAAGATTGCCAGCATGTATGTGACCACCAGACAGGATCAGCGCTTTGCAGATACATCACCAAGGGTAGAAAAAAATGATAACAATATCGCCATCACATACACTTATTTCATGCCTACCACACCGCAGAGCTCATGCGAGGTGACATACAGAGTGTTTGGTGATGGAACAATCGAGACAACTCTGTCATATGACCCTGTAAAGGAACTTGGCGATATGCCGGAGTTTGGCATGATGTTCAAGCTGGATGCCGATTATGATACAGTGAAATGGTACGGACTCGGACCACAGGAGACATACGAGGACAGACAGCATGGCGGAAAGTATGGTGTATACGAGAATAAAGTGGCAGACAACATTGCCGAGTACCTCGTTCCGCAGGAGAGCGGCAACAAGTGCAGAGTAAGATATGCAAAGGTAATGGATAAGAAGGGCAGAGGCATGCTGTTCTTTGGTGATGAGCTTTCGTTCTCGGCACTGCCATATACACCACATGAGCTGGAAAATGCTGCACATCACTTTGAGCTTCCACCTGTACACTATACTGTTGTCCGTGTGGCAAAGAAGCAGATGGGTGTAGGCGGAGACGACAGCTGGGGCGCACATACTCATCCGGAGTATCTGCTTGATGCCTCAGAGAAAATGGAATTCACATTCTGTTTCCGTGGAATCTAGCATTTTAAGGTTGTAAGGAATATTATTACGCATTTTGAGAGCAGGGACTATTACTGGGACTGCTCTCATGGTGTAAATAAATGATATAAGGATAAATGATATAAGAATTAAGGAGAATTAAAATGTCAAAATTTATTAAGGGTATGGATTTATCAACCTTGCTCGAGCTGGAACGCTGCGGAGCAAAATACTACGAGGATGGAAAGGAGAAGGATATTCTTGACATCATGAAGGAGCATGATGTTGACACAATCCGTCTTCGTCTGTGGAACGACCCAAAATCAGAGGATGGTGAGCCTTACGGTGCGGGTAACAATGACCTGGCTGAGACTATCGCTATCGGAAAAAAGGTTACAGATGCAGGCTTTGGAGTGCTTTTGAATTTCCACTACAGTGATTTCTGGGCAGACCCGGGAAAGCAGATTAAGCCAAAGGCATGGAAAGATTTCGGTGTGGACGAGCTGGAGCAGGCTGTATATGATTTTACACTTGAAAATCTGACAAAGATTATTGAGGCAGGTGTAAATGTCACAATGATTCAGGTAGGTAATGAGCTTTCAAACGGACTTTTGTGGCCTGAGGGAAAGGTACCTAACTACGATAATATAGCAAAATTTGTGAATGCCGGAATACGTGCCTGCCGCAAGGTAAATGCTGATATTCCGATTATGATTCACCTTGATAATGGTGGAAACAATGAGCTTTATGTCAGATGGTTTACAAACTTCATCGAAAGAGGAGAGGAGTTTGAGTATATCGGATTGTCATACTATCCTTTCTGGCACGGCTCGCTCGATCAGCTTGAGTTCAATATGAACGATATTGCAAAGCGTTTCAATAAGGACCTTATCATCGCTGAGGTATCCATGGGCTTTACAATGGACAGCTACCAGGAGTATGAGAAGCTTGCTGATTCTGAGCGCAAGGGTTATGCGACAAAACCGGAGCTTGTTGAGAAGATAGATTATCCTATGACTATTGAGGGACAGGCTGACTTTACAAAGGATTTCTTAAACAGGGTGGCAAATGTTGTGGATGACCACGGAAAAGGATTTTTCTGGTGGGAGCCTGCGTGGATTCCTGTACCGGGCTCAGGCTGGGCTACACCTGCTTCGCTTAAGTACATGAATGATCCGGGACCATGCGGCAATGAGTGGGCAAACCAGGCGCTCTTTGACTATGATGGAAATGTGCTGCCGGCACTTGATGTTATTAAGAATTTTAAAAAATAAAATAATAACATATGTAATTTTGTTGCATGATTTGATTTGTTATGTTGCATTTTCAGTCGGATGTATTGCAATGTAAAAATGTGCAGTTATAATAGAGTTATAAAGAAAAAACGAATTATTTTAACTATCAATTTAACGCAAATACAATCAGCAAAGGAGAAGAAAAAATGATACAGCAGAACGTATTAGACAAATTCAAGGAGCTTTTTGGAGCAGATGGGGATATCAGAGTATATTTTGCTCCGGGACGTGTAAATCTGATCGGTGAGCACACTGACTACAATGGAGGACATGTTTTCCCTTGTGCACTGACCATCGGCACATATATGGCAGCAAGAAAGCGCGATGACAGGAAGCTTCGTTTCTACTCTATGAATTTTGACAATCTGGGTGTGGTTGAGTCATCACTTGATGAGTTTACACCTGATCCGGACGGACTTTGGACAAACTATCCAATGGGCGTTATGTGGGCCTTCGAGGGACGCGGAATGAAGCTTGAAAACGGTCTTGATATTGTTTTATTCGGAAATATTCCAAACGGCTCAGGACTTTCTTCATCAGCATCTCTTGAGGTGGTTACAGGATATATGTTAAAGGATATTTACGGCTTTGACGTGACAAATCAGGATATTGCACTTATCGGTCAGTATTCAGAGAACAACTACAACGGCTGTAATTGCGGTATCATGGATCAGTTTGCATCTGCAATGGGCAAAAAAGACAATGCGATTTTCCTTGACTGCAATACTCTTGATTTTGAGTATGCACCAATCGTTTTGGACGGTGCAAAGATCGTGGTGACAAACAGCATGGTTAAGCACAGCCTTGTAACAAGTGCTTACAATGACAGAAGAAATGAGAGTGCACAGGCTCTTAAGGATTTACAGACAGTATGTGACATCAAGACTCTCGGTGACCTGACAGATGAAGAGTTCGAGGCTCATAAGGATGCGATTAAGGATGAGGTTGCACGTAAGAGAGGCAAGCATGCGGTTTATGAGAACCAGCGTACCATCAAGGCTGTTAAGGCATTGAAGGAAAATGATATTGAGACATTTGGAAAGCTTATGAATGCTTCACATGTATCACTTCGTGATGATTATGAGACATCATGTCCTGAGGTTGACGTACTTGTTGATGAGGCATGGAAGATTCCGGGTGTTATCGGATCACGAATCACAGGAGGCGGATTTGGCGGCTGTACAGTCAGCATAGTAAAGGACGAGGCTATTGATCAGTTTAAGGCAAACCTGACAAAGGCCTATGAAGAGAAGGTTGGAAAGACACCTGAGTTTTATGTTGTTTCAATCGGAGACGGACCTAGCCGTCTGGCATAAAATTAGCAATATGAAATAACAGTAACGGATAAACAGGTTTTTCCCGACAATGATTAAGGAGCATGACATGATTCAGGAGAGAATATTAGAATTAGTAAAATATGGTCTTACAACAGGACTTGTTGACCCTGCTGATGAGGTATACACAGTAAACAGACTTCTCGAGGTACTCGGAGTGGACGATATCGAGGATGAGACATTTGAAAAGGTAGAGGCTCAGCCTGCATGGACACAGGAAGAGGCAGAGGAGAAGCTTGAGGGTATACTCGAGGATATGATGACATACGCATATGACAATGGCATCATGAAAGAAAACAGCATTGTATACAAGGATCTTTTTGATACAAAGCTGATGGGCTGCCTTGTAAATGCACCAAGTGTGATCAGAGCTCGCTTTAAGGATTTATACGACAATGAGTCTTCACTTGCGGCAACCGATTATTTTTACAAATTAAGCTGTGACAGCAATTATATCAGAAGACAGCGTATCAAAAAGGATATGAAATGGACCACAGACACAGAGTATGGCACACTTGATGTGACAATCAATCTCTCAAAGCCTGAGAAGGATCCAAAGGCAATTGCTGCCGCTAAAAATGCTAAGCAGAGCGCATATCCAAAGTGCCAGCTTTGTAAGGAAAATGAGGGCTATGCAGGCCGCGTAAACCATCCTGCAAGAGAAAACCACAGAATTATCCCTGTTACAATAAACAACAGCCAGTGGTTTTTCCAGTACTCACCATATGTATACTACAATGAGCACTGTATCGTGTTCAATTCAAAGCATACACCGATGAAAATCGAGCGTGCCACATTTGGAAAGCTGCTTGATTTTGTGACACAGTTTCCACACTATTTTGTAGGCTCAAATGCAGATCTGCCAATCGTTGGAGGCTCTATCTTAAGTCACGACCATTTCCAGGGCGGACACTATACCTTCGCTATGGCAAAGGCTCCGATAGAGAAAGAAATCACATTCAAGGGCTACGAGGATGTTGAGGCAGGTATCGTAAAATGGCCTATGTCTGTTATCAGAATCAAGTCAGCAGACAGGGATAAGCTTATTGACCTTGCAGATAAGATTCTTCTTGCATGGAGAGGCTATACAGATGAAGAAGCATTTATTTTTGCAGAGACAGATGGAGAGCCACACAACACTATCACACCTATAGCAAGACGTCGTGACGGAGACTATGAGCTTGATCTTGTGCTCAGAAACAACATCACAACAGAGGAGCATCCGCTTGGCGTATATCATCCGCATGCCCACCTTCATCACATAAAGAAGGAGAATATCGGACTTATCGAGGTAATGGGACTTGCAGTGCTTCCGGCCAGATTAAAAGGTGAGATGGCAGAGCTTAGGGATGCAATCCTTACAGGAAAGGATCTGCATTCGACTGAGACTCTTGCATCACATGCTGACTGGGCTCTTAAGTTTATGTCTAAGTATGATAAGATTGATGAGTCTAATATTGATGATATCATCAATGAGGAGATTGGACTTGTATTTAAAGAGGTGCTTGAGTGTGCAGGAGTGTACAAGTGCACTGATGAGGGACGTGCAGCGTTCCAAAAATTTATAGATGCGGTAAATGCATAAGATTTTCAATTATCTTTTTATAATGCGGAAAGCACCGGTGAACATACTATATATTTCGCAAGTACTACGCAGCTAAGAAGCAGTAAGAATTATGATTTAGGGTGTTTAGACCATGACACAACCGGCTTTTATGTGCCGTCCATGGCACATAACGCCTTGCCCCAGCGTCCATGCTGGGGCATTGTTGTAGGTGGACATAATTCTAACTGCGTCTAAGCTGCTTCGTAAAGCTCAATATATAGTATGGTTCGCCGGTGCTTTCCTAGGCTGTGAGATAAACTGATTTTTAAAGGACCTGTTAAAGCCATTATTGTTAATGACTTTTTACTAAAGATGTGTCATTAGGATGAATTAACCGTTTTTGTAGCTTGTGAAGGCAGTGGATGAATGCAGGCACCAGGAAGGCATCTGCGAATATCCATGCGAGTGGGCTTGCAAAGCAGGCGGCAGAAAAGCCGAATATCGGTACAAATACAAGTCCGATGAGTGAACGCGCAATCATTTCTGCTACTCCTGCAAACATCGCAAAGCCGGAAAAACCCATACCCTGTATGGTGAAACGGACTGTGTTTACCAGAACGAGCGGGATGTAGAAAAATGCATTTATCAGCAGAAACTGATGAGCCTGTGCGACAACCTCTGTTTCGCTTGGTGATACAAACAGGTAAATCAGATAGTTGGCTATAAACAGCAGTGCCACAAAAATCAAAACCGAATAGATCGATCCTATAACTGAGGCTGAAATAAGCCCCTTCTTTACACGTTCAAATTTGGCTGCGCCGACATTTTGTCCACTGTAGGTGGCCATTGTGGAGCCGAGTGCGTCAAATGGACACACCATAAACATTGAAATACGGCTTGCAGCGGTCATTGAGGCAACTGCGATGGAGCCTAAGCCGTTTACGGCAGTCTGCAGTATGACGCTGCCTATAGCGGTTATCGAATACTGAAAGCCCATAGGAAGTCCCATGACCATCAGATTTCTGACATATGAAGAGTCAAGCTCCAAATCATTTCTGCTTACATGCAGCAGAGGTACATTTTTTGCTATGTAAATGATGCACAGCACTCCTGATACACCCTGTGACAGTACGGTTGCAAAAGCCGCTCCAAACACGCCCATGTTAAATACCAGAATGAAAAGTAAATCAAGACCGATATTTAGAACAGCCGCGATTATAAGGAAAATAACAGGTATGACCGAGTTGCCGAGAGATCTCAGATATCCTGACAGCAGATTGTACAGTATTGTGGCAGGAATGCCTGCAAATATGACAATCAGATACTGGTAAGCGAGGTCGTAAATGTCACCTGGCGTATTCATCCAGGTCAGAATGTGACCGCAGAGAAGCACAGTGAGTGCCGTCATGATTATTGCGATAATTACAGACACAATTCCTGCATTTCCTACATATTTTTTAAGTCCTTTTTCATCCTTGGCACCAAAGCGCTGTGCTATAGGAAGTGAAAAGCCGGCACACACACCCTGGCAGAAGCCGATGATGAGAAAGCAGATGCTTCCGGTAGAGCCGACTGCGGCTAAGGCCGAAACACTTAGAAAACGACCGACGATTATTGTATCCATAAGGCTGTAAACCTGTTGAAAAAGCATTCCGAGAAGCAACGGAAGGGAAAAGCCCAGAATGAGCCCGGTAGGAGAACCTACAGTGAGGTCCTTTGAATTATTTTTAGTCATTATTTATAATCCCCCTTGATTAAAAATAGATAAAAATATATATAAAAAATAGTGATTAAGTGTAATATACAACCTTTACAAACATAAGTAAATGAGGTAAAGTTAAATTGTTAGCATTTTTTTGGGGGCATATTTTAAAGTGAATAAAAACGCTGATTTTATGTTTGATATCATGTTTTTTGAGAAGAAAATTGAATGATCAGTAAATATGTATGGGCTGACATATAATTAAATTTGGAGGAAAAGAATGAGAGACTGGGAAAATAACATTCGAAGGGTTGTACCTTATACACCGGGAGAACAGCCAAAGAATACCTGTGTTATTAAGTTAAATACAAATGAGAATCCATATCCGCCAGCGCCGGGAGTGAAGGAGGTTTTAAGTAATTTCAATACAGATGATTTAAGACTGTATCCTGATCCAAAGGTTGATAAGCTGGTAAATGCAATTGCGGATTTCTATAAGATAGACAGCTCGAAGGTGTTTGTCGGAGTTGGCTCTGATGATGTACTTGCCATGATTTTCATGACATTTTTCAATTCGAAAAAACCTATACTGTTTCCTGATATTACATATTCATTTTATGATGTGTGGGCAGATATGCTTCGAATCCCTTATGAGCAGCTTTCATTGTCTGATGATTTTTCAATAGTACCGTCAGATTACTATAAGGCAAACGGCGGAGTAGTATTTCCAAACCCTAATGCTCCGACAGGAAAGCTCATGCCTCTTGATGAGATAGAGGATATAATAGAGCACAATCAGGATGTAATTGTCGTAGTAGATGAGGCATATGTGGATTTTGGCGGGGAGAGCGCGCTGCCGCTCATTGACAAATATGATAATGTCATTGTGGTACAGACATTCTCGAAATCACGCTCGCTGGCAGGCTCAAGAGTTGGTTTTGCCATGGCAAGTCCTGTGCTTATCAAGTATCTGAATGATGTGAAATATTCGTTCAATTCATATACCATGGACAGAATCACAATCGAAGCAGCTACAGCAGCTGTAAAAGACAGAGCATACTTTGAAGAGACCACAGCAAAGGTTATAAAGACACGTGAGTGGACAAAGGAAGAGCTTAAGAGACTTGGCTTTACATTCTGTGACTCAAAGAGCAACTTTATATTTGCAAAGCCTGCAAATGTTTCTGCAACAAAGCTTTTTGAGGACCTTAAGGCAGACAATATATTTGTCAGACATTTCAGCTCACCTGAGCGAATCAACGACTATCTGCGCATATCCATAGGAACTGATGAGCAGATGCATACACTAATTAAATTTTTGGAGAATTATTCATGTTAAAAAAATATATTTACATCTTTTTAATTTCAATGGTACCACTTATTGAACTCAGAGGAGCGGTTCCGGTTTCACAGGTGATGGGGCTGCCGATAGTGCCATCATTTATCGTTTGTATCATTGCAAATATGCTTCCGGTACCAATTATTTATCTTTTTGCAAGAAAGGTGCTCATATGGGGAGCAGACAAACCAATTATTGGAAGGTTCTTCAGCTTCTGCCTTGAAAAAGGAGAGAAGGGCGGCAAGAAGCTTCAGGCAAAGGCCGGAAGAGGTCTGTTTGTTGCACTTTTACTTTTCGTAGGTATCCCACTTCCGGGAACAGGTGCATGGACAGGAACACTTGCGGCAAGTATCCTTGATATGGATTTCAAGTCAACAGTTGCCGCTGTCATGCTTGGAGTACTGCTTGCCGGCATGATTATGATGATAGTAAGTCTGGCGGGCGTGTCTATATTCCTGTAGAATTTATGGGGAGCTTTCTTCGTCCTTTGTTAAACAGTACAAATCCGGCCACCAATGAAACAATTGTAACCACAATCACAACCACAAAGACCACTACACTATTACCGGGATCCGGGAAAAATCCTGAAAGTGTGCCCCAAAGGTTGAAAAGCAGATGAAGCCCCATAGAGTAGTAAATAGAGCCACCGCGTTCGCACACATATCCGAGCACTATGCCAAGTGCAAAGGCATATATGCCCTGAATCCAGTTGAGATGGAACAGTCCGAAAAGTGCAGCCTGCATCAGATTGGCAAGAGCAAATGGCAAAGCCTTTCTGGCACAGCGCATGGTCACACCGCGGAATATAAGCTCCTCGCAGATTGGCGCCAGTATGACAGAATAAAGGACGGTCACAAAGGTTGTATCTGTGATACCTGATGTCTCAAAAAGCTCATTGTACTGCTGCAGCCAGTCGGGACGGATGTAGCCGGTTAAGTTTGCGATGAAATTGGCAGCAAACTGTGTACCCGGCACGAGTATGACGATTGCCGCAAGCATCATGGGATTGAAGGTTTTCTTAGGGGAAGGAAGAAAATTACCTTCGTATCTGGCATAGTACCACATGCCAAAAATCGCAATGGTAATGAGTGCATAGATGACCATAATCATCATGTTAAAATTTACAGAGGTAAATGTCTTTTCAAGGCGGTCCGATACGTTTGCAGACGGAAAAGCAAGCTTTCCGACAAAACCCTGTCCAAACACCCCCATGCCCATCATAAAGAATAAGGCGATAGTCTGAATTGCCTCAACTGCAAGCAGTGGGACAAATGTGTAAAAAAAATATCCTACTTTTTTCATTTTCAATTTACTCCATTCTGATTTATTAGGCGATAGTAACACTAGTATAACATATCATAATTTAATTGCAAGAAAGCTGTTTACTTTAAAACTTTAATATGTTAAAATTAAATGTAAATAAATCGCATGAAAAAGGAGAACACGATGAGCAAGAATCTTAAAACAGAAGCAGTAGACCATTTGTTTGATGCTATTTTGTGTCTCAAGGATAGAGCAGAGTGTTATACATTTTTTGAGGATGTTTGTACAGTAAATGAGCTTTTTTCTCTATCACAGAGATTTGAAGTGGCAAAGATGCTTAGAGAGCAGAAGACATATCTTGATATAGCAGAAAAGACCGGGGCTTCCACAGCCACAATCAGCCGTGTGAACAGATCATTAAACTACGGCAACGATGGATATGATATGGTTTTTTCACGCATGGAGGATGGCTCTGACAAAGAGGATTAGTTTATCATAGGGGGAAAGAAAAACAGGCTCATTAATTTGAGCCTGTTTTTTTACTTTCTTTTCCTGAATGTGTATTTTCATGGGAAGAAGCCTCTTTTTCTTCATTTAGATTGTCAATCATGCGCTCAATCAGCATTTTCTTGATGTAGACATCAAAGCTCAGCATGCAGATAAAGCTGAATGTGTGAAGAAATTTCTGATCCTCATCAGGAAAATTCTCAAATGTTTCACCGGCAATCTTGTATTTCTTGCCGAGATCCTTTAGGAGCTTTTGCGATTCCTCCGCCTCTAAGCTGAAAACCTCAGTATAGACATCCTGCATCGTAAATCCGTCATCATTGCCGAAATACTTCTCGGTAAGCGGATTAAGAATTGAGCGGATATCGTTGATGCTCAATATATTTTTGAAATAATATATAAAAAGCAGTGTGAGCACATGCTCCTTAGAATACTTTTTCTTGTCCGGAGAAGGGAGCAGATTGTTTTTGGCATAGTTGTTTATCATTGTCTTGGTAAGGATTTTGTCGCTTTCATAGCGCTTTGATGCAGCGAGCTGCTCGTCCATGAAGGTTGTGACCTGATCCATGTACAAATCAATATTTGGTATATCCTCCGGCTTTATGTAATCTATTGATTTAAGCTGCTTTAATAATTCTGATAAAAATTCTTTAACGTCATTCTCCATATCATCACCTCAGGCTTTTATTATATAGTATTGAA
>SKED01002856.1_pt1 | contig 11461 bp, 8 predicted proteins | sample 4826651 | NCBI WGS metagenome assembly SKED01 (sample SAMN11008818, study PRJNA524170) | human gut metagenome | biome: Human fecal sample; material: Feces; isolation source: fecal sample from pouch patient p19 | host: Homo sapiens | place: Israel: Tel-Aviv | collected 2016-06-28
TTTCTGTATTCAGCATCTCTAAGAATGCCCCGAGTCTGGTAGATGTCTGCCCTTCTCCGCCATGACTTCTATCGCATCCATCGCCGTCCAGGATCAGAAGCGGGATTCCCTGTTCTTCGAATTTACGCTTGGCAAGCTGTGCTGATCCCAGGGTATGCTTACATCCCCAATGACCGAACCATACCACACCGTCTGCTCCGGTCTCCTTTGCATGACGGATTCCTGCTTCGATTCTTCTGGTCGCGCTTCCATTTAATGCATGATATACCATACGTCTCGCCATTGCCTCATAAGGCTTCTCCGGATCAAAATCCGGCTCACAGACGCGACTCAGTTCACAGCCGACAATCTGTGCTTTTTCCTGAAAGCATAGTTCATTCTTCACCGCATCAGACCAGAATGGGATCGTATGCATCCAGTAGATTTTCTTTCCTTTTTTTGCAGGAGCATTCTTTACATCTTTCAAAAGGCGGTCCACATAATCCTCTTCTTCTTTTGTGCCAAGCAAAAGATTGTTGGTCATTCCCACATAAAGAGGCGTAACCAGATCTGCCGGAACATATTTATCTGCACTTTCTTTCTCATACTGTACAAACTTCTCCAGTGTCCGTTTGCTTCTTCTCAGCCGTTCTGTTAATGCCTCATCTGCAATCTTTTTACCCGTACATTCTTCTATAAACTCTTTCAGCTTCCGAAGCTGGTCTGACACATACTGTACATTGTCCTCATTCTGCTGCATCGGGACATCAATTGCAAAGATTGGCACTTCATACATTTTCGCCAACTTTTTAAACGTCAGAAGGTTTGCATCACAAGTCAGGTTCGTGTACACAATGCATTTTGGTTTCGGAAGCACTTTCTTCTGTGCCGCCCCGATAAATGTCTTATGATAACTGCAAAGTGTCTCAGAAATTCCTGTATTTTCTGCCTGCTGTAAAAATGCTCTTTCTGCCTTTGATGCAGAAAGATAACAGGAAAATCCTTCCACATTATACGGATGGATTCCTGCCTCCTGCAACAGTTCGCAAGGAGTAAAGACGCTGACTATTGCACTTTCCTGTGGTTTTTCCAAAGGCATAAGCATCGTATCCATCATAAGTCTTGCCAGATACCGGTCTGCCGGCATCAGTCTTTTGTCCGGGGCAAACCGGAACTTCAGATTCTGTGCCTTCCATCCGGTCTTTAAAAGCCATCTGGCTCTGTCCGGATCCTCATTACTCCATTTTTCTATATAATTTCCATATGTTTCTATGATCTTCATGTTCTCATCCTCGTCTTACCCTGTTGTCTGTTTCCATTTTTCTTCCTTATTCAAGTATAAAAAACATTTAACATCATACTCTTCTTTTTTATAAAATGCAAATATACAGCAGCAATTTTCCGCAAATCTGCTGCTGTATATAGATATCAACGTATACTACCTTGTATTTTTTTGTTTTCTTTTTTCCCGTACAAGAACTAACAAGAATCCGGCTATTCCAATCAGTGACAATACTTTTCCTGTTGTTGTTCCCGGTGCATGATAGATGATCTTCACTTCATGGTTACCACTTTCAATCTTACACCCCAGAAATGCCGTATTTACTTTTTGTATCTCTGTTTCTTTTCCGTCAATATAAATCTTAAAATGTTTATCATAAGGGATGGACGTAATAAACCATCCATCTTTCTTTACATGAATTGTCCCCTGGATCACGTTATCTTCTGTCTGCTTTTTGTCCACCTGGATTTCTGACTGATACAACAATTCTGACCGTTCCGGCAGACTGCCGAGATATGCCTGTACATGCCTTAATCGATATTTCCCTTTGCCAAATGTCACAGAAATATTATCCTCTCCATCCTTTAACGGCACTGCATAGGTAAATGTCTTATTTTCATTATAATATACATGATCTTTCGCGCTTAGTTTGTTACGGATTCCGTTGATCCAGACTGCCACATCCTTATTCGGATGTGCGTTGTCCACCCGGAATCTTAAAAAAAGAATCTGTTTCTGCCCCTCTTGCTGTATCGTTTTCTGCTCCGCTCCACCTGTAGTTCTATTATTAGCCATTTTCAGACTAACCGGCTCATAGGCTGTCATTATGTTCTGATCTGAAGATTCCGTATGTTCTCCAACAACCGCATATTCCAGAAATGCCGTCTGATTATATGGAAATGCAAGTTTCTTATATTCCTCTTCCGTCATCACACGATCTGTTGCATACATGACCGGTGCTGCGTCTTTATTCTGATATATACCGGTTGTGCCGCATTTCTTAACCAGAGTATATCCTGGCACATCCGAATCTGATACGATATACCGCACTCCCATCATCCGTTGAAATACCGGATTTTTCGAAACAGACTGCATCATCCCATTGCGGAACGGTTCTTCCAGTCCGAATGTCTTCTGACGGAATGTATGATAGTCCGGATTGTATGCCGATGAATAGATGGAAGTAATATTCTGCTCCACATCCCAGATCCGGTTTAAATCTGCTGCATTTTCATCATCACTTCCCTTCTGTTCTGTACGGTAATATCCATCATCTTTTAATGCTTCTTTTACGGCCTGTCTGTTCTGTTCTCCTGTAACATCCCGGTACAGTTTGCGGCTGACATATCTGTCCGGCTTCATCTGATAAAAAGTGTTCATCGTGACTGCCAGACATATCACCGACGGCAGAGCCAGCATCAGAATCTCTTTCGTCTCTTTGTGGTATCTCTTCAGCGCACAATACAGCACGTAACAGATCAGAAACAGAATACTTTCTGCAAGCAGGACTTTCCATATACTTTTTCCTATGCCTTTCGAAACAAACTGATTCCTTGCTATATAAACGAATATCGTTGTTATGATATATGGAACGATTCCTGCAATAAAAGACAGTTCTTTTTTTCTGCACTTTTCCAGATAAATGCCAATCAGATAACAAAGCAATGGCAGAAACGGAATAAAGACTTTATCCCTGATATATAGTCCGCCATTCAATAAGTAAGCAAATACCGGAATCACAAGTACGATCACACATCCATATGTGAGTACCTTTTCATATACTTTCCGATACAACAATCCCGTGAGCAGAACTGTGATCACCAGTGTTGTAAGTCCGATTCCATAGATACTATAAGCAAATCGTTCTACTGTGATCTGCGGAATAAAAAAGGAAGCAAACGATGTGTTCTGCTCTTTACTTCTCCCACCCGTCAATGCGAGTGCCGTCGGTACCAGAAAGAAACCACTCATGAGTACTGCCAGAATCATCGAACGCACGAAACGCAATCCGTCCCGCAAAAAGCTGCGAACTGCGACCCTGTTTCCTTCTCTTTGTTCAAAATAGCGGTGCAGTCCATAAAGAACCAATGACAGCATTCCGCCAATACTGAAATAAAAACTGGTCATGATCATCAGAAATACACTAACTGTAAAAAGACCACTTTTTTCTTGCTCAAAATACCGGTCTACACCTATGAGTGCCAGACATAAGAACGGCATATAATCCACAAACATGATCTGCCCGCTGTACTGACCGATCATCGGTCCTGCCAGCAGGAACATCAGTGACAGGATAAAAGCAGTTCCTGTATCCGTCTTTCTGCTTTTCAGCCAGTAATAAAACAGCAGTACCGAAGCAGTCAGACCTGTTATGCTGACCGCCATGATGTAATCCGACATTTTCACAAACGGAAGCAGATATGACGGCAGAATCAACGGACTATATAGTCCGTAATAAGCAAAATGATAAATATTCTGGCCGCCACCCAGATTCGCCGCAAATTCGGGAAAGAACTTTCCGGTTGCATAAAACTGCTGCCGGAAATAATCCGGCAGCACACTATGCTGACTGAGCCAGTCTACCTTTGCTCCAAAGATTCCATATCTGCCCACAAACATCCGGCAAAAAAAGAGTGTTAAGCCTGTAAGCAGCAGGTAAGGAATGTATCTCTTAACCTTGTCCATAACTCTTCCTCCGCAGATTTTGTGATAATGGCATCATCATAATCCGCTGCTCTTCTTTACTGGAATCCTTTAACAGGTATACAGGTCGGTTCTTTACTTCCAGGTATGTCTTGGCAAGATACTGTCCCAGAATTCCGGTACACAGAAGCTGTACACCACCCACGCCAAACAAGATACAAACCATCGATGGCCATCCGGCCACCGGATCTCCCCAGATTAATGTACGGACTACGATCGCAACAATCATCAGGAATGATAATCCGCAGAACAAAACTCCCATATACGCTGCAATCGACAGCGGAACTACAGAAAATCCCGTGATTCCCTCCAACGAGTAAATGAATAATTTCTTTACATTCCATTTTGTTTCTCCGGCAGATCTTTCGATATTCTCATATTCCAGCCATTTGGTGCGGAATCCTACCCACCCGAAGATTCCTTTGGAAAAGCGGTTATATTCACTCATTTCCAGCACTGCATCTATCATCTTACGGTTCATCAGGCGGTAATCTCTGGCACCGCTTACAATCTCTGTCTTGGAAATCTTATTGATCACGTTGTAAAACTCTTTAGATAAGAATGAACGGATCTTTGGTTCACCCATTCTTGTTGAACGTCTGGTTGCCACGCTGTCATATGGTTCCTCTTTTAAAATTCTGTACATATCAAGCAGCAGCGACGGCGGATCCTGCAGATCTACATCCATGATTGCAGCATAATCACCGCTTGCGTTTTGAAGCCCTGCATAGATCGCAGCTTCTTTTCCAAAGTTTCTGGAAAAGGATAGGTACTGACATCTTCCGTCCTTTCTGTGTAAGTCTTTCATAATCTCATATGTTCTATCGGATGACCCGTCATCTACAAATAGCAGTTCAAAACTGGTCTGTTTTTTCATGCTGTCCATGACTTTTTTCATTTCTGCATAATAAATTGGCAATGCTTCTTCTTCATTGAAGCACGGGATGATAATACTGATCTTGTCCATAACAATAAGCCTCCTCATCTTTTTCTTGATGCTATTGTAGGCTTCGTTTCTTAAAGACATACGCAAATAATTCTTAAGATTTCTTAAAAACTTCTGTTATTTTTTAAAATATAAGTTCTATCTTCGTACCTTCACCCAGTTTACTGTCCACATGGATCTTCGCCCCATGAAGCATTGCTCCATGCTTTACGATAGACAGTCCAAGACCTGTTCCACCTGTTTCTTTAGAATGGCTTTTGTCTACACGATAAAAACGTTCAAAGATACGGTCCGTCTCATTCTCCGGGATTCCGATTCCGGTATCCGTAACGCAGACCTTCTTTCCCTGCAGGGTATTCCCTACCCAGACGGTTAATTTTCCGCCTTCTTTGTTATACTTGATCGCATTTTCACAGATATTGTAAATCATCTCATCCAGGATCTGACGGATACCCACATACTCTACCGGTTCTCCCGTCACCTCTACATGCACTTTCCGCTTCGCTGCCTGTGGTGAAAGTCTGGTCAGAATCTCCCTCGTCAGCTTATAGAGATCTACTTCTTCTTTTTCCAGCTGCACATTGCCCTCATCCAGTTTTGATAACTTGATGATATCTTCTACCAAAGTGATCAGACGCCTTGCTTCATTATAGATTCTTTCCGCAAAACCTTTCATATCTTCCGGCTTTACCAGTCCGCTTTTCATGATTTCTGCGTAACCTGAAATTGACGTAAGCGGTGTCTTCAGCTCGTGAGATACATTTGCCGAGAATTCTTTTCTCATATTGGCAACCGCATCTTTTTCTTTATTCTGCTTGTCGATACTCTGTAAAAGAGGTGTTAATTCTTCGTACACGTCATTCTCCAATGGATTCTCAAGATCCAGTCTGTTGATTGGTCGGATCAATCTCGTTACCTGCCATTTTACAAGGATTCCCGCAAATGCCAGCATGAGCAATGCGATCATCCCCATCGCCGGAAATACCTTCATTGCTGTCCGGAATGCAGTATCTACCGTCTTTGATACTCGCAAGATATCTCCATTTTCCAATTTCACTGCATAATAGAACATCTCTTTATTCAATGTATTCGATTCACGGATATCCTGACCACTTCCGTTTTTCAGCGCAGCTTTTACTTCCGGCCGGTTCTTGTGATTCTGAAGGGTTACATCATCTTCTTTTGAGTCATATTTCACCTTACCATCCGGATCGATCAGGGTAATTCTTGTGTCCACATGCACGTTATCCATCGTCTTCAGATAAGACTCCCCGGAAGTGTCGAGTGCTACGTTAATATAGTCCGCTTCCTGTCTTACCTCTCCTTCCATGATATGGATCGTCTGGCGGTATACAACCAGCGTGGTGATCGCATAAGCTATGAGCATCGTCAGGGTAATGACAAGAATCATGCTGCTTTGGATCTTTTTTCTCATACTTTGTTTCATATTATTACCTGCTCATACGGTATCCGACTCCGCGGACCGTCTCAATCTGTTCGCCTGCATCTCCAAGCTTCTGTCTTAAAGTTCTGACATGCACATCCACGGTTCTCGTCTCCCCATCGAAATCATATCCCCAGATATCTTCCAAAAGCTGGTCTCTGGTAAGGACAATATTCGAATTCTTCATCAGGCGTTTCAATAATTCATACTCTTTTAGTGTCAGGTTCACCACTTCTCCGTGAACGGTCACTTCATGCTTCTTCGGATTCAGCCGGATCTCTCCGATCTCAAATGTATCCTCACTGGATATGCTTCCATTTGCGCTGCGTCTTAATACAGCCTTGATACGTGAGATCAACTCCATCATGCCAAATGGTTTTGTAACATAATCATCCGCACCGGCATCCAATCCTTTTACCTTATCGTATTCTGCTCCCTTGGCTGTAACCATGATGACCGGAATCTCTCTCGTTTTCTTAGATGCTTTTAACTTTCTCAAAAGCTCCATTCCGTCTTCTCCCGGCAGCATAATATCAAGCAAAACAAGCTCTGGCGTCTCTAATGCCAGAGCTTCAAGGAATGAACTTCCATCTTCGAATCCGCGCGCCTGAAACCCTGTGCTCTCCAGGGTATACACCACCAGTTCCCGTATGTTACTGTCATCTTCTACACAAAAAATCATTCCTCTTTCTCCTTCTTTATACTACAGAAGCCTTGTGGATTCCTGTGATAGAGAATTCCACCCACTCTGCGATATTTGTTGCATGGTCTGCGATACGTTCCAGATATTTTGCAACCATGATCAGATCAATCGCCTCTCCCCCCTGCTCTCCTTTGTTTTCCGCAATAAAGTCGATCAGTGTTGTCTTCACTTCTTCAAAAAGTTCATCCACAACATCATCATCTTTTATAACTTTTTTGGAAAGTTCAAGGTCTTTTTCCACATATGCATTGACGCTGTCACGCACCATCTTTCCGGCCGCTTCTGACATTTTGATGATCTTTGGAATGTCCTGTGCTTCCGACTTCTCCTCTGTAATGATGATCTCTGCAATATCCGAAGCCTGATCGCCGATACGTTCCATATCTGTGATCATTTTCAATGCTGCTGAAATCTGTCTCAAATCTCTTGCCACAGGCTGCTGCTGGAGAAGCAGTTTCAAACAAAGTCTTTCAATATCTGTCTCTGCCTGATCGATCTCTTCATCTGCCTCGATCACCTTCTGTGCCTGTTCCATACTTCCTTCTTTTAATGCTGTTGTTGCTTTTCCGATTGCAACTTCACATAATTCACCCATACGTATAAGCTGCTCATTAAGTAACTCCAGCTGCTGATCAAACCGATTACGCATATCCTAGCCAAACCTCCCTGTGATATAATCTTCCGTTCTCTTATCTGCCGGAATCGAAAATAATTTTTCTGTTTCATTATATTCAATGACTTCTCCCAACAGGAAGAATGCCGTATTATCAGACACACGTACCGCCTGCTGCATATTATGTGTTACCATAACGATAGTATAATCTTTTTTCAATTCCATCGCAAGGTCTTCTATCTTAGATGTCGAGATAGGATCCAGTGCCGATGTCGGTTCATCCATAAGGAGCACTTCCGGCTGCACCGCCAGTGCTCTTGCAATACAAAGTCTCTGCTGCTGGCCGCCTGACATTCCAAGTGCGCTGGTCTTTAATCTGTCCTTGCATTCATTCCAGATTGCCGCATCTCTTAAAGATTTTTCTACCAGGTCATCCAATTTTGCTTTTGAACGTATTCCATGGGTTCTTGGTCCATAAGCAATATTATCATAGATACTCATTGGAAACGGATTCGGTTTCTGGAACACCATTCCAACTCTCTTTCTTAACAAATTCACATCGATATCACGGAAAATATCCTTGCCATCCAGAAGAATCTCTCCGTCAATCTTACATCCCTCTACCAGATCATTCATACGGTTGATTGATTTTAATAATGTAGACTTTCCACATCCGGATGGACCGATGAATGCTGTGATCTTATTCGCTTCTATCTCAAGATTCACATTTTTCAGAGCATGGAAATCACCGTAATGAAGTTCCATGTTCTTGATACTTATTTTACTCATGTATGATTCCTTCCTGTTTTTTTCTGATTTATCTCTGTACATCTGCTATGCTTTTGTAATCCGTTTGGCGATCATGCCCGACAGGGTATTGATCACAACTACCAGCACCAGCAATACTACAGCCGTCGCATAAGCCTGATTCATATAAAGGCCTTCACTTGACAGATTATACATGTGCACTGCCAGGGTTCTTCCTGAACTCAATACATTCTTCGGCACCTTTGCAACAGTACCCGCTGTATAGATCAGTGCTGCTGTCTCTCCGACGATTCGTCCGATCGCCAGGATCACACCTGCAAGGATTCCCGGTATCGCCGATGGAAGTACGATCCGAAATACTGTACGTAATTTTCCTGCTCCCAGTCCGAAACTTCCTTCTCTGTAAGAATCCGGTACGGATTTCAATGCTTCTTCTGTACTTCTCATGATCAGCGGTAATACCATGATCGCAAGAGTAAACGCTCCTGCCAGAATCGAAAATCCCCATTTACAGGTATTTACAAAGAACAGCATACCAAACAGTCCATATACGATAGATGGAATTCCCTGAAGCGTCTCTGTTGTAAGTCTGATCACTTCTACAAATTTATTACCACGTTTTGCATATTCCACAAGGAAGATCGCTGCGAAGATCCCAAATGGAACTGCGATCAGAAGTGATAACAGGGTCATGATCACTGTATTGATCAATGCCGGCATCAGCGAGGCATTTTCCGATGTATAATGAAGTGAGAAAATGGATGGTTTCAAATACGGAACACCATGCGCCAGCACATATACGATCAGAAATATAAGTACTGCAAATGTCATAATTGCAGAAAGCATGACAAGAAGCATTACGATCAGTGATCCAGGAGTTCTGGTATATGCTTTTAACTTATCTTTCCATGTTACTTCATTACTACTCATAATTCTTCCCCCTCTTCAAAAGTGCTACACAGAAGTTCAGAAGAAGGATAAATACGAAGAGAACTACGCCGGTTGCAATCAGTGCTTCTCTGTGAAGTCCGGATGCATATCCCATCTCAATTACGATATTTGCTGTCAGTGTTCTGACTCCTCTGAAGATTCCTTCCGGCATTCTCGGCTGATTACCAGCCACCATGATCACTGCCATCGTCTCTCCGATCGCACGCCCGATCCCAAGAACAATAGCTGCCACTACTCCAGATTTGGCTGCCGGTAAAACAACTGTAAAGATTGCTCTTTCATGTGTTCCGCCAAGTGCTACCGCACCTTCATAGTACTGTGTAGGAACTGCTCTAAGCGCAGATTCCGTAAGTCCGATGATCGTTGGTAAGATCATCATTCCCAGAAGAATGGATGCTGTGATCATACTGCTTCCGTTCCCCCCCTGATGAAGTGTTCTTCCGATTTCTCTTACCCACGGTACGAGAACTACAAGACCGAAAAATCCATAGACAACGGATGGGATTCCTGCCAGAAGTTCTGTTGCCATCTTCAGTGGTTTATAGATTACTTTCGGACAGTAGAATGCCATGAATACTGCTGTCAGGATTCCAATCGGTACACCGATGATAATTGCACCTGCCGTTACATACAGACTTCCAATGATCATCGGAAAGATTCCGTATATGTCATTCTTTGGTTTCCATAATTCACCGGTCAGGAATTCCCCGAATCCGATTTTACTCATTGCAGGAATTCCATTTGCAAACAAGAAAATACAAATGAGTGCAACCGCCAGTACCGAAGCACAGGCGGCAACTGCAAACACTCCCTGCATGAATTTCTCTGTCCATGCTTTTGATTTCATATTATTTCACTACCTCATCCCATGTGGTTGCATCACCAGTGTAAATTGTCTTTACCTGATCACTGCTGAGTTCATCTGTTGTATTGTTTTTATTTACAATAACTGCGATACCGTCTGTAGCAATTACCTGGCTGTCCAGTTTATCTTTTTCTTCATCCTGTAATTCACGTGATGCCATTCCGATATCATAACTTCCATCGATTGCTGATGTCATACCGGTTGTAGAGTCTGTAGTCTGAAGCTCAATCTCTGCTCCTGTATTGACTTTCTTATATGCCTCGATCAATTTTTCCATAACCGGTGATACGGAAGAGGATCCGCCGACAACCGCTTTTCCGGATGGCTTGCTTCCCGCATAAGCTTCTGCTGAATCGTCTCCGATATATCCGTTGTCTGAAATTACCTGCTGTCCTTCTTTACTCATGATATAAGCAATGAAGTCTTTTACCACTTCGTTATCTGCACCTTTCTTTGTTGCAATGTTAAATGGTCTGCAGATTTTATATTTTCCATCTTTGATGTTCTGCTCTGTAGCTTCTTCTCCGTCAATCTTTAAAGCTTTTACTGTATCATTTAATGATCCGAGTGATACATAACCGATTGCATAATCATCTCCGGCTACTGTTGTAAGCATTACGGATGTGCTGTTTGTGATCTGTGCATCATCTGTTGTCATATCAACTTTTTCGCCGTCTTTCTTTTCTTCAATCCCGAAAAGTTCGATGAATGCTCCTCTTGTTCCTGAACCATCTTCTCTTGAAACAATTGTGATATCATTTGAAGAATCCCAGTCGCTTTCACTCTTGCTGCTCTTGTCATCTGAGGAAGCACTGTCGGAACTTCCACATCCGACTGCAAGTCCTGCTGTCATTGTTGCTACCGATAAAATTGCAATAAACTTTTTCAACTTCATAATCATACTCTCCTTAGATTCTCATCTTTTTTCATTCTGCTTTTTTTCCTTGTCGCTTTCGACAATAGTTATCTTAAAGGACCTATGTTAAATCCAAAATCCGTGGATTGTTAAATATATGTAAAGTGTATGCAGAAATTTTATAGAAATGTAAAATCACTTTTTTCACAGCCGGATTTTATGACTGTACGCTTTCAAATTGAATTTCTTAATTTTTCATGCTATAATTCCTCTGCAGGACTTTTCCTGATCAGCTTTTTCAAAAATTATATTCGATATTAACCTTTATACAAAAAGCTGACAGTAATATGT
>SKED01002861.1_pt1:0-5000 | contig 11438 bp, 5 predicted proteins | sample 4826651 | NCBI WGS metagenome assembly SKED01 (sample SAMN11008818, study PRJNA524170) | human gut metagenome | biome: Human fecal sample; material: Feces; isolation source: fecal sample from pouch patient p19 | host: Homo sapiens | place: Israel: Tel-Aviv | collected 2016-06-28
TATTCATACAGTATCCGATCTGTCACTAAAAATAAAACACAGGAGGACTGACGGTGAAAAAAAAATTTAAACACAAAAAACTGGTGATTGTGTTGGTTATCATTGTAGCAGCAATCATTGTGCTGGTTGGCGTAGCCAAACGAAAGTTAAACAGTGTAGCAGAAGCGACCAAGATTGTACAGTTGGAAAAAGTAGATAAACGTGACCTGTCCGATTTTATATCTCTGACAGGAACGGTAAGTGGTGAGACGAAGATCAATTATTCTTCTACAGCTGCGACTGAGATCAAAACTGTAAATGTTCAGGTTGGAGATGTTGTAAAAGAAGGCGATGTGATCGCAACTCTGGATAAAGATTCTATTCAGAAACAGATTGATGTGCTGGAAAAATCTCTGTCAAATGCAGCTGCATTAAAGCAGAATGAAAGCAATCAGAATCAGCGAGCCCTTGAGCGTGCCAAAGAAGATCAGCAAAATCAACTGGCACAGGCAAATGACAGTATCAACAGTGCAGAAGCTGCGTATACAGCAGCACAAAATACTGTAAATTCATTAAATAACCAGATTAAATCTGTATCAGATCAAGTAAATGCGGCATCCGATGAAGATACTAAGGCAGAACTTCAGGAAAAACTTTCCAATCTTCAGGATCAGCTTTCCAGTGCAAAAAGTGATCTTACGTCTGCAGACAGTGCCCGCAAAGAAGCAAAAAATAATTATACGAGCGTAAAATCCTCCACCGATGATGCGATTTATTCTGCCCAGAGCAGTATTGAGTCTGCAAAATATAACCAGACTGATAACAGTGATACACAGACGCAGCTGGATCAGTTGAGAAAACAACTGGACGATTGTACGATCACAAGTAAAAGTGCAGGTATTGTTACTGCAGTCAATGTTTCTGTCGGTGATGTAAATACAGCAAATGCTACATTAGTAACAGTAGAAAATAATACTGATATGATCGTGAATGCAAGTGTAACAGAAAAAGATATTCTGAAATTGAAGGAAGGTATGAAAGCAATCATTACTTCTGATGCGTTGGATGATCAGAAAATCAATGGCGAGATTATTAAAGTAGTAAAAGTATATAATGCTTCCCAGCCGACGACGGAACAAACCGGAAAGGAGACTTCCGGAGCAGCCAATACAGGTGGATTCTCGGTACAGATTAAATTAGAACCGTGTAATCTGATCAGTGGTATGAGTGCAAAGGCAAAAATTGTTCTGACAGATCGTGAAAATGTGCTGTCCGTACCGTATGATCTGGTGCAGCAGGATAAGGATGGCAAAAATTACGTACTCTGTGCAGAAGAAAATAAAGATGGTACTTATACAGCTGTAAAGAAAAATATCACAGTTGGTGATGAGATTAATTATTATACAGAAGTGACCGGTGGCGATCTGAAAGCAGGAGATTACATTATCATGGATTACTCTATATCCGAAGGAGATACTTTCCAGGGAGAAAGAGGAAGTGATGTAAGTGAAACGGAAGATGGTGGTTCTACAGGTATGAGTTCCAAAGTAACTGCGGATTAATCATGGAGGTTTTTATACATGTCAAATGAAATTATGATCCGCATGGAACAGATTGTGAAGACATATTACATTGGTCAGCCAAATGAATTGGAGATTTTACATGGAATTAACCTTGATGTCAAACGGGGCGAATTTATTTCTATTGTAGGAGAATCCGGTTCCGGAAAAAGTACTCTGATGAATATTATGGGTATTCTGGATCGCCAGACTTCTGGCAACTATTTTCTGGAAGGCGAGGATGTCAACAGCATGGATGACACCGTGCGAAGTGTCATGCGGAATAAAAAAATAGGGTTTGTATTTCAGAATTTTAATTTGATCCCGAGAGCAAATGCCTTAAAAAATGTAACGTTGCCTTTGATGTACAGTGAACATCGTCCGAAAAATGCAAAAGAAATCGGTATGCAGATGTTGGAACTGGTGGGAATGGCAGACCGTGCCACGCACCGTCCAAATGAGTTGTCCGGTGGACAGAAGCAGAGGATTGCCATTGCCCGGGCGATGATCAATGATCCCTCCATTATCCTTGCAGATGAGCCGACGGGTGCACTGGATTCCCAGACTGGTCATATGATCATGGATATTTTTCACAAGCTTCATGAAGAACAGGGAAAAACAGTCGTGCTGATCACTCATTCAAAGGAATTGGCAGCAGAGACCGAGCGAATCATTACATTAAATGATGGTATGGTCGTATTCGACAGCAAAAAAACAGAAAAAGGCTGTGATTTGTCAGAACATTACAAGATAAATGATGGATGTAATAAGCCAGAAATCGGAAAGGAGGGAATGATATGCTGATAGAGAATATCAAAGAAGCCTTTCAGAACCTTCTTTCCAATAAAATGCGTTCCCTGCTGACTATGCTTGGAATCATCATCGGTATTTCTGCGGTTATCACGATCACTACGATCGGAACATCCATTAAATCAACGTTGAATGCTACATTAAACTCCCTTGGTGGAAACAGTATCAGCGCCAGTGTGGATGCAATTTATCCGGAGGATAATGCGGACTGGTCAAACTGGGAATATCCGAAGATGGCAGCGGATGATTATATTACACAGGATATGTTGGATGAATTACAGGAAACTTATCCGGACGAGATTGCAGGCTTTGGTATATCTGCTTATCTTGGTAATGGTCAGATTTACAAAAACAGTGATAAATATGCGAATGTGGATGCAACAGGAACGACAAAAGAAGAACTGGAGTACAAGAAAATTAAGATTCTTCGTGGACGTAATCTGACAAAGCAGGATATGAAAAAGGAAAAACGTGTATGTGTTGTATCTGATACGATGGCATCCTATTACTTCGGCAGTGAAGATCCTGTCGGACAGCAGATTATTTACAGTGGAAGTGATGGTTATTCTTATGAATTTACAGTAGTAGGTGTGTATGAATATAATGCTGCTATTTTTGGTAAACAAGATACGACGGTTCCGGAAAAAGAGCGCAGCACTACCATGTATATTCCCGCCACAACTGCAAATAAATTAAACCATAGTGAAGCGACCAATGGATATACGTATATAAGTATCCTTTTAAAAACAGGTGCAGATCAAAAGCAGGCAGAAACAGATATTCAGAGCTTTTTTGCAGACAAATATGCGAAAAATGAAAAATGGAAGGTCACAACGTACAATATGTCTTCGGATATGGGGATTATTAATACGGTCATTAATGTAGTAACCGTGGCAATTTCTTTTATTGCAGCAATTTCCCTGATCGTCGGTGGCGTTGGTGTCATGAATATCATGTTGGTGTCTATCACTGAAAGAACAAAGGAAATCGGTATCCGAAAAGCGCTGGGTGCCAAAAATAAGGCCATCAAGCAGCAGTTTCTGATCGAGTCGGTGGTGCTTTGCCTCGTTGGTGGAATCATTGGAATTCTAATCGGAATCCTGTTTGGATTTATTCTCGGAAAAGTGGCGATGCTTGTTATCAACAGCTACTACAGCGATTATGCAGGTTATATTATCATGAATGTACATCCGTCTGTATTAGCAATTATCCTTTCCGTATGCTTCTCAATGCTGATCGGTGTGTTCTTCGGATCTTATCCGGCGAAGAAAGCAGCAAAAATGGAAGTTATTGATGCGCTGAGATATGAGTAAATTTTTTAACTCAGACTGAGAAAAACTATTGATGATTGTACTTTAAAATGGGATATGATAAGATACGAAAAAGAATGAATAGAAAGTAGTGATACTCATGTCCACACAGAAAGGAACTCTGATCAATAAATACACACCAGACTATGTCATCTTTGACCTTGAGACGACTGGAATCTCACCGAACTATGATGAAGTGATTGAGATTTCAGCGCTGAAGGTTAAAGGTGGCGAAGTAGTGGATGAATTTAATACGCTGGTGAACCCGGGCCGCAAGATTCCATCTGGAGCGACGAAAGTGAATGGAATTACAAATGCGATGGTTGCGGAGGCACCGGCGTTTTCGCATGTTCTGGCAGAGTTTCTGGATTTTGCGGAAGGTCTTGTTCTGGTGGGACATAACATTGCACGGTTTGACATGAAGTTCATCTGGCGTGACGCCGAGCAGTATTTTGGCGAAATTCCGCAGAACAATTATGTGGATACGTTGCAGGTGGCGCGAAAACATTTGCCGAAGATGGAGCATCATCGTCTGGTGGATCTGGCGGAGCATTATGGTATTTCATCGGAAGGTGCGCATCGAGCACTGAATGACTGCTATATGAACCAGAAAGTGTATGAGTGTATGGTGTCTGAGATGCGTGAGGCACAGAAGAAGCGTGTGGAGGAAGCCAGAAAAAAGGTATCGGAAGCAGCAAATAGAAGTATTGGTCAGAAATCGGAAGAGACGATAAATAATCCGGCAAACAGTCATCAGGTGCAGAATGAAAACCTACAGTCGCAAGCTGTAGAAGTTCAGCAGCGACCACAGCATTTTACAGTAAAAATACGGGGTGTGGTGGAACGAATTACTTATCAGAATCCGGAAAATGGCTATACAGTCCTTAAATGTGCCGTAAAAAGTTACAAAGAACTTGTGACAGTCATCGGAAGTCTGCTGGATGTGAATGTTGGATCTGTATTGCTGATTTATGGAAATTGGAAAGTGGACAGTCGTTACGGCAGACAGTTTGCTGCAGAGAGTTGGGAAGAAACTCTTCCGGCCACAGTATTTGGTATTGAAAAATATCTTGGTTCCGGTCTGATCAAAGGTGTTGGTCCGAAATATGCGAAAAAGATCGTAGCACAGTTTGGCATAGAAACGCTGGAAGTGATTGAGACAGATATTTCCCGGTTGCAGGAAGTAGATGGAATCGGTAAGAAAAGAATTAAAATGATTCGGGATAGTTGGGAACGGCAGAAAGAGATTAAAAATGTGATGCTTTTTTTGCAGGATCATGGCGTCAGTACCTCTTTTGCAGCAAAAATTTACCGTCAGTACGGAAATGAAAGTCTGGATAAA
>SKED01002861.1_pt1:10000-11438 | contig 11438 bp, 5 predicted proteins | sample 4826651 | NCBI WGS metagenome assembly SKED01 (sample SAMN11008818, study PRJNA524170) | human gut metagenome | biome: Human fecal sample; material: Feces; isolation source: fecal sample from pouch patient p19 | host: Homo sapiens | place: Israel: Tel-Aviv | collected 2016-06-28
TACGTGCAGGCCCGAAACCGGGTGACCTATCCATGTCCAGGTTGAAGCCGCCGTAAAAGGCGATGGAGGACCGAACCCACATCCGTTGAAAAGGGTGGGGATGAGGTGTGGATAGCGGAGAAATTCCAATCGAACCCGGAGATAGCTGGTTCTCCTCGAAATAGCTTTAGGGCTAGCCTCATACAAGTCTGCCGGAGGTAGAGCACTGAATTTCCGCGGGGGCGTCAAAGCCTACCAAAGAATATCAAACTCCGAATGCCGGACAGATGGTGTATGGGAGTCAGACTGTACGAGATAAGTTGGACAGTCAAAAGGGAAAGAGCCCAGACCGCCGGCTAAGGTCCCAAAGTGGGTGTTAAGTGGAAAAGGATGTGGGATCTCTAAGACAACCAGGATGTTGGCTCAGAAGCAGCCATTCATTAAAAGAGTGCGTAACAGCTCACTGGTCGAGAGGTCCTGCGCCGAAAATGTCCGGGGCTGAAACACCACACCGAAGCCGCGGAACCCGTAAGGGTTGGTAGAGGAGCATTCTTAGGGGAGTGAAGCATTACCGGAAGGGGATGTGGACTGCTAGGAAGAGAGAATGCCGGAATGAGTAGCGAGAGCAAGGTGAGAATCCTTGCGGCCGAATATCCAAGGTTTCCAGAGTAAAGCTGATCTGCTCTGGGTAAGTCGGGGCCTAAGGAGAGGCAGAGATGCGTATCCGATGGACAGCAGGTTTAAGATTCCTGCACCCCTTGTTATCAGAACTGCGGGGACACGGGAAGGGAAGCAGAGCCGGGAATGGAAAGCCCGGTGCAAGCGAAGTAGTCGCAGGGTTGGAAAATCCGCCCTGCATGAGACGAAGGCGTGATGCGGAGCGAAATGAAGTAGTGAAGCTGCGGCCCCTTCCTGTCGAGAAAAGCCGCTATCGTGTAGCAAGGGCCCGTACCGTAAACCGACACAGGTGGATGAGGAGAGGATCCTAAGGCCGGCGGGAGAAGTGTTGTTAAGGAACTCGGCAAAATGACTCCGTAACTTCGGGAGAAGGAGTGCTGCGCAAGCAGCCGCAGAGAAATGGCCCAAGCAACTGTTTAGCAAAAACACAGGTCTATGCGAAACCGGAAGGTGAGGTATATGGGCTGACGCCTGCCCGGTGCTGGAAGGTTAAGGGGAGAGCTTAGCGCGAGCGAAGGTTTGAACTTAAGCCCCAGTAAACGGCGGCCGTAACTATAACGGTCCTAAGGTAGCGAAATTCCTTGTCGGGTAAGTTCCGACCCGCACGAAAGGCGTAATGATTTGGGCACTGTCTCAACAACACACCCGGTGAAATTGAAATACCAGTGAAGATGCTGGTTACCCGCGCCAGGACGGAAAGACCCCATGGAGCTTTACTCCAGCCTGATACTGGGATTCGGTATTGCATGTACAGGATAGGTGGGAGGCTAAGAACTTATGG
>SKED01002869.1_pt1 | contig 11415 bp, 5 predicted proteins | sample 4826651 | NCBI WGS metagenome assembly SKED01 (sample SAMN11008818, study PRJNA524170) | human gut metagenome | biome: Human fecal sample; material: Feces; isolation source: fecal sample from pouch patient p19 | host: Homo sapiens | place: Israel: Tel-Aviv | collected 2016-06-28
CTTTGGAAGGCTGAATACACCAACCTGCTCGATCGTCTTTGTAATTCCTGAAAAATCGACCATCGGTGCAATCCCTGCCACAGTAAATATAATGGACAGAAGATACCCACAGACCAGACCAACCAATACGTTCAGGTTCTTGTATACACCTTTTAACAGATAACGGGCAGCCAGACACACAACCAGTGTGAAAAATCCGACCAGAAGATGATACCACGCTCCAAAATCTTCTGCTCCGTTTCCACCGCCCCAGGAATCCATTCCTACCGACAAGAGGGAAAGCCCAATCGCAATCACCACACATGCCGATACTACCGGTGTCAGGAACCGTTTCCAGTATTTGGCACTCATTCCTACCAGTCCCTCAAAAATACCTCCGGCGATCACCGCACCAACCATCCCTTCATATCCAAGTTCCGGATTGGTACAGATCATCAGCAGACTACCAAGAAAGGTAAAACTGACTCCCATAACGATCGGAAGCCTGGAGCCAATCTTCCATACCGGGTAAAGCTGCAGACAGGTCCCGATCCCCGCTGCAAACATCGCACACTGCAGAAGTTGCGTAATTTCCGAAGCACTTAAGTGATTCTCCGATCCTCTCACAAATGCCGCACTGCACACGATCAGCACCGGTGCCAGATTCGACACAAACATTGCCAGAACATGCTGTAATCCGAACGGAATCGCCTTTTTTACCGGCACTCTTCCATTCAGACAGTAAATATTTTCCTCACTCACTGCTTCTGTATTTTTCTCTTTATCCATTTTCCTTTTCCCTCATTCTCTTTTTTTATTCTGTCCTAAGCGCTGTCACCGGATCGCTCTTTGCTGCTTTCCTTGACGGAATGATTCCACCGAGCAGGGTAAGCCCGATACTCAAAAGAATCAGCACAATTGCCGGAAGCACTGGTAAAAATGCATTGATTTTGTTATTATCTGCCACCGCATGGATGATCATATTTCCAGGGATCAGAAGCAGCAGTGACAGTCCGATTCCGATCAGTCCGGCACACAGACCAATGATAACGGTTTCTGCATTAAATACCTGCGATACATTTCTCTTAGATGCCCCGATCGCGCGCAGGATTCCAATCTCCTTCTTCCGTTCCAGTACACTGATGTAGGTGATAACCCCGATCATAATTGAAGATACTACAAGGGAAATCGCCACAAACGCAATCAGCACATAGCTGATGATATCCACGATATTTGTCACGGAAGACATCAGTGTTCCGACTATATCGGTATAAGTGATGATCTGTTCCTCTTTTCCTTCTTTTTCCATCCGGCTATTATAAGAATCCAGGATTTTCACCACTTTTTCCTTGCTCTCAAAATCCATCGGATATATGGAAATCTGACTCGGGTTCGTAAAATCCACGTATCCAAGCTTCTGCAGATTATTGTCATAGGAAGCAGTCGCGCTCATTGTCATGGATGTCATCAGCTCTTTCAAATCATCTTCTGTCATATTCATCTGAAATGCCTTTGCAAATGCATCGGTATCAATCTTCATCGAACTTCCAAGCATGTTCTGCAGCTGGGTTCCCACATTTCCCATGGCGTTCCCGATTTCTCCTGTGATCTGAGTGACGATCTGATTCATTGCCGAAGTGATCTGAGTCTCAAGCATATCCGAAATTGCTCCGGTATAAGTTCCCATTGCCTTTGCCATGTAACTTCCCATTGTCGCACTTAACTGGCTCTCCAGCTGATCCATATCGATCACCTCGGAAAGCCCGTTCATCAGACGCTGTTTTCCATCTGCTGTAGCAAGGTAGTTCAGAAAATAATCTCCCATTTTGGTCGGATCTGCTTTTCCATTCGCCGCAGCATATGCCGGATAACTACTCGCCAGTTCTTTTGTCAGTTTTTTCAGCTGGTCAGAAGTAATATTTATCACCGTATCTCCAAAAATCTCCTGCTGCCAGGCATTCATAATCTCTTTTGCTTCCTCGGTCTGTAAATACTCCGCCAAGTATTCTCCAAATTTATCCGGATCTGTATATCCTTTTCCCGCAGCATACTTTTGATATCCTTCCATCACACGCTGTACAAGCTCCTGCATCTGATCAATTGTAATCTTAAACCCACCGGTGCTCTCAATGATCTCCTGCAGATTATCTTTCAGGATCTTCTGCGCTTCATCCGTCATCAGGTAATCCATAAAATCTCTCGCCAGATTTGAATAATCTGCTTCCGGATGGAATTTCACATACTCCTGATAACCTTCCATAACACTCTCAGACAACTTCTGCATTCCACCCGGTTTTACGGTAAGATCCAGGCTTCCGATCATATCGCCAAGATTCATCTGTGGCATACCGGACACGTCAAGACTGATCTGATCCAGATTTATCATCCCGGACAACTCCAGAGAATCCCCACCCATCTGGAATGCATTTTCCAGATTCAGGGAATCTGCCGACAACAGATCACCGGAAAATCCACTGTCGTCTAAAACAAATGCTTTCTGAAGTGCATCCTCATCTACCGTAAACAGACTGTTCGCATCCAGTCCGTTCTTCTCTTCTGTGGTTCCGAACTGTTCTCCGGTAAATACATTCTTGGATGGATTCTCCAGCTGATCTTTTACAATCTCGCTTTTCGTAGCCTCTTTCGCAACATGCTCAGTAAGTCTCTGCGGATAGCCAATCCCCGGTGTCAGAGCGGAAGCATTTGCATCTTCCGATGTCTGTACGATTCCGACGATTTTAAGTTCTTCGCCCTGATCCACGAGTTTCTTCATATATTCCTTATTATCGGATTTATCCTTCCAGATCTTGTACTGACTGTCATATTCGTAGCAGTCAGACACATTGACCAGTTTAAAAGTTCTTCCAATAATATCCTCATAGGTATATGTTCCAATATCTGCCGGTGTATTGACATCTTCTTCATTGATAAATTCCTGGATCATTTCGTCCAGTTCCATCTGATCCCGCAGTCCCAAAGTATAAAGGAGAAAATCACTCATGCCTCCGTCCGAAGTCAGCACCAGTACACATTCATTGTAATTCTGCGGCCAGCGTCCCGCCTTCACATCATACTGGTTCTCATAAAGCCCCTCCGTCTTAGGCATTTCATAAAAAACATTCGTACTCATCATCGATGACATCAGACTATTGGTACTTGCGCCAGAGCTGATTCCAAGCGACTCAAAGGATTTGTCCGGATTCACCTGGCGAATGGAACCATCCTTGTTCTGCCGATAGATTCTTGGTGAAATATTATAAGAATATTCAACGGCACTGGTATAGTCCTCAATTCCACTTTTTCCTCCATCCAGATATTCTTTTAAAGACTTCAGGTCATTGGAATCCATCGTGGAAAACATATTGGTCATCATCTGCATAACCTTGACTTCCCCGTCTTTTTTTGTCTCCTTCTTATCCGAACTGCCCGAACCACTGTCCATATTGCCTACCATCATCGATGTCATATCAAATCCGGTACTCTGGATCTGAAGCGGATACTCGGAAAGAGTCTCTTCTTCAATTGACTTGATGTAGGCATTGACTCCGTTGGAAAGTGCCAGTATCAGTGCAATCCCGATAATTCCAATAGAACCGGCAAAAGATGTCAGAAGAGTCCTTGCTTTCTTCGTCTTTAAGTTATTAAAGCTCAGGGAAAGAGCCGTCAGAAATGACATGGAAGCTTTCCCCATATTCTTATGCTCCGGCTCCTTCATGACCGCTTCATTGACATAAAATTCGTCCGTATCCGAACGGATCTTTCCGTCCTTGAGCGTTACGATACGGGTCGCATATTCTTCAGCAAGCTCTGGGTTATGTGTAACCATTACAACAAGCCGGTCTTTTGCCACTTCTTTTAAAAGTTCCATAACCTGCACACTGGTCGCCGTATCCAGCGCTCCTGTCGGCTCATCAGCAAGCAGGATATCCGGATCATTGACCAGCGCACGGGCGATTGCCACCCTCTGCATCTGTCCGCCTGACATCTGGCTCGGTTTTTTATGCAACTGCTCCCCAAGACCAACTTTTTTCAGAGCCTCAATCGCTCTCTTTTTCCGTTCTTCCTTCCCGATCCCAGAAATAGTCAGTGCCAGCTCCACATTGGCAAGCACCGTCTGATGTGGAATCAGATTATAACTCTGAAATACAAAACCAATTGTATGATTCCGATAGGAATCCCAGTCTCTGTCTTTATATTTTTCCGTGGAAATCCCGTTGATGATCAGATCACCACTATCGTACCGATCCAGTCCACCGATGATGTTAAGAAACGTCGTCTTTCCCGAACCACTCGGTCCCAGGATCGCAACAAATTCATTGTCCCTGAAATTCAGGCTTACATCATCCAGTGCCTTCTGTACCAGCGTACCTGTACGGTATTCTTTGCAGATATGTTGAATTTGAAGCATAAAAATTCTCCTTTTAAGTTGTAACTCATGAAACGCGTATGTTTCATTGTACACCCTTAAAAGGAGAAAATCATGTCTTTTAGAAAAATTTTATTCTTTATTTTCTGAGAAGTTCTTTTCCCGAAATACCTGGCTCTGTCATATTGACCGGATTCAGAACGGTTTCCATCTCTTTTTCACTTAAAAGACCTTCTCTGAGAATCAGATTACGGATGGATTCCCCGGTCTTCATTGCTTTTTTCGCAATCTCCGCTGCTTTCTCATAGCCTACATGCGGACAGATTGCAGTAATTACGCCGATGCTGTTCTCTACCAGCTGACGGCATCTCTCTTCATTGGCTGTGATTCCTGTCACACAGTTGTCAATAAAAGTCTGCACTGCATATGCAAGTGTATCAATCGACTGGAACAGACAGTAGAATACGATCGGTTCAAACGCATTCAGTTCCAGCTGTCCACCCTCTGCTGCCATCGTGATCGTCACATCATTTCCAATGATGTTAAATGCGACCTGGTTCACTACTTCCGGGATGACCGGATTCACTTTTCCCGGCATGATCGAAGAACCATTTTGCTTTGCCGGAAGGTTGATCTCACCAAATCCGGCTCTTGGTCCGGATGACATCAGACGCAGGTCATTGGCAATCTTGGAAAGTGTGACTGCACACGCTTTCACTGCACCGGATACTGCCACAAACGGATCCAGGTTCTGGGTTGCATCGATCAGATCAAAAGCCTGGACAAACTGAATATCAGATATTTTTGAAAGATTCGGAACAATGCGGCTTACATAGGCTTCATCTGCATTGATTCCGGTTCCGACTGCCGTTCCACCCATGTTGACGGTACGCATCTCGTCCATCGCATTATCCATACGGTGGATATCACGCATGATGGCATCGGAATATGCCTGAAATTCCTGACCCAGACGGATCGGAACTGCATCCTGCATTTGGGTGCGTCCCATTTTGATCACATGGTCAAATTCCTCTGCCTTTTTGCAGAGCGCTCCATGAAGTCTGAGCAGTTCTTTTTTTAGATTCTGAAGAAGTCTGAGTGAAGTCATCTTGCCAGCTGTCGGAATAACATCATTTGTGGACTGTCCGCAGTTTACATCATCATTCGGATTTACTGCTGAATAATCTCCCTTTTTCCCGCCAAGAATCTCAATCGCACGGTTGGCAATGACTTCGTTTGCATTCATGTTCAGAGAAGTACCCGCACCTCCCTGGATCGGATCTACGATAAAGTACTCATGCAATTTTCCTGTAAGGATTTCATCACACGCCTGTACGATTGCTTTTGCTTTTTTCTTTTCCAGAATCCCACTCTCGCAGTTGGTGATCGCAGATGCTTTCTTTATGTACGCAAGACTGTTGATGATCTCCGGATGCATATTCAGCCCGGTAATACGGAAATTCTCCGCAGCACGCAGTGACTGTACCCCGTAATATACATCTCCCGGAATATCTTTTGCCCCTATTGAATCCTGTTCTACACGATAACCTGTCTTGTTTTCTTTTCCATTTTCCATCTCAAAATCCCTCGATTTTCCATTTTTTCTCTGGCGTATTGCCTTTGTTGTTTTCATTATAGCTCTGTGTTACAATATAATCTAATACATATATTTTTATAGTAACTATAATTTTAAAACTATGTCAAAGGAGAATACCTATGTTTCAGGGAATGGAATATGTCTATGAAGTTTATCTGGAAAAAAGCTTTTCTAAGGCGGCTGAGAAGTTATTTATCTCACAGCCTTCACTCAGTGCCAACGTAAAGCGTGTCGAGCATCACATCGGATATCCGATCTTTGACCGGAGTACCAAACCACTTTCCCTTACCGAATGTGGGGTACAGTATATCAAAGCGGTAGAAAAAATAAAAAGTATCCAGAATGAATTTGAAGGATTTGCAAACGACTGGGGCGACCTAAAAAAAGGAACACTCACCCTCGGAGGAAGCAACTTGTTTTCCTCCTGGATCCTGCCTCCGCTGATCGCGGATTTTGCCCGCAGATATCCTCTGATCCAGATCAGCCTGATTGAAGAAACCACTGCCAATCTTGCCCGTATGCTGCGACACGGGCAGTTGGATCTGATGCTGGACAGCAGTGTTCTGGATGCCACCATCTACGGCTGCCGTAAATTTCAGGAAGAGCACCTGATCCTTGCTGTTCCGGGAGCATTCCCGATCAATAATACGCTGCGCTCCTATCAGCTTCCTGTAGAAGATATCCTGAGCAAAAAATTTCTGGAAGAATCCTGTCCTCCCGTTCCTCTGACACGCTTTAAAAGTGAGCCTTTTATTATGCTGAAACCGGAAAACGACACTGGAAAACGTGCCCGTATGATCTGCCAGAACAATCTCTTTGAACCAAATATCATCCTGGAAATGGATCAGCAGATGACTTCTTACAACATCACCTGCTCCGGCATGGGGATCTCTTTTATCGGAGATATCATGCTCTCAAAAGTACCTCTTACCTCTGATGTGGTGTACTATAAGCTTCCTGCATGCGAAAGCAGCCGTGACATCCGGTTCTACTGGAAAAATGGTCGCTACCAGACAAGGGCAATGGAAGAATTTTTAAAAATGGCGTGCCAGTAAGGCACGCCACTTTCCTGTAGAACAGATACTATCTATTTATCTGCAATCTTGGATCCGACAAATAATTCTTCTCTACATAAACCTACTCACTTCTCAGTGCATCGATTGGATTCATGTTCGCCGCCTTCACCGACGGAAGGAGTCCGAAAATAATTCCGATCAGTGTGGAAAATACTACTCCGACCAGAATGGACACTCCGCTGATTGCCACCGGAACTGCCGAGACTGCGGAAATAATATAGGCAAGCGCAATCCCTCCTGCCACACCGATCAGACCTCCGAGAAGGGTAAGTACTGCCGCTTCCGTCAGAAACTGCGTCAGGATCCTTCTTTTTCTTGCCCCCAGTGCCTTTTTCAGACCGATTTCTCTCGTTCTTTCTGTCACAGACACCAGCATAATATTCATAACACCGATCCCGCCAACCAGAAGTGAAATGCTTGCAATCCAGAGCAGCTGCTGGTTCGTCGAGCTGCTGATCTCCTGGATCTGGTTCGCCTGTTCCAGAAGATCTTCCCCTTTATATTTTATCGTCTCATCAGACACGGTCAAGTAACTGTTCAGGATATCTGCCGCCTTTTCTCCTGCCGCAGTCATCTCATCTGTGCTTGTCGCGCGGACAACCAGATTCTGCGGTTCATCGTACTGATAAATAATCGGCCACAGTGTATCCGGAATACAGATCGTTCCACTTCCATCCGTGGATACATAACGATAATAGTCTTCCATCGAATTGATCACCGGCTGTGAATTTTCTTTTCTCGCCATCATACCGATCACCGTAAATGGCTCCCCTTTAACCTCAATAATCTTTCCAATCACATTTCCATCCGGGAATAGAGCTGTGGCTGTCGTTTTATCAAGCAGCACAACTTTTCTGTTTGCAGTAAAATCTTTTTTGGAAAAGCCACGCCCTTTTGTGATCTGAAATCCATAGGCATCCAGATAATTGGAATCTATTCCAAAAATATTACAGCTTGCCAGCTTCTGACTGCCTGCATATACAGCATCATATTCATTCCGTCTGTGATAAAGGGCTGCACTTTCCACCTCATCCAGTGTCTGGATCTCACCAAGTACCTGATCTGAAATCTCCGGTATTCCATCCGGAACCTCCTGATAAGACAGATCCAGTGTCCAGTCTCCCTGATAAAGCTGGATATTGACCGCATTATTTCCCGCGCCAACCAGATTTTTCTTGATCTGCTCATTGGTTCCTTTGATCGTTGAAACAATTGCAATGATCGATCCGATTCCGATAATAATACCAAGCATCGTCAGCGCAGACCGCAACTTATGACTCCAGATTCCCTGAAATGCCAGCCTGATATCTTCAAGCATCTCCTCACCCCCTCATTAATTATAATCATACAATGACTCCACTGTCTTTGTCTTCGCACCCTCTTTTACATTTCTTCCATACGGAAATGCAATCTCATCCTCCATGGTAAGTCCGGAAACGATTTCAATGGAACCGTACATATTTTTTCCAACCTCTACATACTGCTTCTCCAGCCTTCCATGTTTTCCTTTCTTGTATACATAGGAGCGGTTTCCGTCTTCTCTTATGAACATCTGTTCCAGGTAAATCGAATTCCCACTGTCACCCGAAAGTCCGTCTACGGAAATACTGACACCCTCACCAGATGAAAGATCTGCATCTTTTTCAACCACTGCAGTAAACGGATAGTAGGACATATTAGGATTCTCGCTGCTCTTCATACTTTCAACCGGTGAATTACCGATACTGGTGATCGTTGCCTCATAAGAGTTCCCCGTATTCCAGGAAGTCACCATCACATTCATACCCTCTTTTAATTTATCATAGCTGCTTTCGGCAATCCCTCCGATTACATAACAACCATTTTTTCCGGTCACAGATATAACCGGTTTATTCTCCAGCTTTGCCTCTTCTTCGTCAAGTACAGATTTTACCGTTCCCTCTACTGTACTTTTTACAACACCATTATTTACTTTTTTATCCAGCTTTTTCAATTCCAGTTGTGCTGTTCGCTTTTCCAGATCCAGGTCCTTGATCTTCTGTTCTTTTTCCTGGATCTGCTTTGCCTGCTCTTCCCTGGTCATTCCATCTGCATCTCCCGGATCCGGCTCCTCATATCCACCAGGATTATCCGGTTCGTCCGGAATTTTCGGCTCTTCCGGTGTCTCCGGCTGTTCCGGATTTTCGGGCTTTATCACCTGTCCGGTCTTTCCATCCAGCGTCCAGGAGTATAAAAGAAGCGTCGGTTCCTTCTCCTGATCCACTACATCAAAGATACAGACTGCCCTCTCTTCCAGCATTTTCAGCATGAACTCCGCATTCACCGTTGCTCCCGGCGCACAAAGATAGCGATACGGCTTTTCCTTTGTTCCATCTCCATCTTCATTATAAGGAGCAACGTCCTTTGTAATCTCTTTATAAATGATCTTATCCTTCAGTTCTTCCGGAAACGGTTTCCCGATTGATGGTTTTTCCGGTCCTTCCGGATTTTCTGGTGTCTCCGGCTGCTCAGGATTTTCGGAAGTATCCGGATTTTCCCCTTCATTTTTCTTTGTATCCACAGTCCGTATTATTCCAGGTCTGGTTCCTTTTGCAGTCATTTTTCGTAGTTCATCCTGGCTTCTTTCAACAGACTCAACAATCTTTGCATTTTTCAACTGTTCTAATTCTGCCTTTTGATTCTGAATATTCAGTTCAATCCCCTGAATCTCCATCTGCTTCATTTCCTGCTCAAGTCCCGCAAGCGTGGTATCATAAGCAACCAGACGATCGCCGATCTTCACCGTATCCCCTGATTTGACATAAATCTCCTTGATCGTAAGGGTATCATCATGGTAAATGTCCTGGCTCGCACCTGCCTGCACCTTCGCATAATCATAAATATCCGATTCTGAATACCATCCACCATTACTCATACTGGCTACCGGTGCTACCTTGACCGCTTTTTCACTTTTTTTCATTGCAAATAAAGTGCCGCCTCCAATGACACATACACAGACAACCAAAGCAATCCCGATCTGAAGAATTTTTTTCTTATTTCTTTTTTGAAAAGTCATCCTTTATTCCCCCTCTTCCATGCCTCCTGCCTGTACATTTTCGTTCTTCTGAACGGCTGCTCCTTCTTTACATTCTCCATCCGGCCAGACAATGTAATCCGTCTCTTTCAGTCCTTCTGTGATCTCCCATGTATCCTGCTCCTCATCATAAGCACCAAGCTTTACATTTCTCTTTTCCAGTCTGTCCTTTTTATTTGCTACCCAAACGTAAGGCTCTTTCCCGTCTGCATCTACAATATAAGCAGTCATCAGCTGTAATCCCTCTGTATTTACTCCGGTTCCAGGCTCGATATATACATGCTGTCCCAGCATCAGACCATCACTGGTTTCAAGCGTTACATAAAATGGATACTTAGTTGCCCGGGCAGAAGAATCCGAACCGGAATACATCTCGCTTTGTGAACTGCTCTCCGGTTTTTCTGTGTCAATCACATCCACAGATCCCTTCCAGATTTCCTCCTGGTTATTCCTTGCCCGCACCGTCACATCCATTCCCGGCTGAAGCTCACCGATATTCTGTTCACTGATTTTTCCCTTAATTCGGTATTTTCCGGTAGAAAGAATGCTCATAAATGCCTGCTTTTCTCCACTGTAATCATCATAACCAGGATCCGGATTGATCTCCTGGATAATTCCTGCAATCGTGGATGTCACCGTGGATGATTCCAGACTCTTCTTCGTCCGGTTCACTTCCAGTTCTTTTACTTTATAATTATATTCTTCCTGTTTTACATTCGTCTGCAGCTCCTGGATCTGCGTTGTATAAGAAAGCTGCTCACCTGCCGGTGCATTCTTTTTCTCTGTCGTTAAGGCCGCAATCTGTGAATTCAGATTGGAAATACTGTTTCCTATCTTTTCCAGCTCCAGATTTCCCTGCTCAAGTGTCATTACAAGCTCCTCTGTATCATATTCAAAGAGTTTCGTCCCAGGCTCCACTTCCTGCCCTTTTTCCACGAAAATCTCTTTCACTTTCTGTCCTTCTGAAAGTGAGATTTTCAAAGTATCCTGCGCCTCCACAACGCCTGCAAAGCGGTTCACGGTTCCGCTTCCGTTTCCGGTGATCACGCTGACCTTATCCGCGTAGAGGATGTTCTTCGCGGAATCCTTTCCCCCTCCTGAAACCATGTGCAGGATTGCGGCAATCAGAGCGACTGCAAAAATAAAGCATACAATAAAAATCACCTTTTTCTTCTCCATCAGATTGTCTTTGAAATTCCCATTTACATTCATTTTCATTCCCTCCTCATCATTCTACTTTTAAGGTGTAAAAGTTTGTTGAAGTTAGTCCGACAAAGTGTATATAGAAAGTGCTGCGGCTTCCCTTCGGCAAACCATTCCGAGGAACCTCTGAAAGCGGGAATCA
>SKED01002881.1_pt1 | contig 11381 bp, 8 predicted proteins | sample 4826651 | NCBI WGS metagenome assembly SKED01 (sample SAMN11008818, study PRJNA524170) | human gut metagenome | biome: Human fecal sample; material: Feces; isolation source: fecal sample from pouch patient p19 | host: Homo sapiens | place: Israel: Tel-Aviv | collected 2016-06-28
CCCGTACTTCATAATCCATAATTCAAAATTTATAATTCAAAATTACAATGACCGATAAAAGTGAAATGATTTTCGGCGTCCGTGCCGTCATAGAGGCCATTCAGGCTGGAAAAGAAATTGATAAGATCCTCGTTAAGAAAGACATTCAAAGTGATCTTTCCAAAGAGCTTTTCGCAGCATTGAAAGGATTGCTGATTCCTGTTCAGCGTGTGCCGGTGGAACGTATCAACCGCATCACACGGAAGAATCATCAGGGTGTGGTTGCCTTCATTTCCTCTGTGACCTATCAGAAGACGGAAGACCTCGTTCCTTTCTTATTCGAGCAAGGCAAGAATCCGTTTTTTGTGATGCTGGATGGCATAACGGATGTGCGTAACTTTGGTGCGATAGCCCGTACCTGTGAGTGTGCCGCGGTGGATGCGGTGATCATTCCTGCGCGTGGCAGCGTATCGGTGAATGCCGATGCCATGAAGACTTCCGCAGGTGCGTTGCATACATTGCCTGTCTGCCGCGAACAGAATCTGCGTGCGACTTTGCAGTATCTCAAGGATAGCGGTTTCCGTATCGTTGCCGCTACCGAGAAAGGAGATTATGACTATACGAAAGCCGATTATGCGGGACCGATGTGTATCATCATGGGAGCGGAGGACACCGGTGTATCATATGATCATCTGGCTCTCTGTGACGAATGGGTGAAGATACCGATGCTGGGAACCATCGAATCTCTGAATGTTTCCGTAGCTGCCGGTATTTTGATTTATGAAGCTGTGAAACAAAGAAACAACGACTGATATGAAGAAACTTTTAATCTTACCTTTAGCGCTTTTCCTCTTGGTACAGAGCGGTCTGGCGCAAACCCCGAAATGGGTGGAGAAGGCGAAACGTGCTGTTTTCTCAGTAATAACTTATGATAAGAATGACAAGATGCTGAATACCGGAAACGGATTTTTCGTATCCGAAGACGGACTGGCTCTTTCTGACTACAGTCTTTTCAAAGGGGCTGAGCGTGCGGTGATTGTCACAGCCGAAGGCAAGCAAATGCCGGTCAGCCTGATTTTGGGAGCAGATGATATGTACGATGTGATCAAGTTTCGTGTGACCATCACCGAGAAGAAAGTGCCGTCACTGGTAGTGGCGACTACTGCTCCGGCTGCAGGCGCTGACGCATGGATGCTTCCTTATTCTACGCAGAAGAGCATTGCCTGTGTTTCGGGTAAAGTGAGGGATGTATCGAAGATTGCCGGAGAATATCATTACTATACCTTGAGTATGCAGATGAAAGACAAGATGGTGAGTTGTCCGGTGATGAATGCGGAAGGCCAGGTGTTCGGTATTTCACAGAAGTCCTCCGGTGCGGATACGGTAACGACTTGTTATGCGGCAGGGGCAGCTTTTGCAATGTCGCAGAAGATTAGTGCTCTGTCTTTGGGAGACGTTGCTCTGAAGAATATCGGTATCCGGAAAGGATTGCCCGAAGCGGAGGATCAGGCATTGGTGTATCTGTTTATGGCTTCCACACAGATGTCAGCTGATGAGTATGAGAAGCTGATGGATGATTTCATTCGCCAGTTCCCTGCTAGTTCCGATGGGTATATCCGCCGTGCCAATTATTATGTAGCGAAAGGTAAGGATGACCAGTCTTATTTTGATAAGGCTGTAGCCGACTTTAATCAGGCCTTGAAGGTGGCGACTAAAAAGGATGATGTGTATTATAATATCGCCAAGCTGATATACGGTTATCAGCTCTCGAAACCGGAAACGACTTATAAAGACTGGACGTATGATACGGCTTTGAAGAATCTCCGTCAGGCGATGGCTATCGATCCTTTGCCCGTTTATACGCAGTTGGAAGGAGATATACTTTTTGCACAGCAGGACTATGCAGGTGCTTTGGCCGCTTATGAGAAGGTGAATGCCAGCAATCTGGCTTCAGCAGCCTCATTCTTTAGTGCCGCCAAGACGAAAGAATTGCTGAAGGCAGATGCCAAAGAAGTGTTGGCATTGATGGACAGTTGCATTGCTCGTTGTCCGCAGCCTGTCACGGCAAATTTTGCCCCTTATCTGCTGGAACGTGCACAGATGTATATGAATAACGATCAGGCAAGAAATGCAATGCTCGATTATGATGCTTATTATAAGGCTGTGAACGGACAGGTCAATGACCTTTTCTATTACTATCGTGAGCAGGCTGCGCTGAAAGCCCGCCAATATCAGCGTGCATTGGATGATATCGTGAAAGCGATTGAATTGAGCCCCAAAGATTTGACTTATCGGGCAGAACATGCAGTGGTTAATCTGCGTGTAGGACGTTATGAAGAATCCATGAAGATACTGAATGAAATTCTGAAAGACGAGCCGAAATATGGGGAAGCATACCGGTTGTTGGGCCTTTGTCAGATACAGTTGAAGAAGACGGACGAAGCTTGCGGAAACTTCAATAAAGCGAAAGAGCTGGGTGATCCGAATGTGGATGAACTTATAAAGAAATATTGTAAATAAGCGGAGGTGCTCGGAAAGAATTATGTCTTACTTTCTTTTCGGACTCCTTAGTAGTAAAAATAAACCCCTGCCGGCTTCTACAGTCGGCAGGGGTTCTCGTTTTTGGGGACGTTTGTAAAATACTCTCTCTCTCTAATTTCTCCCCACTTGTCAAGTTCAGGTTTCAGGTCTTAATATGATATATAGGTTTGATTCTTTTTTTTCTCCCGTTTATAAGTTAAATGCAGCAGTTTATAGAATACTGCATCCTTTCTTTATTTTTTTTCTCAGAATAGTTATTTTTTTCTTTTTATGGTAAAATCTTCTGATTGAGGTGGAGCTTTTAATTCTTTTTTAAGGGCTGGGCAATGAAAATATTGAATATTTCATTGTTCGTAAATGGTATAATAAATAGGTGTTGAAAATGAAACAAACAGATATTTCCCTCTAATTATGGTCGTTTAACGAAAATATTATTGTTTTTTATTTGCGTATATTGGTAAATATGGTCATCTTTGCACCGTTATTCGTTTCTGTTTGTTAAAGAATAACGAATAAGTGTGGGGTAAATAGATGATTTTTAGTAAAAAAGACATTCAAGAAGTTCTGCCGGCAGATGTGACTGGCAGGAGCGTAGCGCACCCTAAACGTTGGTTGGTGGCTTTAGTACGTATTTCTCATGAGAAGAAAACGAGTGAGCGACTATCTAAAATGGGTATTGAAAACTTCCTTCCTGTTCAGCAAGAAGTGCATCAATGGAGTGATCGTCGAAAGGTAGTCGAGCGTGTTCTTCTTCCGATGATGATATTTGTGCATGTCGATATGTATGAACAGAAAGAAGTTTTGACATTGGGCTCTATCAGCCGATATATGGTATTGCGTGGAGAAAGTACTCCTGCTGTCATTCCGGATGAACAGATGCACCGCTTTAAATTTATGCTAGACTATTCGGACGAGGCGATTAATATGAGTACGACTCCCTTGTCACCAGGAACCAAGATTAAGGTTATCAAAGGGCCATTATCCGGACTTCAGGGAGAATTGGTTACAGTAAATGGAAAATCGAAAGTGGCAGTCCGGCTAACTATGTTGGGATGTGCTTTTGTAGATATACCAGTAGGGTGTGTAGAGCCTCTGGAGAAATAAGGGTTTAAATATAAGTGAAACAAGCATTAAGTGAATAAAAGGGGTATGGTGAGTTTTTTACTACAAGAAAATATTGATGAACTGCAACATCTGGCAGATCATTTACTTCACATCGGTGATAAAAATGGGTATGTATACGCCGATGACCTTTCTGCATTACAACAATCAATTCACGAAAAGATAAACGATTTATATTCACAACGGGGGAAGACACCGGAACAGGATGCTACCCTGTGTTTGGCCATCCTTCAGGGATATAATGTGTCGATGTACGCCAATCCGGAAGACGAGGATAGAAAACGGTCTGTCTTGCAGCGTTCTCTGACCCTCCTTGATGCTCTTCCCCCTTCTCTTCTTAAACAACAGTTGTCTGCCGTCTGTCACGGTATGCAGGAACTGTGTGAAACCAACTAACTTTTTTATTTGTCAATGAAAATACAACGACTTTTTAGCATTCTACTTTTTTGTTCTATGCTGGGAAGTGGCTCGCTTATGGCCCAGTCCATGAGTGACTCACAGGTACTGGAATATGTAAAGGACGGCATCCGGCAAGGCAAGGAACAGAAACAGCTTGCTTCCGAGCTTGCGCGTAAAGGTGTGACCAAGGAACAGGCTATGCGTGTGAAGCAGCTCTATGAGCAGCAGAACAATGTAAACACCTCCCAATCCACGGGTACGGATATCAACGAGTCCCGCCTTCGTGAAGAAACAAAGGAGAATACTTCCGACATGCTGGAAGATCATCCGACTACGGAAGATTTGGCCCGTGAGGACCAGGTTTTCGGGCGCAACATCTTCAATACCCGCAACCTGACGTTCGAGCCGAGTGTCAACCTTGCCACTCCTGCCAATTACCGCCTGGGTCCCGGTGATGAAGTCATCATCGATATCTGGGGTGCCAGCCAGAACACGATCCGCCAGCAGATCTCTCCTGAAGGCACCATCAATATTCAGAAGATCGGGCCTGTCAACCTTAGCGGTATGACAGTCTCCGCCGCCAACGACTATCTGAAGAACGCCCTGAATAAAATATATAACGGTCTGAATAATACTACCGACCCTACTTCCGACATCCGTCTGACTTTGGGTAATATCCGTACTATTCAGATCAACGTGATGGGAGAGGTCGTGCAGCCGGGTACCTACGCCCTTTCTTCCTTCTCTACCGTCTTCCATGCGCTTTATCGTGCAGGCGGTGTGAGTGATATCGGTAGCCTCCGAAACGTTCAGTTGGTACGCAACGGAAAGAATATTGCCACCATCGACGTCTACGAATTCATTATGAAAGGCAACACACAGGATGACATCCGCCTACAGGAAGGTGACGTTGTGATTGTTCCTGCCTATGATGTATTGGTAAAGATTAGCGGCAAGGTAAAACGTCCTATGCGTTTTGAAATGAAGAAAGACGAGAACCTTGCTACTCTCATTAAATATGCCGGCGGCTTTGAAGCTGATGCCTACACCCGTTCATTACGTGTTGTCCGTCAGAATGGTGAGGAATACGAAGTCAACACAGTCAAAGATATAGATTACAACATTTATAAAATGCGTAACGGTGACGTAGTAACCGCCGAAGCCATCCTTAACCGCTTCACAAACAAACTGGAAATCCGTGGCGCTGTCTATCGTCCCGGTATCTACCAGCTCAGCGGTAAACTGAACACGATCCGCGAACTTGTCCATGAAGCTCAGGGTCTGACCGGTGACGCTTTCCTGAATCGTGCCGTCCTCTATCGCCAGCGTGAAGACCTGACCAGTGAAGTTGTTCAGATAGACATTAAGTCTATCATGGACGGCACTTCCCCAAACCTTGCCCTAATGAAGAATGACATCCTCTACATTCCAAGTATCCATGACCTGGAAGACCGGGGTAATGTCACAGTTCACGGTGAGGTTGCCTACCCTGATTCCTATCCTTATGCGGATAACATGACACTTGAGGATCTGATCATTCAGGCCGGTGGCTTGAAAGAAGCCGCCTCTACTGTCCGTATTGATATATCGAGACGAATCAAGAATCCTCGTAGTACTGCGGATAATGATACGATTGGTCAGATGTATACCTTCTCTTTAAAGGATGGTTTTGTAATAGATGGTCAGCCCGGTTTTATCCTTGAGCCTTATGATCAGGTTTATGTCCGTCGCAGTCCGGGCTATCAGGCACAACAGAATGTAGCCATTGAAGGTGAAATCCTTTTCGGAGGAAATTACGCCATGACCAGCCGTGAGGAACGTCTTTCCGATTTGGTGAATAAAGCCGGTGGCCCGACAAATTATGCCTATCTGCGTGGTGCGAAGCTGACCCGTGTAGCCAACGCTAGTGAAAAGAAACGTATGGGTGATGTAATTCGCCTTATGAGCAGGCAATTGGGCGAAGCCATGATTGACTCTTTGGGTATTCGTGTTGAAGATACTTTTACGGTTGGAATAGATTTGGAAAAAGCCTTGAGCAATCCTAAAAGTAATGCCGATCTTGTCTTACGTGAAGGTGATGTGATCTCCATACCTAAGAATACTAATACTGTAACTATCAATGGTGCTGTCATGGTTCCGAATACGGTTTCTTATATGCAGGGAAAGAATGTAGACTACTATTTGAATCAGGCTGGTGGTTATTCTGATAATGCAAAGAAGAGTAAGAAGTTCATTGTTTACATGAATGGTCAGGTGACGAAGGTTAAAGGAAGTGGTAAAAAGCAGATCGAACCTGGCTGTGAGATTATTGTACCTAGTAAAGCTAAGAAGAAGGCTAATATTGCTAATATTTTAGGTTATGCTACTTCCTTCAGTTCTTTAGGAATGATGATTGCTTCTATTGCCAATTTGATAAAAAAATAAGAATTATGTCAGAACAATCACTAGAAAGGAAAACGGAAGACATTGAGATTGATTTGTTGGATATATTCCGTAGGATTATAGCAATTCGTAAAAAGCTTTATAAGGCAGCTATTATAGGTTTGTTAATTGGCATTATTGTAGGGCTGAGTATCCCTAAAAGATATACGGTCAATGTAATACTTTCTCCAGAAATGGGAAATGATAAAGGAAATAGTGGACTGACTGGTTTAGCTGCTTCTTTTTTGGGGGGGAGTGCTGGTATAGGTAGTAGTGTTGATGCATTAAATGTTTCTTTATCATCTGATATTGTATCATCTACTCCTTTTTTACTAGAGTTATTGAATATGCAGGTTATAGTAGATAAAGGGGAGACAAAAACTTTATCTGATTATTTAAAGACAGAATCCTCCCCTTGGTGGAGTTATATCATAGGTCTACCCAATATGGTTATTCGTGGAACGAAAAACTTATTAGCCGACAAAGAAGAACTTTCTACTGAAAAACGACAACAGGGTGGGATAGTTGCCTTGACGAAGAAAGAGAAAGAGCAGATTGATGTACTAAAAAAGAATATTATGGCTGCTATTGATAAGAAAACGGCTATAACCAATATTAGTGTTACTTTGCAGAATCCAATAATAGCTACGGTTGTAGCAGATTCTGTTGTTCATAAATTGCAAGAATATATTATTGGGTATCGTACTTCAAAAGTAAAGGAAGACTGTGCGTATTTGGAACGGTTATTTAAAGAACGTCAGCAGGAATATTATGCTACTCAGAAAAAATATGCTGATTACATTGATTCTCATGACAATTTGATTCTACAGAGTGTTCGTACTGAACAGGAAAGATTCCAGAACGACATGAATTTGGCTTATCATATATATAGTCAGGTTGCTAATCAGTTGCAGGTATCCAGAGCTAAAGTACAGGAAGAAAAGCCAGTTTTTGCTGTAGTTGAACCTGCTGTTGTACCTTTGAAACCTTCTGGTATGGGATTAAAAATTTATGTTTTACTATTTGTATTTCTATCAGTATTTGGCACTCTTGTGTGGGTACTTTTTGGCAAAAGTTTACTGGATAGTTTGAAAAATGAAGTGAAGAATAGCGAGATAGAACAGAGTAAATTATGCTAAAACGTCACTTACAACATTCTCCCCAATTTTTCCTGGCCTTTTATGCGAGTATTTTTATCTTTCTGATTTATACTTGTGCCTATGCATTTCGTAAACCTTTTACAGCGGGGCTTTATGCAGATGAATATTTATGGGGCTTTGACGTGAAGATTCTTTATGTCTTAGCAGAAATCATAGGCTATGCGTTGTCGAAATTCATAGGTATCCGCATTCTTTCTTCGATGAAACCCCAGCAGCGTATTTACTATACTATAGGTTTGATGAGTTTTTCAGAGATTGCTCTTTTAGGCTTCGCAGTTTTACCTGTTTCATTGAAGATCTTTTCAATATTTCTTAGTGGGCTTCCTTTAGGTATGATCTGGGGTGTAGTTTTCAGTTATATAGAAGGGCGGCGTATAAGCGAAGTTCTGAATGTAGGCCTTAGTGTGGCGTTGATTGTATCGTCCGGCCTGGTGAAGACATTAGGGCAATTTATCATGGATACCTTTCATGTGACCGAGTATTGGATGCCTGTAGCTACCGGTGCTTTCTGTTTTCCGGTAATGCTTGTCTGTGCTTATATGCTGAATCAGATACCTGAACCATCAGATCTTGATATCCGCCTGCGTACCAGACGCGCTCCCATGGATCAGCATGAACGTCGAAAGTTTCTTCATAAATTCTTCTGGGGAATCTGTATGTTGATCGTCTTTTATGGTTCTCTGACGGTGTTCCGTGAATTGCGTGATTCTTTTGCTGCCGATATTTGGAATGAAATGCATATTGAAGGTGCCTTTATTTTTACCCAGACGGAGCTTCCGATTGCCTTTCTTGTCTTATTGCTGATGTTCCTGATTGTTTTCATTCGAAACAACCGTCTGGCGTTGAATCTGATTTATTCGATTTCGGTCATCGGCAGTTGTATTATGATTTTTTCCACTTTCTTATTTATTAAAAGTTATCTGTCTCCCATCACTTGGATGATCGGTTCAGGTTTAGGTATGTATATGGGGTATATTCCTTTTACTTACCAGATAGAGCGTCTGATTGCTTCGCTAAAAGTAGTCAGTACAGCTGTCTTCGTGATGTATCTGGCTGATTCTTTTGGCTATCTGGGTACGACAGTCGTATTCCTGACGAAAAATTTTGCTCATCTGGAATTATCCTGGACAGCCATGCTTGCCAATACCGCTTTTATAACAGGTTTTATTTCCTTGGTTACGATCATGATCGTATACCGATATTTTCGTCGTCAACTTAATACACTCACCATATTATCAGAAAAATGATAAAGACAGCTATGATAATGGCCGCGGGTACGGGTACCCGTTTTGGTCATTATACAGAATTGATTCCTAAAGGCTTTGTTGAAATAGGGAATGTTCCAATGATTATTCGCTCGATAGATACTCTGCTCTCCTGTGGAATAGAACGTATTGTAATCGGTACAGGGTATCACAAAGAGGTTTATGAGGCACTGAAGCTACAATACCCCCAGGTGGAAAATTGTTTTAGTCCCTGCTATGCGGAAACTAACAGTATGTATACCCTTTATAATACTCATCCTTTGATAGGTACTGACGATTTTTTGTTACTTGAATCCGATCTTATCTTCGAAAGACGGGCCATCACTGCCCTATTGGATTGCCCGCATCAGGATGTGATGCTTATCACTCCGGTTACTAAGTTTCAGGACCAGTATTATGTGGAGTATGACGAGAATCATCGTCTTTCCAACTGTTCCGTGAAATGTGATGAAATAGATGTAAAAGGTGAGCTGGTAGGCATTCATAAGCTTTCCAATACGTTTTACAGGAAGATGTGTGCCGATTATGCTTCCATCGTAGCTGACCAGCCTAAATTGGGTTATGAGTATGAGTTGCTCCGAATGTCCCGTTCTGTATGTCCTGTCCATGTCTTGAAAGTGGATGGGTTAATGTGGTATGAGATAGATGATGAAATGGACAAAGAATATGCCGAAACAAATATAATTCCTCAATTTAAATAAATATTCAAGTAATAATTTTGGCAGCCGGTATGGGTCGGAGACTGGGGGAACTGACTCATGACAATACCAAATGTATGGTTAAGGTGAATGGCGTTCGTCTGATTGACCGTTTGCTTCAGCAATTGGTTTCGGCCCCTTGTTCCCTGTATCGCATTGTTATTGTGATCGGATATGAGGGTAAGAAACTGAAAGAATATCTGGGGGATTCTTTTCAGGATATCCCTTTGGAATATGTTGAGAATCCCATTTATGATAAAACAAATAATATCTATTCTCTGTTCTTGGCAAAAGAGGAACTGTCCCAGGATGACACATTGCTGGTAGAGTCAGATATGATTTATGAAGACGGCGTGTTTGATAAAGTTTTGGCTGACGCATCTCCTAATTTGGCTGTGGTAGCTAAATATGAAAGTTGGATGGATGGTACAATGGTTGTTCTTGATAGCGAAAACAATATTGTCAGTTTTGTTCCCAAGTCTGCATTCAGTTATAATGATATAGCCCGCTATTATAAAACGGCTAATATCTATAAATTCAGCCGTGACTTTTCCGTATCCAAGTATATTCCTTTTTTGGAGGCTTACAGTAAGGCAATGGGGACGAATGAATATTACGAGTCTGTTCTGCGTGTTCTTTCCATGCTGGACAAGACTGGTCTGAAGGGGCTTCCAATGGATAATATGAAATGGTATGAAATAGATGATGTGCAGGATCTGGATATCGCGGAAACTCTGTTTGCGGATGGTGAAACGAAGCTGCTCCGCTATCAACAGCGTTATGGCGGTTATTGGCGCTTCCCGCACTTGTTAGATTTTTGTTATCTTGTGAATCCTTATTTTCCTACGGAACGAATGAAAAATGAACTTCGTGCCAGTTTTGATACATTGCTGGGCGAGTATCCTTCAGGTATGAAAGTAAATACTTTGTTAATGGGAAAATACTTTAATATTCATCAGGATTATGTTTGTGTGGGGAACGGAGCGGCCGAACTGATCAAAAGTCTTATGGAACAACTCACTGGAAAGCTGGGAGTTATTTATCCTACTTTTGAGGAATATCCTAACCGTAGGGATAAGAATGCTCTGGTCTCTTATATTCCTGATAATAGAGACTTCAGCTATACAGCTAAAGATCTGGAAGAGTATTTTGAGGATAAGGATGTCAGTTCACTCTTGTTGATCAATCCCGATAATCCTTCCGGTAATTTTATTCCTCGTGAAGATGTGTTAGGTCTGGCGAAGTGGGCGAAGACCAGAAATATCCGCTTGATAGTAGATGAGTCCTTTGTCGATTTCTCGGTGGAATCGGTTTCCAATACATTATTACTGGATAATATATTAGAGAGTTTTCCTAACCTGGTTGTAATGAAGAGCATTTCCAAGTCCTATGGTGTTCCGGGGCTGCGTTTAGGAGTATTGGCAACAAGTGATACGTCCTTGATTCAGATTATCCGCAAGGATGTTTCCATCTGGAATATTAATTCTTTTGCGGAATATTATATGCAGATATTTGGGAAGTATGAAAAAGATTATCTGCAAGCGTGCCAGGAATTTATAGCTGAGAGGGAACGGTTCTATCAGGAGTTACAAAAGATTTCATTTTTACGTGTAATTCCTTCACAGGCTAATTACTTTCTGTGTGAGGTTATTGGTATTTCTTCAAAGGAGTTAACCTTAAGGTTATTGGAGGAAAATATACTGGTAAAAGATTGTGGTGAGAAATTAGCTTTTAGTGGGCGAGATTATATCCGGATTGCTGTCAGAATAGCGGAGAATAACAATGTGATATTACAG
>SKED01002903.1_pt1 | contig 11291 bp, 7 predicted proteins | sample 4826651 | NCBI WGS metagenome assembly SKED01 (sample SAMN11008818, study PRJNA524170) | human gut metagenome | biome: Human fecal sample; material: Feces; isolation source: fecal sample from pouch patient p19 | host: Homo sapiens | place: Israel: Tel-Aviv | collected 2016-06-28
CCAATAGACCATATATTGGAAATGAAAGTTTTCACATCCGAATCATCAAATTGGAACTTAGCCGATTTATAATAAGCTGAATTTTTAGGTATAAAATTATTATCTGTTTGATAATATTGAGCAATAGCATCCATAAATCCCCATGACATTGTTCGTCCATACATAGAAGAAGTGCCCAAATTCAAATATATTCCATTCAAAGCATTTCGATATCCATCTCCTACCTCAAAAAGCTTATCCCCATTCACCTGATTACTCGGTGCTACATCCAGCCAATCACTACAACTTGTAGTAAACAGACTTGTAGCCAACAGTAATATTGTATATAATTTCTTCATATTATTCATCTACTTTAAACTATTAAAAACTCATCTTCACCGAAGCTGCAAAAGACCGTGAATATGGATAATCCAAACCACGTTCAGCACGTACAGTAGCAACACGGAATAAATCATTTCCTGAAAGTTCTACACGTAACAGACCGATACGCGCTTTCTTCAACCATTCAGCATTAAAATCATATCCTAAAGTAAGAGAGTTAAATGTCAGCACATTATAATCTTGGATGAAACGGCTAGTAGGACGAGTCACTGCAACTACACCATCAGTCTGTAAACGTCCATAAGGAGTACAATCTCCAGGCTTTTGCCAACGTCCTGTCAATACACGACGGTCTACATTACTACTTTGAATATGTGCATTCTCAACCTTACTTACCAATGTAGAATTATAACGCTGTCCACCAAATTCATACATAAAGGTAGAATAGAGAGAAAATTGCTTCCAACGAAGGTTAAATCCAAAAGTACCCTGGAGTTTTGGCTCTTCGTTTCCAATCACAACTTGGTCAGCCGCATTCCAGTCATATGTTATTGTACCGTCAGGACGAAGATAAATTTCCTTACCATCTGCTGGATTGATACCTAATGATCTCACACCAAAAATAGATGTCAGAGAACCACCTTCTACATACTGCAAGTAAGTCTCACTATATTTTGAATCTCCTTTTCCAGAATCATATTTCGCATATTTTTCTTGTACGCGCTTATTGTACTCTTTCAGACTATCTGAGATTTTAGTTATTTTATTTTCATTATGAGCCATATTTGCAAAAACTGCAACAAACCAATCCTTTGCATTCAAAATATTACTTCTCAACTGGATTTCAACACCCTTATTCATCACCTCACCAATATTATCTTTGTAAGAAGTAAAACCTGTAGAACTAGGTAATGTAACACTATTAACCAAGTCCACCGTTTTCTTACGATAATATGAAAAGTTCATCTGGAGTAATCCCTTAAACATATCAACATCTAGACCTAAATCCATGTTATGAGTCTTTTTCCAACCCAATCCATTATTTCCCAATGCCATCAATGATGCTCCTAGACCTGTTTTAAACCAGTTGTCTGTAACTACTTTATAAATAGTCTGCGCTTCATAGGGAGAGAAGTCAACTTTACCAGTAATACCATAAGTTCCACGAATCTTTAGACGGTCCATCCATTCAAACTGTTTCATGAACTTATAATTATGCAAGTTCAAACCAAGACCACCGGAAAAGAAAGGTGCAAAACGTTGATCAGCACCAAACTCTGAGTTTCCATCGAAGCGTACAGAAACGTCCGCCAAATAAATATTATCAAATGAATAGTTGAATGTCCCTAATGCACCGAAAAGACGGCTTTTACTATCCGAGTTAGAAGGTAATCCAGAGACTTTATTACCATAGCCTGGAGAAGACAATTCGCCAGACGGAAATCCTTTGTAAGTAATACCAAAACTATCACCAGTACTTGAAGTAGCATTAATACCTACCAAAAAATTCAGATTGTGCTTCTTTATATTTCTGTTATAAGATAAAGTAGCAGTAGCATCCCAACTTAAACTATTGGAAGTAGCGATATCCAACTGTCCTGAAACCACATTATTTAAGCCTAACAAATCATCATTCTTCTTTGAACGCGGATCAAGAAAGGTACGTGCATCCGAATTTGACTTCGTAACACTAAATTGTCCTTTTAACAACCAGTAACTGTCGATATTCCACAACAATTCTGTATTATTAATCAATTCCCAAGACTTACTTCGATCATAATTCTTCAATGTAGCTTCATACAAAGGGTTTACTTCTCCTGATCCTCCGGTCCAAGGATAAGTTGTCTCCAAATATCTTCCATTCTCATCAATATATTCATCATATGGCAATTTTGAAGTATAGTCGGAGAAGCTTCCATAAGGAGACTCCTGAGATTTAGTATAAGTATATGAAAAATAGTTTCTTACCTGAAAAGCTCCAAGTCGATAAGATAAAGACAACCCACCAGCCATACGGTCGCGATAAGAACCTTTCATAACGCCTTCTCCACTATTATAAGAAAAGTCAGCTCCCCAACGCAAATCCTCCGTACCACCATCCAAATACAAACTATGTTTGTGATTGAATACAGTACGAAGGGGTTTAGATAACCAATAAGTATCAACTCCACGAACTACATTGTTCAGTTTTTGGTTGTAAAGTGCATCTAACCGACTTTGTTCACTAAAACCTTGTTCTGGATTTGCCTTAAATAAACCTGCAGCAACCTCTGTTTCAAGTTTCTCTCGTGCATTCATCATATTATAATCAGTTAGGTCAGGATATTCCAATGTTCCGGTAAAGTTATAATCGATATTGACTTTACCAGCTTTCGGTGTTACTGTTGTAATAATAACCACACCATTCGCTGCACGCGAACCGTACATAGCCGTAGCGGCAGCATCTTTCAAGATCGTAATGCTTGCAATACGGCTAGGGTCCATATCATACAATTTCTGCACGCTGATTTCAAAGCCATCCATGATAAAAGTCGGAAGGTTAGGATTGTTCTTCAATGATGTTTTAGAAAGGCTTTGCGCATCCAATTGTGTTGTTCCAATACCCGAACGTCCACGAATATACAATTCCGGAACATTATTCGGGTTCGAACCTGCTAAATTATTTTCAGCAATACGAAAAGAGGGATCGAACGTTTGCAAGGCCCCTAATACATTTGTTTTGGAAACCGACATCAACTGGTCTGCCGAAACCGTCACAGAAGTACCCGTAAAGCTATTTTTACTGATCTTTGCATAACCGGTTACCACCACCTCTTCCAATTGCTTTGAATCGGGTTTCAACTTAAAGGTATGCACTTTATCAAGATTGAGCTTGCCAGTATGTATTTCCAAAGTTTGCATGCCTACAAAGGAAAGACGAATTGTTACATCTCCTTCAGGAAGTCCTAAAGAAAAAGCACCGTCTGCATCAGTCATTGTTCCGATATTTCTTTCTTTTCCCAGTATCAAAACCGTAACTCCCGGTAGTTCGCCACCCTGTTCATCCACCACTTTACCTTCCAACGTACGTGTCTTCTGATCTTTCTTCTTGATGACCACAATACCATCTTTGGTAGCATAAGTGAAACCTTTAGGTGAAAGAACGCGGTCCAGCAATTCCTTCCAAGGCTCGTTGGTAGCTTTTACAGTCACCGGTTCAACTCCTTTAAACATCTGAGAGTTATAAAGCATGTTGATTCCAGCTTTCTGTTTTACCGTGTTTAAAAATGTTTCCATCGGCACATCCTTCAAATCAAGCGTCACTTTCTTCTCATCAGGTGGAAGTGCCCATGCACTGAGTACCATACTCAATGCAAAAAGACATAGCATAAAGACTCTTCTTTTTTTCATAATTTTTAAATCAAAACTCAATATTACTCATTCTCATATATCAATATATTTCTTCCGTTTATTCTATAGTAGATATCGCCGGTTAGTTCTAATGCATTCAGGAAAGTATTGATCGTGCCATATCGCTGCAAGTCACCACTATAAGTCAGGTCGCGCAGAGACTCCTTCTCATAATAGACATGAACATCATACCAGCGCTCGAAGGTTTTCATGATATCGCCCAGCCGTTTGTTATTGAAAACATATACACCTTGTGCCCAGCCGATATATTCATTGACATCCACCACCCGCTTTTCAATGCCACGGGAAGAGGCGACTGCCTGTTCACCCGGCGCCAGCGTAATTGTATTCTGATCGGGTGTCGAGAAATTTACTTTCCCATATACAAGGGTGGTATAGCACGCATCCGCATCATTATAAGCATTGATATTAAATGCCGTACCAAGTACTGTTACTTCTCCGAAACGAGTCCGGACCACAAACGGATGTTCCTCATCCTTTCTCACATCAAAATAGGCTTCACCTTCCAGTGTCACAATTCGGCGCTTTCCGACAAAACGGACCGGATAAAGCAATTTAGAACCGGCATTCAAATGAACAGTGGTTCCATCAGCAAGAAGGACAGTATTCTCTCCTCCCCGTGGTATAACCAGTTCATTTGACTTCACCGGACTTTCATCGACATTTTCTTCTTCGTGTTGTTGTGTTGTGACGGTCGGTCGATATGACAGCACCCCTTTATTGTATTTCACCTGGACGCCGTCTACTATTACATTTATATCTTTCTTTTGTACATCAATAGTGCTTCCATCGGGCAAAGTCAACACTGCCTGTTTGCTACCCGGCTTGATTTGCGCGATACGTGTCTGGGACTCCTCCACTGCCTGATAATGATTTATGGCATAAAAAGAAATTCCTACTGCCAGTACTACCACCGCTGCGGCAGCATACCACCATGACCGGATACGGTGGATCTTTCCAGCGGACGAATTCTCTTTTTGTTGAATTTGTTGAAGGAAATGCTCGTAAGCCTTTTCCGATGAATATTTTTTATACTTATTAAAAGCATCTTTCAATTCCTCACTATCCTGCAATTTCTCATACACGGCTTTCAGTTCCGGATGCATAGATAAACGTTGTTCCAACACCTGCTGCTCTTTGTCGCTTGCATCTCCCAAAAGAGCCTTTTTTATCAAAGAGGCATCTTGATATGTGTTTTCTAACTTTTTCATAATTTTATCTATTTCTAATGAGGATTTTATCTTTGCTTTACTATAATTATACATAACGTCCATAAATGGGTGACAAAAAGATGATTATTTTTTATGAGATACTCTCCGTACGAAAACGGAAAAGAATGAAAAACTATCATTATGACATTATTCAGCAACAAAAATGACATATTTAACAAATCATTCCCTTTTCAGAATCAAAATTCAGCCATCAATAAATGACAATTAGGCATCTTAAAAAATATTTGTTTTTTTTCGTTGCCGCTATTAAAATGATGTATTTTTTAGCTTTTACTAAGGAGTTTGAAACTCATATTTTATCATCATCCGTCACTTTCGGACTTAGCTAATTGATATACAATGCAATAAGACACAGACATGGAACGAACACATATAGCTTACTAAAAATGCTAACCAAGCTTTGTTTACCTGTTAAACATAACGGCTCATCCACTTAAATAAGCCACATCACAGTCACTTCACCCCCACAAAAGCAAGGATGCATAGCCCGGTTTCTAATAAAATATAAGAGCAAGAAGTACAGAATAACTGGAATTTGCCAGCTTCTCGCGTAAGAATTTATAGCTACGGCTTTTCTGAGTTTTAACCGTATTGATGCTGACTCCCAGCCGGGATGCGATTTCATCCCACGAATGTCCCTCTATTCTTAGCAGGATGATACGGCGTTGTTCGGCGGGAAGCTCCTCGATATAGAAATAAAGTTGTCGGATAGCTTCTTCTTTCACAGTCAAAGCATACAACATTTCCTCGTCTTCAAAATCTTCTTCCTGAGGCAAGCCATTCAATATAGAATCATGAATCTGATGGTTGCGGATATACAACAGTGCATTATTATAGCAGGCACGATAAAGATAATTAGTCAGCTCACGGGAGTCGGAAAAAGTACGTTTACCTTCCCACACGGATATAAACACCTCCTGAACCAGATCTTCTACGGCATCGGTGAGGAACAGGATTTTCTCGACATATGAGCACAAGGCCGCATAATAGCGATCATAAAAGTCCCTCCAGATTCCCTTATCTTTCTGGTTGACACCTGCTACTATCAAATCATCTTTATCGCTCATACGGCAACAAGATTAATCAAACAATAAAAGACTCTCTTCAAATTACTGCAAAAACTGGTTATAATAGATATGACTTACAAATATATCTGTTTTTTCAGTATGTAAGTTCACCCCTCATATAAAAAAATAGAATAAAGGGGCATAAAATAAAAAAAGAGCGAATAACTCCGCCCCACCTAAAGAATCCCCATAAATGGGATTCTTTTTTCTGCATCTCAATTTACCTGTTACCTGAAAACTACTTTTTTCCTAATACCTAATCAAAACAATCTTTTTCCTAAAAACTAATCTTAAAATCTAATACCTTAATTTTATAAACTAATACTACTCTTTTGTTATTACCTTATTTTCTAATACCTAAAAATCTTAGTAGTTTCACAACTACACTGCAAAGGTAGAGGTGTTTTGGAAAACAACAAGAATTCTTATGCTAAAAAACATGTTTTACCTTATTTTTTTGATTTATGTCAAGAGAAAGAGTTGAGGTTGGGTATAAAACATACATCCGAAGGCTGATTTGACACAAATTCTGTCCAAACGCTCCGTTTGTCTTCTATTTCATCACATGGCCCCACACTTTTCCAAGTGACAAAAAGTAAGCCTAGAATGTCGAAAAAGAGCATTTACATCTCTTTTTGAAAGGAATTGAAGCCTTGACATAAAAGAAAAGAAGCCAGAAACGTTACATCTTGCATATTTCCAATCCAAAATTACGGCGATTTTTTGCGCCCGCCCTGCCTCCTCCCCGAAATTTCGGAAGCAAAAACCGGCAGAAGATACAACTCTCGCAACTTTTCCGTAACTTTGCAGCGTTTGATAATAAATAAGGTAGAATGGATTTTAAGTACGATGTAATTGTAATTGGTGCCGGACATGCAGGTTGTGAAGCGGCAGCCGCCGCTGCGAATTTAGGTTCCAAAACTTGTCTGATCACAATGGACATGAACAAGATCGGACAGATGAGTTGCAATCCGGCAGTAGGAGGAATCGCCAAAGGACAAATAGTACGCGAAATAGACGCACTGGGCGGACAGATGGGATTGGTGACGGATGAAACTGCTATCCAGTTCCGAATCCTGAACCGCTCGAAAGGTCCCGCCATGTGGAGTCCCCGCGCTCAATGCGACCGTGCCAAGTTTATCTGGTCATGGCGTGAGAAACTGGAAAATACTCCCAACCTTCATATCTGGCAGGATACCGTCTGTGAATTGCTCGTTGAAAACGGTGAAGTAGTCGGACTCGTCACTCTTTGGGGTGTCACATTCAAAGCGAAATGTATCGTACTGACCGCAGGAACATTCTTGAACGGACTCATGCACGTAGGCCGCCACCAATTGCCCGGCGGAAGAATGGCAGAACCCGCATCTTACCAGCTGACAGAATCCATCGCCCGACATGGCATTGCCTACGGAAGGATGAAGACCGGCACACCGGTACGAATCGACGCACGCAGCATCCACTTCGATCTGATGGATACACAAGACGGAGAATGCGACTTCCACAAGTTCTCATTCATGAATACCAGTACGCGCCATTTGAAGCAACTGCAATGCTGGACCTGCTATACCAACGAAGAAGTGCACCGAATTCTGCGCGAAGGGCTGCCGGATTCTCCCCTGTTCAACGGACAGATTCAAAGTATCGGTCCGCGCTATTGCCCCAGCATCGAAACCAAGATTGTCACCTTCCCCGACAAAGAACAGCACCAACTGTTCCTCGAACCCGAAGGTGAAACAACACAGGAATTATACCTGAACGGATTCTCTTCTTCTCTTCCGATGGATATTCAGATAGCCGCGCTGAAAAAAGTACCGGCATTCAAGGATATCGTCATCTATCGTCCCGGATACGCGATTGAGTACGATTACTTCGACCCCACCCAATTAAAACATTCGCTGGAATCGAAGATTATCAAAAACCTGTTCTTTGCCGGGCAAGTGAACGGAACAACCGGTTACGAAGAAGCGGGAGGACAAGGACTGATCGCCGGAATCAACGCACACATCAACTGTCACGGTGGTGAAGCCTTCACACTGGCTCGCGACGAAGCATATATCGGTGTATTGATAGACGACCTGGTGACCAAAGGAGTAGACGAACCATACCGTATGTTCACTTCACGTGCCGAATACCGTATTCTTCTCCGCATGGACGACGCCGACATGAGACTGACCGAAAGAGCATATCACCTCGGACTGGCAAGAGAGGATCGCTACCAATTAATGAAGACCAAGAAGGAGGCATTAGAGCAGATAGTAAATTTCGCAAAGAACTATTCGATGAAACCGGCATTAATTAATGATGCCCTCGAAAAGTTGGGAACAACTCCCCTTCGTCAAGGCTGTAAGCTGATCGAAATTCTCAATCGTCCGCAAATCACGATTGAGAATATCGCGGAACATGTCCCCGCCTTCCAAAGAGAATTAGAAAAAGCAACCGCTGCAGACTCCGACCGTAAAGAAGAGATTCTGGAAGCGGCAGAAATACTGATCAAGTATCAAGGCTATATTGACAGAGAGCGAATGATAGCAGAAAAGCTGGCACGCCTGGAAAGCATCAAGATCAAAGGCAAATTTGATTATGCTTCCATCCAGTCGCTATCTACGGAAGCTCGTCAGAAGCTAGTGAAGATTGATCCGGAAACGATTGCTCAAGCGAGCCGGATCCCGGGAGTATCACCAAGCGACATCAACGTATTGCTGGTACTTTCCGGCCGATAAGCGGCAACGTTTCACGTGAAACAAATCATTTAAAGAAACGAGATAAACCAATGATTATGAGCAAAGAAACGCTAATTAAAAGCATCCGGGAAATTCCCGATTTTCCGATCCCCGGAATCCTTTTCTACGATGTCACCACCCTGTTTAAAGACCCTTGGTGCTTGCAAGAATTATCGAACATCATGTTCGAAATGTACAAGGATAAAGGTATCACCAAAGTAGTAGGTATAGAATCCAGAGGATTCATCATGGGGCCTATCCTAGCTACCCGACTGAACGCAGGTTTTATTCCTATCCGCAAGCCGGGCAAACTTCCCGCAGAGGTGATCGAAGAAAGCTACGACAAAGAATATGGCACGGACACTGTGCAGATTCATAAGGACGCACTCGATGAAAACGACGTAGTTTTACTACACGACGACCTGCTGGCAACGGGAGGAACTATGAAAGCAGCCTGCGAACTGGTGAAGAAACTGAAGCCTAAAAAGGTATATGTAAACTTCATTATCGAATTGAAAGACCTGAATGGCAAATCCGTATTCGGAGATGACGTAGAAGTAGAATCCGTATTGACTTTATAAACAAATTGCTTATATTTGCAGGGCGTAGAGAATCTACGCCCTTTTTTATTTCCCGCTATTTCATCTATAACGATTATGAATACAGAACCGGAAGCCAAAACGAATGAATATCTGAGAGGTATTGTAGCCAACCTGCCCGAAAAGCCGGGAGTCTATCAGTATCTGAACACAGAAGGGACTATTATATACGTTGGAAAGGCTAAAAACCTAAAAAAAAGGGTATATTCTTACTTCAGCAAAGAGCATGAACCCGGCAAGACACGAGTATTGGTCAGCAAGATTGCCGATATCCGTTACATCGTTGTTAACACCGAAGAAGATGCATTATTGCTGGAAAACAATCTGATCAAGAAATATAAGCCCCGCTACAATGTATTGCTGAAGGACGACAAGACCTACCCTTCCATCTGCGTGCAGAATGAATACTTTCCACGCATTTTCAGGACTCGAAAGATTATCAAAAACGGTTCTTCTTATTATGGTCCCTACAGCCACCTTCCTTCGATGTATGCGGTGCTCGACCTGATCAAGCATCTATACCCGTTGCGTACCTGCAATCTGAACCTTTCTCCGGAGAACATACGGGCGGGAAAGTTCAAGGTTTGTCTGGAGTATCACATCAAGAAGTGCGCCGGACCATGCGTTGGACTGCAATCGCACGAGGATTATCTGAAGAACATCGATGAAATCAAAGAGATTTTGAAAGGAAATACGCAGGATATTAGCCGTATGCTGGTAGAAAAGATGCAGGAACTGGCCAATGAAATGAAGTTTGAAGAGGCTCAGAAGATTAAGGAGAAGTATCTGCTGATAGAGAATTACCGGTCTAAATCGGAGGTAGTAAGTTCTGTCCTGCACAATATCGACGTCTTTTCCATCGAAGAAGACGATTCAAATTCGGCTTTCGTCAACTATCTGCACATCACCAATGGCGCCATCAATCAGGCATTCACCTTTGAGTACAAGAAGAAGCTAAATGAATCGAAAGAAGAGTTACTGACGCTAGGCATTATTGAAATGCGGGAGCGCTACAAGAGCCATTCACGGGAGATTATTGTTCCTTTCGAACTTGATCTGGAGTTGAATAATGTCGTTTTCACCGTTCCTCAAAGGGGAGATAAGAAAAAACTGCTCGATCTTTCTATCCTAAATGTGAAGCAATATAAGGCCGACCGATTGAAACAAGCCGAGAAACTGAACCCGGAGCAGCGCAGTATGCGTCTGCTGAAAGAAATACAAAACGAACTGCATTTAGACAAGCCACCTTTGCAGATTGAATGTTTCGATAACTCGAATATACAAGGATCGGATGCCGTAGCTGCCTGCGTAGTATTCAAAAAGGCGAAACCATCGAAGAAAGATTACCGTAAATACAATATTAAGACGGTCGTGGGACCGGATGATTACGCTTCCATGAAAGAGGTGGTCAGACGACGTTATCAGCGCGCCATTGAAGAAAATTCTCCCCTTCCCGACCTGATTATTACCGATGGTGGTAAAGGACAAATGGAAGTCGTCAGAGAAGTAATCGAGGATGAACTGCATCTGAATATTCCGATTGCCGGTTTGGCTAAGGATAATAAGCATCGCACGTCAGAGCTACTTTTCGGGTTTCCCGCACAGACGATTGGGATCAAACAACAAAGTTCTTTATTCCGTCTGCTGACGCAGATTCAGGATGAAGTACACCGTTTTGCGATTACTTTCCACCGCGACAAGCGCAGCAAGCGACAGGTCGCATCGGCTCTGGATAGCATTAAAGGGATTGGAGAAAAGACAAAAACAGCCCTATTGAAGGAGTTTAAAAGCGTAAAACGAATCAAAGAGGCATCCCTTGAAGAAATCGCAAAGGTCATAGGAGAAGTGAAGGCTCAGACTGTAAAAAAAGGGTTAAGCAACGAATAGGCTCACTTCTATGTGGCTATACGCTAAATTGTTAGTCCATATAAATCAAGTATC
>SKED01002921.1_pt1 | contig 11239 bp, 7 predicted proteins | sample 4826651 | NCBI WGS metagenome assembly SKED01 (sample SAMN11008818, study PRJNA524170) | human gut metagenome | biome: Human fecal sample; material: Feces; isolation source: fecal sample from pouch patient p19 | host: Homo sapiens | place: Israel: Tel-Aviv | collected 2016-06-28
GTAATATACTATTAATTAGTGGGATAATCTGAGGGGACCCATGAGTGTCGTGTAAGATAATAATAATATAATGGAGGATTTTATGAAGAATATGCAAAAATACGAGCAGCTGGCAATCACAGAAGTGGATGCATATCTTTTTGGACAGGGAACTCATTATGAGATATATAACAAAATGGGTGCGCATGTTGGAGTAAAAGACGGAAAAGAAGGTGTGTATTTTGCTGTGTGGGCACCTGCTGCAAGGGAAGTCTATGTTATAGGTGAGTTTAATAACTGGAATGCATATGGTTATGATATGAAGAAGATTTCAGATGGTGGAATATATGATTTGTTCATACCAGGAGCTAAAGCAGGGGATATGTATAAGTACCTTATTATTTCCCAGAGTGGAGAGGCTCTTTACAAGGCAGATCCATATGCTAATCAGGCACAGTTAAGACCAGAGACAGCATCAATAGTTGCCGATCTTTCAGGTTATGAATGGAAAGATTCTGAATGGGTTGAGAAGAAGAAGACAGAGAATCATCTTAAAGCGCCTCTTTCTATATATGAATGTCATCTTGGCTCATGGAAGAAGAAAGATGATGGAACAGAGGACGGATTCTATACATATAGAGAATTAGCACCTGAGCTTGCAAAATATGTAACAGATATGGGATATACACATATTGAACTTATGGGAATTGCAGAGTATCCATATGATGGATCATGGGGATATCAGGTAACTGGTTATTATGCACCTACAGCAAGATACGGAACACCTAAGGATTTCATGTATTTTGTAGATTATATGCATGAAAAAGGAATTGGTGTAATTCTTGACTGGGTGCCGGCACATTTTCCAAAGGATGCGCATGGACTTGCTAATTTCGATGGAAGCTGTGTATATGAGTATGCAGACCCTAGAAAGGGAGAGCATCCTGACTGGGGAACGAAGGTATTTGATTATTCCAAGAATGAAGTGGCTAACTTCCTTATTGCTAATGGAATGTTCTGGGTGGACAAGTTCCATATTGATGGTTTAAGAGTTGATGCTGTTGCTTCAATGCTGTATCTGGATTACGGAAGGACAGAAGGAAACTGGGTTCCTAACAAATATGGTGACAACGGTAATCTCGAAGCAATCAGCTTTTTAAAGCATTTTAACAGCATGTTAAAGAAGAGATTCCCACAGGCAATAACTATAGCTGAGGAGTCAACAGCATGGCCTATGGTAAGTGGTGATCCTGACAATGGGGAATGTCTTGGCTTTACATTTAAGTGGAATATGGGCTGGATGCATGATTTCCTTGAATATATGAAGCTTGATCCATATTTCAGAAAGTTTAATCATAGCAAGATGACATTTTCATTGATGTATGCTTACAGCGAGAATTTCATTCTTGTGCTTTCACATGATGAGGTTGTACATCTTAAGTGTTCTATGCTTGGTAAAATGCCTGGTGACAGGGAGGACAAGTTCAAGAATCTTAAGCTGGCATATGCATATATGTGTGGACATCCTGGTAAGAAGCTTTTATTCATGGGACAGGAATTTGGTCAGTGGAATGAGTGGAGTGAGAAGCGTGCTCTTGACTGGTATCTGTTAGAGGATGAAAGTCATACAGAACTTAAGGATTTTACGAAGAAGTGTCTGAAGCTTAATAAGAATTATCCATGTCTGTATGCTACTGATTACAGCAGTGAAGGATTCAGATGGATTAATGCCAATGATAAAGATAATAGCGTTTTATCGTTTATGAGAATCAGTCCGGATGGAAAGAAGAATCTTCTCTTTGTACTTAATTTTACACCAGTTGAAAGAGACAGCTTCAGAATAGGAGTTCCGTTCAAGACTAAGTATAAGCTGGTTCTTGGAGATAATGAAGCTGACCAGAAGAAGACTCTTACAGCCGTTAAGGGAGATTGTGATGGATATCCGCAGTCATTGCTCATTGACTTACATAAGTATGGAATAGCTGTTTATGAGTTTAATGGTGATGTTTCTAAGGTTCATGCTACGAAGATATAGGAGAATAATATAGAGAAAGGGAGCTGGTTTGGATTTTTATTAATTCTGAATCAGCTTCCTTTTTATTTGCTATAATATATGTCTCAATTATCCCACCATATCTGCCGAAATATTTATTATATGACAATGAGTGATTGTTTCAGATAGTAAATAAGAAAGGCAGCAGAATATGACATATACAGTTTCAGGCGCGAATTTTAATAAAGATGTTGCGGCACAGGGAACATCTATTAATTATAAAGAAAATAAGGCAGTTAAAAGTGAAGGTGTGGCAGGCTCATTTGCAGGAGTGGTAATCTCTGGCAGTGTGACAGCTGCAAATGACAATACATATGAGGGACTTCTTAAGGAGGCAGATGATGTAAAGAGCCAGATTATGGCGAGTGCTTCCAGTGCAAAGATAAGCCTTAAGGCATTGATGATGAAGTTATCAGGTGCTGATGCGGTAAAGCTAGATGAGGACGGCTTTAATCTTACAGATGCTACACCAGATGATATGGTTAATATTATTGAGAAAATTAAGATTGAACTTGCGATGCACTCTGATGATTATGTTAATTATGGCACAGCAGTTTCCAAGGATAAGATTGAGAGTGTGACTGGAAGTGCAGCAACAGCGGCAAGTGTCGAGAGCCGTATGCAGGGAGCAGATATAGCTGTCAATGATGAAAGTGTTGCTGAGGTTAAAGGCACACTTGAAAAGAGTAAAGAGTTAAAGCCATTATCAGAGAACACAAAGAATTACATGGTTGCTAATCGCATAGAGCCTTCAATTGCTGGAATATATCAGGCACAGGCGGCAACCTCATCAAGTATCAGTGCGGATGGCGTTACAATAGGAAAGTGCGCAGATGCAATATCTGACGCTGATTTTGAAGCTTTAAGGCCGGGAATTGAGAAGATAATTGCTTCGTCAGGTCTTGAGGTTAATGATAATACACTTGCGGATGCAAGAGCATTTATTAATGCACAGATTCCTGTTACTAAAGAAAATCTTGAATATAAAGCACAGCTTGATTCGATAGACATTGATATGATACAGGCTGATTCAGAGGAACTGCTTAATAAAATATTTGATAATATGAAGCTTGGAGGCAAGGCAGAGAATACGCTCGTTACAGGTTCGCCAGTTGATGATATAAGGACAGCTCTTGATACTATTAACAGGGCAGAGTATTCAGATGCTGCAAATGTGGTATCAAAAGGGGAAACATTTACAATAGCAAGCCTTAAGCTGGAGATGGATGCAAGAAGCTTCAGAATTGAATACAGTGCAGCAACAGTAAGCACAGGAAATAGTGAAGTTAGGAATCAGGCATCTGATGTACAGCAGGCAGCAGATAAGGCGTATGACACGCTTGTAACAGCAAGGGTTCTTATGAGTGCGAATGCGTCCATATATCTCGTTAAGAATAACATTTCTATTCTTACAACTCCGATAGATGAGCTTAATTCAATGCTTATGGAATATGAACAGGCGGATGAAATGTATGAAAAAGCGCAGATTGCATATACAGATGTTCTTGAAGCAAGAAAGACATTGAATGAGATAGTAAGAAATCCTGCGCGTGTATTTGCCAGTATGTTTGACAAGATGAATGAAACTTATGAGGCAGTCGGAACTCAGATAAGAGGCGATTTAGGTGATTCATTAAAGAAGGCAGTACAGGGAAGTGCGGATGATATTATTAGGGAGCTTGGACTTGAGGGAACTGATGAGGACAAGGAAGCAATAAAGGTACTGGCTGCTAATAACATGGATATGACAAAGGAAAATGTAGAGATAGTCAAATCTGTTAATGCAATGATTAATAATCTTATTAAGAATATGAAACCGGAGACAGTTCTTAATATGATAAAAGACGGAGTAAATCCAATGAATGCTTCAATTGAGGAAGTCAACGAATATCTTACAGAGGCTAATAATAAAGCATCTAAGGATAATGAGGAGAAGTTTTCAAAGTTTCTTTATAAGCTTGACCGTACCAATGGTATTACTAAAGAGCAGAGAAAGCAGTTTATAGGAATATACCAGATGATGAATATATTCACCAGAGATGCCGGAGTGGCAGCAGGTGCGCTGATTAAGCAGGGAGCTGAGGTCACTATGAATAATCTTATGACAGCATATAATTCAAGAAAGCATTATGACATGGACGCTGTTATTGATGAGAATACAGGAATGGCAGAGGTAAGCGGAATTGCTAACTATTACAGTGCATTATTTATGGCAAATGGTGGATTAGTTACCCCGAATACATTAAAGAATGTGGATAACTCATCCGGAATCGGAGAACAGTCCGTTGAAATGTTTATTGAACAGTTAGAGGATAACTATGATGCGGCAGCCGAGGAACAATATTATGAGGAATATCTTAAGGAACAGCAGGCAGCAGTGCAGGCAGGAGCTGATATATTGAGGCAGATAAGAAATGCAGATACAGAAATAAACAGTGGTAACATACAGGCTGTTAAAGCATTTTTAGAATCAGGACAGTTCCCGGATATCAGAGGTGTTAAGACAACACGTGATTATGCAAGGGATTCGATTGAAAAAATCGGACATAAAGAAAAACTGTCACTTATGTATGAAGAAATGAAAGATGAGACAGAGGAAGAACTTCAGGAGGTTCTTTCCAAAGCAGGAGACCTTGATACACAGATAGATGTCAATTACGAGGGATTTCTGGATTTAAGACTTAAGGACAGAACAATCGGATATATTAAGAATCTGGCATTAAGGCATGATTACAGAATACCGTATATAACAGACTCAGGAAGTACAGGTATGCTGAAACTTACATTGGTTCAGGATGACGACAATAAAGGTCGTATATCTGTAAACATGCTAAGCAGCGTATTAGGAAAAGTTTCTGTTGAGGCTAAGGCTGACAGAGAAAGTCTTGGTATGTACATTGTCAGTGACACAGCAGTTTCAGATGAAGGAAGCCAGCTTCTTGAGGATATGGAAGAAAATTTAAAAGAAGGATTTGGATTTACAAATGTGACCGTCAACATTACAAAATCGTCAGACGTGCCATATGTGACTTATGAAGCAGCGGCTGACAGTGTGGCAACAGATAAGTTGTATGAAATTGCAGCACAGATTGTAAAACTGCTTGCAGGCTAAAGATTTGCACAGAAAGTCCGATATATAGAGCATGAACAGGTAAATTGGACAGACAGAAAGGTTAAGATATGAGAATAGGAACTAATGTGGCAGCGATTGTTGCCAACAATGCATTACAGAAATCACAGAATAATCTGTCAACATCAATTGAAAGATTATCATCAGGATACAAGATAAATGGCTCTAAGGACGATGCTGCAGGATGTGCTATTTCTGAAAAGATGAGAGCACAGATAAGAGGTCTTAGTCAGGCCCAGAATAATACAGCTGATGGAGTTTCTGTTTTAAATACAGCAGAAGGTGCAATTACAGAAATCCAGAGTATGCTCACAAGATTAAAGGAACTTAGCGTTCAGGCTGCTAATGATGTTAATTCAGATGATGAAAGAGAAGCTATACAGAAAGAGATAGAACAGATTAATAACGAGATTGACAGAATATCTGATCAGACAGAATTCAATACACAGTCTCTTATTAACGGTAATCTTTCAAGAAGAGTATATTCAGACCTTCAGGGAGTTAATCAGCTTTCTGTATCTGACAGCTATACAGCAGGTGTATATGGAATAACTGTTACTGAGGACGCAAGACAGGCTATAGCGGTAGGAGCAGGAAGTATTACTATGTCATCAACAGCTTCTATAACAAAAGAACAGGAAGGAACAATAAGCATAAACGGTTACAAGATAAGCATTTCCGAAGGTGATACACTTGATAAGGTGATGGGAAAGATTATTGACGGAGTTAACATCACAGGTGGTTCTGCATTTACAGTTAAAGACCTTAATAATGATACAGCAGCTAATGGTACTGATTATGCAGGTTATGTGCCAACAGCCGATTATGCTGGTTCAACACTTGTTATTATGACTAACCAGTATGGAAGCGACCAGAAGATGAATATAACATGCGATAATGCAGAGCTTGCAGATATTTTGGGAATACCACAGGCAGCAACACAAGATGGTATATATGTAGAAGGAAGCGATGTTAAGGCAGAGATTGCTACAGGAGATGATGGAAAGCGAATTGGTTTTGCTGATTCGGCAATTCTTTCAACAAAGGGAACTGTAATTACAGTAACAGATGTTAATAACAAAGAGTTTTCAATGGATGTTCCAGGTAATGCGGCAGGTACTGTATTTGACGATAGTAACAATGATGGACAGTCAGCTGCAGGTGCAGGTACAGCGAGAACTATAAGTCAGGAAGTCACAGACGTTGGAACTATGAGCATACATGTAGGTGCTAATCAGGATCAGGTTATTGTTATTGATATTCCGGCAATAACAACGTATTCACTTGGCACGGAGCATATGAATGTCATGACTCAGTATACAGCATCAAGGGCGATATCTACTGTAGATGAAGCTATTAATAAGACTAATAAAATACGTTCAAGAATCGGTGCATACGAGAACAGATTTGATCATACAACTAATAACCTTGAGGTTTCAAGTGAGAACCTTACCAAGTCATTATCAACAATGATAGATACTGATATGTCAGAAGAGATGACTACTTATACTTCTGAAACAGTTCTTACACAGGCAGCTACGTCAATACTTGCACAGGCTAATGAAAGACCTTCACAGGTATTACAGTTATTACAGTAGTTTAAGATTCAATGGTTATATAGGAAAGGGATGCTATGACTAAAGAAACAATTAAGACATTTCAGTATAGAATTACACAGGCAACAGCATCACAGCTTGTTGTGATTCTGTATGATATGGCTATAGAATATCTTAATGATGCATGTGAGAGTGATAGTGCTAAGCAGGCACATAATAATATATATATGGCACAGAAGGTTATAGACCAGCTTATATGCGGACTTGATATGCAGTATGAGATATCAGCTAATCTTTTCGTAATATATAATCATATGAAGAGGTCACTTATTTCAGCATCTGTAAGTCTTGATAATAATGAGATTAACAGAATTACAGGGCTTTTAAAGAAACTCAGGGCATCCTTTTATGAGGTTAGTAAACAGGATGATTCTGAGCCGCTTATGAAGAATACACAGGCTGTATATTCAGGCCTTACATATTCAAAAGGTGGAATTAGTAATGAAACACAGACTGATAATATAGAAAACAGAGGATTCAGGGTTTAGCTCCGAATCCTCTGTTTATTATAATCTGCGTCTTCTTCTGTTATAGTGTCTTCTCTGGCGCTTTCTTCTTGCATGCTCTTCAATAATATAGATGATAAAAAGAATAACGGCACCAATTCCAACAAGTATCCATATATTAATTCTGATACATGTTTTTGGTTTATAAGATGATGAAACATCATTATTAATGTATGGCAGCAGGCTTCCGGTATCTGTTCCGGCAGCAGATATATTAAGTGTAGTTGTGCCGACAGTATTATCATTGTACAGGAACTTAAGATGTGTTGTCATAACACCATTCTCATTGGTCATGTCATAATTATCATCAACCGTCATTGATACATTTGACAATGAACTTTTATTAGGTATTGTGATAAATGAAGCATTTAACCCAAAGTTTAGTGAAAGAGTTGAGAAAACAGCTGAGTTGTAATAGTTGTCATTAGAGAACATTGCTCCGAGCTGGCTTCCGGTTGTTGTTGATTTCTGGAAATTCGCAAATCCCCAGTCAAAAAGGGTTTTTGTATCAACATATCTTATCTCATCTGTGGCTTCCTTAAATACAACGCATATAAGACGCATACCGTCTTTTTCTGCAAATGTAACAAGTGTATTCTGTGATTCATCAGTATATCCTGTTTTGCCACCCTTGCAGTATTCATAATAGTAGGCACGACCCTTTAACATCTTGTGTCGGTGTCTTATTGTACGCTGTGCAGACATGTTAGTTGCAGGAATTACATATGCATCGGCAGTTGAATCAATGCTGACAAAAGAAGCATTGTTATAGCACCCTCTTGCAATCATTGCCATATCATATGCCGTTGTGTAGTGGTTGGTATTATATAATCCGCTTGCATTGGCAAAATGTGTATTCAAAGCACCAAGTTCTTTTGCCTTGGCATTCATCATATCGACAAATGCATCTATTGAGCCAGCCACATGTTCACCGAGGGCATAAGCCATCTCGTTGGCAGAATACAGCAGAAGTCCGTGAAGAAGCTGGTTGACAGTAAATTGCTCGCCTGCTTTTGAACTTAAGTTGGCATCCTCATATACATTAATTGAGTTAGCAGCTGACTGTGAAAATGTTACAACATCGTCCATATTACAGTTCTCAATAGTAAGGAGTCCTGTTAAAATCTTGGTTGTGCTGGCTGGATAACATTTTTCATGAGAGTTCCTCTCGAAAAGAATGGAACCTGTATCAGCATCAATAAGAATGCAGCTGTTTGAGTTAACATCAGGTGCATCCGGCCATACAGCCTTTGTGCTGGTTGTGTCTGTCTCACTGTAGACTTTGTTGTATGCTGCAGCCTGGGTATCCGCTGCAAAAGCTGAGAATACCAAAACAGTGGCAGATGCCGCGCTGGCTATCTTTATAAGTAATCCTTTTAAAAAATGCTTTTTCATTATAGAGATAATTCCTCCGATTAATAAAATATACAAATACATTGTAGCCTAGGATTGTCCATAAGTAAACCCTGCTTGGCAAAAAGTGATATTTATGGTAAATAATATATAGGAAACTCAGATTTCGGCTATGTCTGTGTGCGGCATGTGCTTTCAGGATGACTTCGCTTAGCATGAGTAAATGCCGCCATCTGCAAAGTCTATTACAGTGCGTGAAATCAAACGCACTTCGTTTGGACGTGCTTTCACGCACTGAACTTATGCAGATGGTGGCATTAACTCCTGCACAGCTTGTCATATTCAAGCGTATACCGCACACGGACATAGCCGAAATCTGAGCTAATATATAAGATAGGAGTAATGTATGAGACTTAGAAATGTACCCGGAGCAAGGGAAGTAATGATAGAGAATGAATATGTGTTTACAGAGCCAGAGGGGATGAAAGGCACATGGTCACAGGTTTTCGGTAACGATAATCCAATCCGTATTGAGATTGGTATGGGTAAAGGCACATTTATAACAACACTGGCAGCGAATAATCCTGATATTAATTATGTCGGTATCGAGAAGTATTCAAGCGTGCTTTTAAGAGCTGTAGAGAAACAGGATGAGCTTCAGCTTCCTAATTTAAGATTCATCAGAATGGATGCAGAGGCAATATGTGAGGTGTTTGGAGAGGGAGAGGTAGACAGAATATACCTTAATTTTTCAGATCCATGGCCAAAAGACAGACATGCGAAGAGAAGACTTACCTCAAGACAGTTCATGGCAAGATATGACATTATATTAAAGCCGGACGGACAGGTGGAATTCAAAACAGATAATAAAGATTTATTCGATTTTTCATTAGAAGAGATTAAAGAGGCAGACTGGGAGCTTCCTGTTGTCACATTTGACTTACATAATGACTCTGTACTTAACGAGGGTAATGTAATGACAGAGTATGAGACAAGATTTTCACAGATGGGCAATCCTATCTGTAAACTTATCGCAGTAAGAAATCATTAATAATAAATGCATATACTATATAAAGGCTTTGGGAGAGACAATGTGAAGAATAAAGCATTTGCAAGGAAAGTATCAGAAGTGATGTATGTGCATAAAGGAGCAAATTACAGAGTGGTAAGGTTTAAGAATTCCCTCGACGATGTCGTGAGAATCCTTAATACCAAGAAATAATCTAGAGGTCATCGGGCGAGTCATAAGGCTGCACGGTGACTTTTCTTTTGTCCAGAAAATGCTGCACTGTAATGTTTAACAGGTAGCTTAATACGGCAAATACGGGAACTCCAAGGAACATTCCAATTACGCCAAACAGCGCCCCACCTACGGTTATTGAGAACACAACCCATACAGGCTTAAGACCTGTAGTACTGCCGATGATACGAGGTCCAATAAGCAGACCGTCAACCTGCTGGATGCAGACAATCATGATTACAAATATGATAAGTTTGATAGGGCTTGCGATAACAATAATCACACCGCCAATCACGCCACCGATGTATGGTCCGAAATACGGAATCATGTTCGTTATGCCGACAATCACGCTTATAAGAACAGCATATGGTAGCTTGAGAATCAGCATGATAATAAAGCAGATAATCATGACAATAATTGAGTCAAATGATTTGCCGATAATATAATTAATAAAAATGCTTGCACAATTCTTACAGATGATGCGTGTATTGTCTGCTGTTTTCTTAGGAAGCACGGCATATAAAAATCTCTTAAAATGATAAAAGATATTCTTATTATCAGAAATCATGTAGATGGACACGATAATTGCAATAACAAGGTTTAACACACCCGAAAGAATGGCCATGGATGTATTAAGAATGTAAGGAACCATATTGGTAAGTGCACCAGTCATGTAGTCAACAAGTTTAGGAAGAGCATCTTCAATCTTCTGATTAATGAAATTGTAATCAATAGAAGAATTGGCGTGCTTATCTTCAAACTCAGTGAACCAGTTGCGGATATTCTCGTACCATACAGGAGCCTGATTGGCAATCTCTGTAATACTTTTGTATATCTGAGGCACAACAAAGCCTATTAATACTGCAAATGCGCCAACTGCTATCAGGTAAGCAACAAGAATTGAAAGCATTTTGGCGGCTTTCTTGGACTTGATATGGCATACCCCCATGAAGAACCTGTTATAAAGGGTCTTGATAAACGGATAAAGAACAAGCGCAATCATGCCACCAATAAGAAATGGTGACAGTATATGGAATATATTGCCCAATGACTTGACGGTTGCAGGCCAGTTACCAATGAACTTATATATAAGAATTGCACCTAGCACAAAAAGCAGACCATATATAACAATTGTAAAGTATTTGCTGTTAGGCTGGAATACATTCTTGCCAACAGCTTTGTCAGGTTTTGGCGGCTGTTCCTGTTCAGAATCAAGATTAATAGCCTCAATTGGAATATTGTCAACGTGTTTTGGCTGTTGTTCGAATTTTTTTAACTTCATATCAACTCTCTTTTCTTAATAAATGTATATTAAATATAAATATTTTCTCTTAAAATTGGGAATATAATAGAATTATAAGG
>SKED01002929.1_pt1 | contig 11216 bp, 9 predicted proteins | sample 4826651 | NCBI WGS metagenome assembly SKED01 (sample SAMN11008818, study PRJNA524170) | human gut metagenome | biome: Human fecal sample; material: Feces; isolation source: fecal sample from pouch patient p19 | host: Homo sapiens | place: Israel: Tel-Aviv | collected 2016-06-28
ATTTACATCAGCGCCCTGACTCAGTTAAACATTGATGAGCACAACCGCATTCCCACCACAGATGGGCGCCTGCTGCGCCGGATCGTGCGGGATGCAAGAACCAGAGGCGCTTCTGCCCAGGATACCATTCGCATGTGGCCATCGGTGCGCCGTGGGGAGGAAGAGAACATTTTCCCATACCAGGAGGATGCAGATGTCATGTTCAACTCAGCTCTGGTATATGAGCTTTCTGTATTGAAACAGTATGCGGAGCCGGTGCTGTTTTCTGTGCCGCGGGACAGTGCTGAGTATGTTGAGGCAAAACGCCTGCTGAAATTCCTGGATTATTTCCTGGGTGTCAGCAGTGAGGAAATTCCCCATAATTCCCTGATCCGGGAGTTTATTGGCGGAAGCTGTTTTAAGGTCTGAACTTGACAGTGCAGGGGAATAATGATAGAATAAGGAACATTGAGTAAGACAAATGGTCGCTGCCGCAGAAACGAAAGGCTGCGGGAGAGGAAAGTCCGGGCTTCACAGGGCAGAGTGCCAGATAACGTCTGGCGGAGGTGACTCCAGGGACAGTGCAACAGAAATATACCGCCGGCTTTGCCGGTAAGGGTGGAAGGGCAGTGTAAGAGACTACCGCCCGTCTGGTAACAGACGGGGCACATGTAAACCCCATTCGAAGCAAGACCGAACAGAAAGCATAAGGCGGCCCGTCTGCTTTCGGGTAGGTCGCTTGAACCAGGTGGTGACATCTGGTCTAGATAGATGACCATTCAACGACATAACCCGGCTTATCGTCTTGCTCATAAAAAGACTTCAGAAGGGGGACGCTTTCGGGCGCCCCTCTTTTTCTATATTTCTTTCCATAGAACAAACGGAAGGGGGAACATCATGACGCGATTTCAGACAGCCTTTTTATTGTCTGGTTTTCTGCTTCTTTTTTCCTGTCCTGCTTTTGGAATGGATGCTCCGGGAAACGGAGACAAAAACTGGAATTACGGAAAAGATCACCACTGGACTTATCAGGAGGCAGATGGCAGTCTTCATACGGGCTGGCTGTATGATAAAGGGGAGTGGTACTGGTTTGATGAGCGCGGCTGGCTTCAGACCGGCGGCCAGCGTGACATAGACGGAGTCCGCTATTTCTTTTTCAGCAACGGTCATATGGCATACAACCAGTATGTGGATCTGAAATTTCTGGGGGAAAACGGTCAGGAAGAGAAGGAACACGCGATCCGTGTGATCGGCACAGAGCGGCCGGATTCGATGGATAAAGATCTTATTACCGATTATCTGTACGAGGTTCCGCGTGGGTGGCAGAAACAGTTTGTGGAAGATGGATGGGAGTTTCTTTTTTATAAGAAGAAACAGTATTTTTCCGCGCCTTCTACGTCCTCTGGCATTTACTATGTGCGCTACAGTACGGACCGGCGCTATAAGAAAGTAAAGTTCTGCGACGCGGATTCTGTTTTGCAGGCTTTTGGGGAGTATGTGGGCTACCGAGCCGGGTGTTACCGGGAAAACAGTACCATGATGCTGGAGTACTGGAAAACCGGATCGGTTTTGCAGGATATTCTGGAAATTCCGGATTATTACGCAGAAAACACGGCGTTCTGTTTTGGAAAGCTGTTTTCAGATTACGTAAGTGGTGAGAAAACAGAAGAGCTTGCCCGGAAATTTCCGGAAGTATGTGAGGAACTGGAGAAGATTCTACATCAGAAAGATGGAAATTAACAGGTATTGACAAATCTGGCGGAGTCAGTGATAATAAACCTATCAAACAGATAGGAGATACAAAAGAGCATATGGAAAGAGAGATTGAGACAAAGTGTATTCATCTGGAAGAAGATGAGGCTTCCATTCAGCATTTCGGATCTATCAGCTATCCGATCTACCAGACTGCGACCTACGCGCATCCCGCAGTGGGACAGAGCACCGGTTTTGATTACAGCAGGCTGCAGAACCCGACCAGAGAGCATCTGGAGAAGGTGGTTGCATCCCTTGAGAATGGCGTGGACGCGCTGGCATTTTCCAGCGGTATGGCGGCTATTACCATGCTGATGGAGCTGTTTGCGCCGGGGGACCATCTCATTATTGATTCCGATCTCTACGGAGGCAGCATTCGTCTTTTTGATCATGTATCCACCAAAAATGGCATCTGCTTTTCCAGAATTGACTGCGCGAAAGAAGATGTGGAAGCGTTTGTTCAGGAAAATACAAAGGCTATTTATGTGGAGACCCCGACGAATCCGATGATGAATGTGGTGGACATTGCCGCCCTTTCTGCCATCGCGAAGCGCCATGGCCTTCTTCTCATAGTGGATAATACGTTCTTATCTCCATACTTACAGAATCCGCTGGATCTGGGCGCCGACATTGTAGTACACAGCGGTACCAAATATCTCGGCGGTCACAACGATACACTGGCAGGTTTTCTGGTGACCGGACGCACCGATATCAGCGAGAAGCTCCGGTTCCTGATCAAAACCACCGGAGCAGGGCTTGCGCCGTTTGACTGCTGGCTAGTGCTGCGGGGAATCAAGACTCTGGGCATTCGTATGGACCGTTCCTAGGAGAATGCCATGGAGATCGCGAAATGGCTGAGAGCACAAAAGTATGTGACAAAGGTCATCTATCCGGGCTTTGAAGACCATCCGGGTCATGAGATCATGAAACGCCAGAGCCGCGGATACGGCGCAATGCTGACCTTCCAGGTGGAAAATAAAAACTTTGCCCTGGGCATTCTCGGCAAAGTGCGCATGATCCGCTTTGCCGAGAGCCTTGGCGGCGTGGAGACCCTTCTGACCTATCCGACGACCCAGACCCATGCAGATGTTCCGAAGGAGATTCAGGAGAAAAACGGCCTGACCGACGCAACCCTGCGCATGTCTGTAGGTATTGAGAATGTGAAGGATCTGATCGCGGAGCTGGATCGTGTGTTCCGTGAGATTGAGAATGAGCAGTAGCAGCACAGAAAAAAGGGCCGGCAGGTTATTCTGCCAGCTCCTCCCAGGTTTCATAGAGTTCTTCCAGTTTTTTCTGGAGGGACTCTTTTTCGTTATTGAGTTCTACGAGACGGGCTACATCTGTATATATTTCTTCCTGTGAAAGAAGCTCATCAATTTCACCGTCTCGGGTTTCCAATTTATGGATTTCGTCCTCAACTTTCTTTAAGTCATTCTGGCGTTTACGGATGCGGGCCTGTTCTTCTTTCTGGGCCTTCCAGTCCAGCTTGACCTCGGTTTCAGCGGCAGACTTTGCCATGACAGGCACGCCGGTGGCCTTTAAGCTGCCATTGGCTGCCGCGGTTCCGATGGCGCGGTCACGCTCGGTGTGTTGGGAATCTACATAGAGCTCTTTCATGAGATCTTTCTTCTCCAGATAGTAGTCGTAGTTTCCGATGTAATTTAAGAAGGTCTGTCCGGTCAGCTCCAGTATGCGGGTGGCTGTCTGGTTGATGAAGTAACGGTCGTGGGAGACATAGAGCACGGTTCCTGTGTAGTTCTTTAACGCATTCTCCAGAATTTCCTTGGAGGTGATATCCAGATGGTTGGTCGGCTCATCAAGGATCAGGAAATTGGCCTCGGAGAGCATGAGCTTGGCCAGGGAGACACGTCCCCGCTCGCCTCCGCTTAAGTCGGAAATGCGCTTGAATACATCATCTCCGGTGAAGAGGAAGGCGGCCAGAATGTTGCGGACCTGGGTGTTAGTCAGATTCGGATAGGCATCCTGGACTTCCTCAAACACGGTCTTTTCCATGTGGAGGACATGGTGCTCCTGATCGTAATAACCAATATGGACTTTGGAACCCAGGGTGATGGTGCCGGAATCTGCCGGAAGCATGCTGTTGATGATTTTTAAGATGGTGGTCTTTCCGGTTCCATTATTGCCGATGATGGCTACCCGCTCGCCGCGCTTGACTTCCATGTCCACATGGGAGAACAGATGCGTGGTACCAAAGGATTTGCTTAAGTCCCGGATGGTAAGCACATCATTGCCGCTGACGATGTTGGGCTCGAGACGGATGCGCATTTCATCCTGAATCTCAGCCGGCTTGTCTAACACCTGGATCTTGGAGAGCATTTTCTCACGGCTTTCCGCCCGCTTGATGGACTTCTCGCGGTTGAAGGATTTTAACTTGGTGATGACCTCTTCCTGATGTTTGATTTCCTGCTGCTGGTTTAACCAGGCTTTCATCTGGGCAGCGCGGATCATGGCCTTCTTTTCACTGTAGGCAGTATAATTGCCAAGGTAAACAGATGCATGCCCCTGTTCCAGTTCTACTACTTTGGTAACCACGCGGTTTAGGAAATACCGGTCATGGGCCACGATGATCACGGCTCCGTTGTAATTTAACAGATAGGTTTCCAGCCAGGCAATGGATTCCATGTCCAGATGGTTGGTCGGCTCATCTAAAAGGATGATGTCCGGGCGGGAGAGCAGAAGCTTACCTAAGGACACGCGGGTCTTCTGGCCGCCGGAGAGGGTGGAAACAGTTTTGTCAAATTCCTCTTCGGTAAAACCAAGGCCTTTTAATACGCCGGTCAGCTCACTTTTCCACGCATAGCCGTTCTCCAGCTCAAAGGTGTGGCTTAAACGGCTGTAGGCAGAAAGCATCTGCTCCAGTTCTTCCCCGGAGGCGTTCTGCATATTGACTTCCAGCTCGCGGATCTGCTGTTCCATATCGATGATGGGCTGCTTGACTTCTTTTAATTCTTCGTAGATGGTGCGGCTGCTGTCTAAGTCCTGGTGCTGCGCCAGGTAGCCTAGTGTCTTGCCTTTTGCCAGAACAACTTCTCCGGAATCAGCGGCAAGCTCTCCTACAATGATCTTTAACAGGGTGGACTTTCCGGCTCCGTTGATGCCGACAATGGCGGCCTTTTCCTGATCTTCTATATGAAAGGATACTTCGGACAGGATCTCATCTGTGCCGAAGGCTTTGTTTATGTGATTGCATGATAAAATCATAGATAACTCCATTTCGTTACGTTTTCTACTATAAGACTTATCAAGTATAATATAGGAATTTGGCACTTGTAAAGAGCTTTCTGCGTGTTTTTTGTTCAGGAATGGTTTGAACATTGACATAGATTTCGCAAGCGGTTATAATAGACTACAATAGTTTACGTATAGGAGATGTGCAGCATGGAAAACAGAGAGATATCCAAAGCAGTTATTACAAGGCTTCCGCGGTATTACCGTTATCTCGGGGAGCTTTTGGAATCAGGTGTAGAGCGTATCTCATCCAATGAACTGAGTACCCGGATGAAGGTGACTGCTTCCCAGATTCGTCAGGATTTAAATAATTTCGGAGGATTCGGTCAGCAGGGCTATGGCTATAACGTAAAATACCTGTACACAGAAATTGGCAAGATCCTTGGAATTGACCGTCAGCATAACCTGATCATCATTGGTGCCGGAAACCTGGGACAGGCCATTGCAAATTATGCAAATTTTGAAAAGCGCGGTTTTATGATCAAAGGCATGTTTGACATTAACCCGAGACTGATCGGGCTTGTGGTACGCGGAATTGAGATCCGCGGAGTGGATGATCTGGAGCAGTTTATCAAAGATAATGATGTTCAGATGGCAGCACTGACCATTCCGAAAACAAAAGCTCCGGAGCTGGCTGACCGACTGGTCAATGCGGGAATTAAAGGAATCTGGAACTTTGCCCATCTGGATCTGAATGTTCCGGAGGATGTTGTGGTAGAGAATGTTCATCTTTCCGAGAGTCTTATGCGCCTGTCTTATCGGGTATGCAGCATGCAGGACCGGAAAGAGGAAGAGGAAAAGAAAGCTCAGAGAGAGTCCTAGAGACAGAGCGTAACAGAGGTAAAAGCCGACAGGCGGGGATACGATCAGTTCTCCTGCCTGCCGGTTTTTTGAGTTTCCATCCATCCTTTACAGGAGAGCGGACGGATTCGGAGAGGAGACAGAACATGGATTACGCTGTAACGGCACAGCAGATGAAGGCGATCGATCAGAACACCATAAACGGGGTCGGCATTCCATCCATGGTACTTATGGAGCGGGCAGCCCTGGCTGTGGCAGAGGCCGCAGAGCGTATGGCGGCAGAACGGAAGCTGGGAAAGAAAGCCCGGATTCTGGCTGTGTGCGGTACCGGAAATAACGGGGCGGACGGTGTGGCCGCGGGACGTATCCTGCAGGGACGCGGATACGAGACAGTCCTTTTATTTGCCGGAAATCCGGAACATGATTCAGAAGAGATGAAGGCGCAGAAACGGATTGCGGCAAATCTGAATCTTGCGCAGAGTAAGGTGTCAGAATACAGGGAAGCGCCGTGTGACATCATACTGGATGCGGTGTTTGGAATTGGCCTTGGCCGGGAAATCGGCGGAGAATACCGGAAGGTACTGGAAATGCTTGAGTCCATGTGGGAGCAGTATGGAGCCGGAATCATTGCGGTGGACACACCATCCGGCATTCACGGCACTACCGGCGAAATCATGGGGATTGCCCTGGAGGCCGATGTTACGGTGACGTTTGGTTACGCAAAGACCGGACTGCTTCTTTACCCGGGCAAACAGTATGCGGGGAAGCTTGTGGTGGCTGATATCGGATTCCCGGAAGCCAGTCTGCTTAAGAGCGGCTGGGACGCAAAGCTAATCACGCCAAAGGATCTGACCTGGCTTCCAAGGCGCCGTCCGGAGGGCAATAAAGGCACCTTCGGCAAAGTTCTGGTCATTGCGGGCAGCCGTGGTATGAGCGGGGCAGCGTATTTTTCTGCCCTTGGGGCTTACCGCACCGGAGCCGGTCTGGTAAAAATCCTGACGGTACCGGAGAACCGGCAGGTTCTGCAGACTCAGCTTCCGGAGGCCATTGTGAGCTGCTATGACCCGGAAGACGAGGAAGCTATGCAGAATATTCTGGAGCAGGAATGTGCCTGGGCTGATGTGATCGTGATTGGACCGGGACTGGGACAGGAATCCTACACGGAATATCTGCTGGAGACGGTGTTGTCAGATGCCTACGTTCCGGTTGTGCTGGACGCGGACGGCTTAAACTGTGTGGCAGCCCACCCGTATCTGACCCGGTATTTTACAGAGAATATCATCATTACACCGCATATGGGCGAGATGAGCCGCCTGACTTCTATTCCTATTGTGGATCTGAAGAAGGATCCGCTGGGAGAGGCAAGAGCCTACAGTGCCCGCTATGGGACGGTCTGTGTGCTGAAGGATGCAGTCACGGTAGTGACCGATAAGGACGGAGCTGCCTGGATCAACCAGAGTGGCTGCAGTGCCATGGCAAAGGGAGGTTCCGGAGATGTGCTCACCGGCGTGATCGCAGGGCTTCTGGCCCGCGGCATGGAATGCACAGAGGCAGCAGCCTTCGGTGTGTATGTGCATGGGCGTGCCGGACAGTATGCGGCAGCAGCGTATGGAGAGAACAGTGTGCTGGCCACAGATGTGGCAGACAGCATTTTAAAAGAACTATGAAAATGGTAAAAAAGATAGAAACGAGGAACAGAGTAAAATTATGAATCACATGCAGTATACGCGGGTTTACGCACCGGTGGATCTGGACGCCATCGCATTTAACATGGAGTCCATGCGCAAAAATATTGATCAGAAAACAGGAATGATCGGCGTGATCAAGACGGATGCTTATGGACATGGATCCGTTCCGGTGGCAGAGGCCATTGAGGATTACGTGGACGGCTATGCAGTAGCAACGGCTGATGAGGCTGTGCTGCTGCGCCGCAATGACATCAAAAAGATGATTTTAATTCTGGGCGTGACCCATCCATCCCGTTATCAGGAACTCATTGAGGAAGAAATCCGCCCGACCATCTTCACCATGGAGCAGGCAAAGCCACTGTCTGACATGGCAGTAAGACTGAAGAAAACCGCGAAGATCCATCTGGCGCTGGATACCGGAATGCGCCGCATTGGCATGGAGGCCGATGAAGCTGGAGCGGACCTTGCGGCGGCAATTAACAGTCTCCCGGGCATTGAAATCGAGGGGCTGTTTACTCATTTTTCAAGGGCCGATGAGAAAGAAAAAACTTCCGCTATGAGCCAGCTTGGCCGTTACCTGCATTTTGTGGAACTTTTGAAAGAACGCGGGATCGAGATTCCCATGAAGCACTGCTCTAACAGCGCTGGTATCATTGATCTGCCTGAGGCTAATTTAAATTACGTCCGGGCAGGCATCACCATTTACGGTATGTATCCGTCAGATGAGGTAGAGAAAGAGCGTGTGCCGTTAAAGCCGGCACTGGGGTTGAAATCCTTTGTTACTTATGTAAAAGAAATCGGAGCGGGAGAGGAAATCAGCTACGGCGGAACTTATGTGACGGAGCGTACCATGCGCATTGCTACCGTTCCGGTAGGCTATGGAGACGGTTATCCGAGAAGCTTATCCAACCGTGGTTATGTGCTGATCTGCGGAAAGCGCGCGCCGATCCTCGGCCGTGTCTGCATGGATCAGTTTATGGTAGACGTAACTGATATTTCGGATGTCTGTGTGGATACACCGGTGACCCTCATCTGAAAAGACGGGGATGAAGAAATTACCATGGAGCGCCTGGCAGAGCTTTGCGGCGGTTTCCATTATGAGATGGTCTGTGACATCGGCAAACGCGTACCGCGTGTTTATTACCGCGGCGGCAAGGTCGTGGGAACCATGGACTGTTTCGCTGAATAAGATAATCATAGAAAAACGGGCAGCCGTGTATACGCCGCCTGGCAGAGGGGAATAATACCTTTGAAAACCAGTGACGGAGTGTGAGACTGTGATTATCAGACGAGGAGACATTTATTACGCGGATCTGCGGCCGGTGGTAGGCTCGGAGCAGGGAGGCGTGCGGCCGGTGCTCATCATTCAGAATGATGTGGGAAACCGGCACAGCCCCACTGTGATCTGTGCTGCCATCACTTCCCGCATGAACAAGGCAAAATTGCCGACCCATGTGGAGCTGTCCGCGCGAAAAAGTGACATGATCAAGGATTCTGTGATCCTGTTGGAGCAGCTGCGTACCATTGACAAGCAGCGTCTCAAAGAGCGGATCTGCCATATTGACGATGAACTGTTAGAACAGGTGAACCAGGCCCTTCGGGTGAGTCTGGAGCTGACTACATAGTTCGATGCGATGACAGAACATCCCTTGCACGAGGAAAATGGCGCAAATGCGTTGTTTTCTCTTGACGAAGCCGCAGAAGTTTCGTACAATCAAAAATGTATGGTGTATACAGAATGAGAAAAGAAGGAGATAACAAGATCAGTATGGACGATGGCTATTCGCGCCTGATCCTTTTGGCAGGCGTGGTTTTGTTTTTCCTGGCAGCAGGCGTTGCAATCTGGAGGTTTATAAAATCCAGGCAGGAAAATGTAACCGAAGAAGATATTATGGATATGGTGAATGAGGGGCATGAGCAGGGTGTGCTGGAGTCCAGCGAGGCCGAGATGATCACCAATATCTTCGAATTTGATGACAAAGAAGCCGGTGATATCATGACCCACCGCAAGAACATTGTGGCTCTGGACGGTTCCATGTCCTTAAGAGAAGCAGCCCATTTTGTTTTGAAAGAGGCAAAAAATTCCAGATATCCGGTCTACGGAAAAGATCTGGATGACATCATCGGTACTGTACATATGCGGGACGTGTTGTTCCATGCGGAAAATCTGCAGGAATCCAGGATGGAGATCGCCAATGTACCGGGAGTTCTGCGGCCGGCGCATTTCATTCCGGAGACCCGAAACATCAACTCTTTATTCAAGGAGATGCAGTCACAGAAGATCCATATGGAGATTGTCATTGATGAGTACGGCCAGACCGCTGGAATCGTTACCATGGAGGACATTCTGGAGGAAATTGTGGGCAATATTCTGGATGAATATGATGTGGATGAGCAGTATATTGTCCGGGGAGAGGGAGATGCCCTGATCATGAGCGGCATGACACCTCTTGAGGAAGCACAGGAAGAGCTTGGCATCAGCTTTCCGGAGGAAGACCTGGAGAATTACGATACCATCAATGGCCTTCTGATTTCACGCCTTGACCGAATTCCGGGAGATGATGAACAGCCGGAAATCCAGTATCTTGGTTACCGTTTCTGCGTACTGAAGGTGGAGAACAAGATGATTCATTCAGTTCGGGTAACGAAATTGCCGCAGGCTCTTGCAAGCGAAGAAAAATAGTGTTAAAATAGAAAAGATGTTTTTCAGGACGAAAAGAGAAAGTATAAAGTAAGGAGCGTTATTTTATGTCAGGACATTCTAAATTTGCCAATATCAAACACAAAAAAGAAAAAAATGATGCAGCAAAGGGAAAAATCTTTACCGTTATCGGCCGTGAGCTGGCCGTAGCAGTAAAAGAGGGCGGTCCGGATCCGGCAAACAACAGTAAGCTTCGTGATGTGATCGCGAAGGCAAAAGCAAACAACATGCCGAACGACACCATCGACCGTGGTATTAAGAAGGCAGCAGGTGATGCAAACTCCGTAAACTACGAAGTACTGACCTACGAGGGTTACGGCCCGAGCGGCGTTGCAGTTATTGTTGATACCTTAACTGACAACAAGAACCGTACCGCAGCAAACGTAAGAAGCGCATTTACCAAGGGCAACGGCAACATCGGAACTCAGGGCAGCGTATCCTTCATGTTCGACAAGAAGGGTCAGATCATCATTGACAAGGAAGAGTGCGACCTTGATGCGGACGAGTTAATGATGATGGCTTTAGACGCAGGCGCAGAGGACTTCTCCGAGGAGGAGGACAGCTTCGAGATCATCACCGATCCGGACGACTTCAGTGCCGTTCGTGAGACCCTGGAGAAAGAGGGCATCCCGATGATGGAGGCTGATGTTACCATGATCCCGCAGACCTGGGTTGAACTGACTGACGAGAACGATATCAAGTACATGAACCGTCTGTTAGATCTTCTGGATGATGACGATGATGTACAGGCTGTATACCACAACTGGGATACGGACGAGAGATAATCGAATACTGAAACGGTCAAAAGGGCTGGAGCAAATAAAACGCTCCGGCCTTTTTTCTGTCCGGATGGAAAACAAAAGTGGCGCGCCGGTGAAGGCATGCCCCTTAAAATTACTGATAGATTAAATTTACATTCCTGAAGGTTACATCCGCGCTGCGTGCCACGAACATGCCAACATAGACACGGTCAGAATCGACTGCAGTAAGCGGGAAGTCGAATCCGGCGGATACCGGTGCGTTGTCACCGAATACACAGGTATAGC
>SKED01002947.1_pt1 | contig 11167 bp, 12 predicted proteins | sample 4826651 | NCBI WGS metagenome assembly SKED01 (sample SAMN11008818, study PRJNA524170) | human gut metagenome | biome: Human fecal sample; material: Feces; isolation source: fecal sample from pouch patient p19 | host: Homo sapiens | place: Israel: Tel-Aviv | collected 2016-06-28
GCTTTATGTGGATACCGGTATCAGGATAGAATCAGCCGCCGATCTCTGCGGCAGGTGTTTGGACGATGTTGCTACGGATGTTTTGTATATGACGGGCAACGATCACGCGCTGGAAGCAGCCGATCCGCTGGAATTGGCCGAAATCAAGCGGCGCTGGGAGCCATATATCAACCAGCTGCCGGAATATGCGTATATCTGCGACGATTTACTAAGTGGACGCAAATAATTCACATGCAAACGTGCCAGAAGCAATAAAATGCTTCTGGCACGTTGTTACGAATTTTAGAGCTTTCTATGGTTTCGATACTCTATTATTCCCCAAAACAGTCCGAGAATAAACAGCGTGACCACAATAATAAAGCTGTATTTGAATGGTACACCAAAATGTGCTTCTATGACATCAAGAGTTCCGATAGCACTGAGTAAAGAAATAATGTATAGCAGAACATTCAAAATCGCAGAGTTTCTGCTTTTCTTTAGTTCATTTTGTGCAGTCAAATAGGATATTTTTAGGTGAAGAGCTTCTGCATGTTTTTTGTAAGGCTCGCTTTCCTTAATGTAGTTCAATAAATTATGAGTTTCAATTGGAAGATTAGGAGAGCAAAAAAGATTCTGCAAGTAAATATCATTTCGTACCGACCGCCGAAGATCTGTTTCATTTTCAAGGTTAGAGTTTTGAAAAATATGAATATAGAGTTTTAGCGATTCCAATATAATGGCCGAATATAAAATTGGTTGAAAGTTATCACAATCAAAGTCAGAAACTACACTACAACCAGCTTGTGGATAATATTGGTATATCTCCACTGTACTAATGTCCTTAATTGGTTCAGCAGGCGCTTTCGTATCAATGAGTTTGCAAAAGTAATCTGAAATATTTTCAATATTATTCGAAAAGACCAATGTGTCATGCACAAAGAAATATTCTTGGGAACGATAACACTTATTTGTCAATTCCCAGATAAACTCAGAAATATTTTCATATATTATTTCAGAAATTTTCATTCCTGCCTCGACAGGTTTCTCTTCATCAAAGAATTGATATTTCTCCACAGACAGTAGGTTGTAGTTTTCTGCTTTTGCCCCGACATCATCTTTGGCAAGTGGTTTTCCTGTTTTGTAGTTTATGACTTCAAAAACAATGAACAAAACACTGTTCATCATAAAGGCACCGGCATCAATTTGATACATCTGACCATTTATCCAAACTAAAAATGGCTCTAGCCAGAAAGTAAATTCGATTTTGAAATATCGTTCATCAACTAAGATAGATTGTGCGTGCCTAAGATTGATATAGAAACCGGAATCTTTCAAAGAGTCACTTGCATTATTTTCTTTTTCAGCTGAATCTTTTGATTTGAAGGAAAATGTAGTCGCTTGATGTACATAATCATATTGGGCCGTTACCTCCATTTTCCCATCAACAGAAGTAATAGTCTCGTCTGTTGCCACGAAAGAAAGATGATGCTTTTCCAGTAAGGATTGCATCTGCTTCTTTTTGTGCGGGATAACATTACGAAGTTTTCGTAAAAACCAGTTTGTCGCTTTATACTGTGTCGAATTATATGCGCTTAAAAATAAAACAGTATCATCCACTTGCAATGACCTCCGATCTCGTTAGTAAAATTTATATTATTAATTATACAGCCAAATGACATACACAACAAGCATAGTGCAACAGATAATACTGTTGCTTATTTTTTTGATAAAAAGTCCTTGACAACTCGTTTCGGGATATGATAGACAGGATTTATTATAAACACATTCCCTATGATCTGCTGGCAGACTTTGATGAACCGGAATTGTCTATTGCGGAGAATGTATACTTTGTGGGTTATCCAGCAGGCAGATTTGATACCTCAAACAATCTGCCATTGATGAGAATTGGCATGATTGCAAGCCATCCAAAATTCGATTTTAACGGAAAACCACAATTTGTGATCGACGCACAGGTATTTCCCGGTTCGAGCGGAAGTCCGGTTTATATTGATCTGACGTATGAGAATTTTAGAAATGGCAGGATTGTTGTAGGAGAACGAAAACTGAAACTGCTTGGAATTGTGGCCCAGACGATGATTCGTAATAACGAATTGCAGGCTGTTCCGTCGAGCACTAATTATGTAACACAGGAAGTTATGGGATTGGGTATTGTGTTTAAGTCGACAGCGATTAAAGAACTTGTGGATTCCATACCAATGGAATAATGTTATTCGGATTGTTATAGATGAAAACATGGAGCACATCGACAGAAATTGTCTGATGTGCTCCATGTTTTACTTTGTAAATTAAGATTTCAGTATTGAATCAGCGGACAGTGGCATAGACCCTGTATATGTAGATGTAAATGAATGCCGGAGCCCACAATTACCGCAATATACAGCGCAATTACAGCGGCGACAAGCCATTTCGACGGCTGAAAATCACACATGGCAGGCCTCCATCGGCAAAGGGCACTCGCGAATCGCGTAGCGCAGCTTGCCGGAAGCTGTCGGCGTGATTTGCGACACATAGCGAATTGTAACTTCGGTATCCGGCAGGACCTTAGCGAGCTGCTCGTGAATCGACTGCTCATTGAGCGGTAGGGTAGGAATGGTTTTCACGAGGTACAGCGTTGCGGACTGCGGTGTGTGCTGTCGGAACTGAAACGCTGCTAAGCCATTCAGCGGGCGCAGCAGCTGACCGATGATGTTGCCGTGTACCAACGCACCGTCATGTCCAATCAGCAGATCGTCCTCGCGGCCGTCGATATGCAGCAGGAGCGGCAGGGTACGTCCGCAGCGGCAGAGCGATGGGGAAATCGTGCCAATATCACCGAGCAGATAGCGCAGGCGTGGCTGTACGAAATTAGTCAGGTCGGTGATGGCGAGCAAGCCGCTCTGACCGTCCGGAAGCGGTTCGTGCGTTACTGGGTCGAGCACCTCGATAATACAGTTTTCGGCGGTGATATGGATGCCGCCCTGTGGGCAGGTATATGCCAGAATACCGGCGTCGCGGGCACCGTACTCGTTGGCAACCGGACAGCGGAATACCTTTTCGAGTAACTCGGCCTGCCACGGCTCGAGCGTTTCCGAGGTGGAGACTACAGCTTTCAGCGTGAGATTCGGGTGAATGCGGTGCTTGTCGAGCATTTGCGCGAACGCAGTCAAAATAGTCGCATAGCCATACAGATATTCTGGTTTGTAGCGCTCGAGAAACAAGATATGCTTTGCCAGATCGCGTTCAGTCAGATTGTATGCGGACAGGATACGGCGATTTTTCAGTAGACTTTCGCGCAAGCGGTTTTTTAGCTGGGCCTGCTTGGAAAGCTCGATTGGACTGCCCCAGAGCATGACACTGCGGCTGCCCTGGGTGATACCGTACCAGCTCAGGCCGCGCCAGCGTGCTGCCTCGTAGGATTCCACCTGCCGACGTGTCATGTAGAAATGGATAGGCTCGCCGGTCGAGCCGCCGGTGCAGTTGGTGATACGCTCTGTATCCGGAATATTGTCCGCAAGGTGCTGCTGTGCCGTGCGCTGAAACTGTCGCTTGGGAAGAAGCGGGACCTGCGTGTGCAGTACAGCAAACGGGTCCGCCTGAATAATACTCGCATTGGGCAGAACATTGGCATAGGCGGGAACGTGTTTTTTGCAGTGCAGCAGCAGATTGATTAGACGGGTGCGCTGAATCTGTTCTATATTAGCGTTTTGCGAAAACTGCAGTTCACTTAAAATCGAACGAATCTGGTTTCCCTTGCGGTGTTCCATCGCCGGATACAGCAGGTGCTCGATCATGTATTTCTGTAAAGGCATGAGATTTTCCTCCATTAGTTCTATTTTCCGTTGCTATTATGAGACAACAATATGTGAGATACAACTAAACTGGCAAAAGTGCAGTTTTTACAAGCAAAAATGCACCTTAATGTGGTTGAAATCGTATGACAGGAGTATGCTGTATATCGGCTGTTCGTATCGCGTTATTGATTTCAGCTAAAGGCTTGTCAAACGCGACCAACAGATAATCGGTTTGCGCAAGAAAACGCTTGTGCCGTCGCTGACGAGTATAGGAGGTTTTTCCAAAATCGCTGCAAAGCATAGCTTGTATGGTGCAGCCGAGTTTTTGAAATGCATCGAACATATGATGTTCTGCTGGAGTTAAGTCTGGTGACTCGTGCAGATAATACAAGGCAGGACGATTCGGGCAAATGGAAATAATATGCCGGATACAGTGCTGTGTACTGATCGTACAATCATCAAAGATTAGGCTGTGCGGAGAAAATGGTTGCGGCAGGTTTTCGCCTGTGGTGTATGTCGAAGTGCATGCTTTGCACCGGCAAATGAGATAAGCAACCGGTGTATCCATGAGAAAAGTTCACCTCTATAAAAGAATATTTGCTGCGCAATTATAGCGCAGCAAACGGTGAAAATGATTAAAATGGCATATTGGGTCCTATTGGACTGGATAGTGTGATACAACCCGAGAAAACTGTATTGTTTTAAGGTAAATGTGTATGAAAAAAGGCAGGTCAGAAATTAGATTTCTGACCTGCCTTTAAGCAGTTGACTATGAATGAAAGAACATAGTCGCATATTTTTCTGTGTATTGCTGAATTAGATTGCGGCGTGCGCGATGGCTGATAGGGATTTGTGATTGGTCACTGCAAATGACTGTATCGAGTTCGATAGATTTGATATGTACCGGATTGACATAAAAGCCCTGATGGGTACGAATCAATCCTTTGTCTAACAGCGTCTGCTTCATTTCCTTAGGTTCGATTTCGAGGGTGTAATCCCCAGAAAGGGAATGAACAAATAGTTTGTTCTGATAGAATTCTGCATAGATTATTTCGCTGTAAGCAATCGTGATTAAACGTCGCTCGTTTTCAACATATTGGATATGAGAATGAAAATATTCATGCTGCAGGGATTTCATAACTGCAAATAGATTTTGCGATTGGATTGGTTTCAGCAGATATTGGTCTGGGTGTAGTTTGAAGGCAGTGCTGATGTATTCCGGATGGTTTGTGATGAATATAATCAAAAGATAGGGATACCGCTTGCGCAGAATATCAGCTAATTCCAAACCGGATATACCGGGCAATTCAATATCAAGAAATGCAAAATGGATAGTTGGATTACGGTCAATGCTCTGCAGAAGTTCTTCTCCAGAGGAAAAGAATGAAATGCTATCTGACGGGTGGGTAGACTGGTATTCGTGAAAATATTTTTTTAGAACCAGTGCTTGCGCTTCATCATCTTCACAAATAACGATGTGCATGGGAATTGAAAATACCTTTCTTAGTCTAAGGGCATATAAGATACGATTGCGAGCAGAACGTGGTAAATGCTGTTAAGCTGTGTTTCAGTACGATTTTCAAGCAGCAAGTCGATACGGCCTCGCGCAGTGCGGATTTGCTCAAGTTCATGCTCGGATAGTTCATGTTTACCAAATAACAAATCGTCGAGAGACAAATTCAGTATATTGGAAATCTGAATTAAACGAGCAACACTACAGCCGTGCTCACCTCGTTCGATTTGACTGAGTCCCTTGTAAGTGATTTGGAGAAAATCGGACAACTGATCGCGTGTCATGCCGAGCTGTTTGCGGCGGTTAATAATGCGCTGGCCAACTTTTTCCCAAAAGTCTTTTTGAAATTCGTTGGTACTGGAACGCATAAGGCACAACCTTTCAGATAACTTCATAATTTATAATAATTATGCCAGTTTTTCTGGAAAATTTACAGCCAGTACGACAAGACAATATAAGTCCAGTATAACTTCCTATTCACCAATTTGGATTTGACATAAACAATTTGTAACAGTATAGGCGAATGTGCAAAAATGCGTTGCGGATTGGCAAAAAAGAGTATTGAAAAAACATAACTGTGTAGAATTTAGCAAAAAGTGTGTATATCGCAGTCAAAAGCGCAAAAAGAAAATCCCTGCACAATGCGTTTGTGCAGGGAAGATAAAATGGGTATTATCGGGTAATAATTTTGGTATAGCGTTCGATGAATTCCTTTCGCTTGCGGTAGCTGATCGGGACCTTATCGCCGGTAGAGAGGATAATTGTATCATCTTCAATGTGATGGATATACTTGGTGTTTACAAGGAAGCCTTGATGGCACAGGATAAATCCGTAACATTCAAGCTCCTTGCAGGCATCTTTCAGACTGCCGCATATATCGATAGTCTGTGTTGGGGTATGTATGTACAGGTGACGGTGGTATGCTTCAACGAAAGTTACTTCATCCGGGAAAAGCGCATGGATTGAGGTCTTATTTGTAACAATCCAGCGGTAATGCTTAGAACAGCGCTGTGCAAGAATGTAATCAAATTCTGAAAGAAAGGTCTTTTTGTTGATTGGTTTTACCAAAAATTGCGAGACTTTTATGTGAAATGCGTTTGTTACATACTTTGGATATGATGAGATCAATATAATATCTATTTCGGGATAAATTGCTTGAAGTTTTTCTGCTATTTTTGTACCGAGTGTATCCTGCAATTTAATATCGAGGATAGCAATATCGCAGGACTGTGGTAAGTTGCTCAGCAATTCTTTACCGGAATGAAAAGAAAAAATGGTATAGCCATTTCTTGTGGACAAAAAACGCTCAATCTGAACAACCTGTGCTTCGTCGTCGTCACAAATAATGATATTCAATATAAGACCTCCTAACGGTCAAGCGGGAGAATAAATTATTTAATTTTCGGAAATGTCCTGCAGCAGAACGGAAAGTGTGAATATACGTTGTTCATAGCGCCATGTCAGCATACCGTGCGCCTGTTCTGCGGCCTGTTTCATGCTCTTGACGCCGTAACCGTGGGATGCGGCATCAGCTTTGGTGGTGAGCAGCGTATCACCAATGGCCTTGATCGGCTGATCGGCGGCATTGATCACAACCAGTGAAACCATGTTTCCCTGCTGGTTGAGCCGGACAGTGATGAACGGCTTTGCGCTTTGCGCACAGGCTTCAATCGCGTTATCCAGCGCGGCAGCGAGAATGAACGCAAGCTGTGGCTGGGTAAGGTGCTCTAATTGCAGCGGAGCGATATGCAGTTCAAACGGAATTTCGGTGTGCTCCGCCATTTTTGCGGACAGCACCGCATCGATGAAGGGCATACCGTTGTCGATCATTTTAGAGGGTTGCAACTTTTCTCGGAAATTGGAAACATACTGATCCAGCTTGTCATAGTCACCGATCTGAATATAACTGTGAATGTTGAGCAGAATGTTTTTCAGATCGTGGCGCTGTACAGCAACCTGGCGGTTGGCCTCGTACAGTGCGGTGTAATGCTGTACCTGATCCTGCTGCATTTCTTCGAGGTGAGCAAGCTGCATACGTTCGCGCTGTACACGAAGCTGGTCGTTGAATAAGTAAAGACAGCCAGCAATAGCACCAATCAGAAGAACACAGAGAATGAGAGCAGGAATGAGATATTTCGTATCGGTGAAAGTGACAAGTAAATCAATGACACTATAAGTTAAAACCATGATTAGAAACAAAATAAATGTAGTGATTTTAGGACTACGCTTCTTGAAAAGTTTAATTATGTGAAGTGCAATGATGATATAAATGGCTTCTACAATGACACCAAGCAAAGCAACAGCTGCAAAATATGTTTCCTCATTAACACGATTCATATCTTTGACTACAACAAACATTCGAGAGATAAGCCAACTGCTACCTTCACTTATTACACCGCATACAAACATAGCTAAAGAAATAAAGGCTCGGTAAAACCACGATTCGCGATAGCAGAATGTGAGTAAAAAAGTGGATGCTAGAGCTACTAATGAATTAAGGTCAACTTGATATGCAAACTGAGTTTGTAGAGTAACAAGCAATCCTAAAATACCTGGAAGCAAGGCCATAATAGGAGTTGGAATGTTTTTTCGATGAAATATTTTCTCGAAAAAAAACCATGTAATATAATTGGGTCCAAAGGCAGAGACGGCATAGCCTAAAAGTTGCATATACGATTCCTCTTAAAATATGGATATAGATGGTTTTATTATATCCTGTGCCGCGGGGAAATCCAAGATACGGTTTTGCATCTATAATCGACATTTTTGCAGATGGCGCGCACATAGGGGAGAATCGCCGCAGGGGATGTTGTTCACTCGGCAATATCCTGCAGGAGGACGGAGAGGGTGAAGGTTTGCTGTTCATATTTCCATGTCAGCATACCGTGCGCCTGTTCTGCGGCCTGTTTCATGCTCTTGACGCCGTAACCGTGGGATGCGGCATCAGCTTTGGTGGTGAGCAGCGTATCACCGATGGCTTTGATCGGCTGATCGGCGGCATTGACCACAACCAGTGAAACCATGGCTTCAATCGCATTATCCAGCGCGGCAGCGAGAATGAACGCAAGCTGTGGCTGGGTAAGGTGCTCTAATTGCAGCGGAGCGATATGCAGTTCAAACGGAATTTCGGTGTGCTCCGCCATTTTTGCGGACAGTACCGCGTCGATGAAGGGCATACCGTTATCGATCATCGTAGAGGGTTGCAGTTTTTCCTGAAAATTAGCAACGTACTTGTCCAGTTTTTCGATTTCGCCGACTTCAATATAGCTGCGGACGTTGAGCAGAATATTTTTCAGATCGTGACGCTGTACAGCAACCTGGCGGTTGGCTTCGTATAGAGCAGAGTAGTGTTGTATCTGATCCTGCTGCATTTCTTCAAGGTGGGCAAGCTGCATCCGCTCGCGCTGTACACGAAGCTGATCGTTGAATAAGTAAAGACAGCCAGCAATGGCGGCGATCAGTAGCACACAGAGAATAAGGGCGGGAACGATGTAAGCGGTGTCTGCGAAGGTAACAATAAGGTCGATAATTCCAAATACTAATACAATAATCAGAAAAAGAATAAAAATGGTGAGCTTGGGACGATGTTTTTTGAAGAATCTGATAATAAATAGTGTAAGTATAATATAAAAAGATTCAAATAGCACGCTGGCAAGAGCAACAACAGCAAAAAACGAGTTTTCATTAGCGTGCATCATATCCACAGGAATGAAACTACGAGCAACAAGCAAACTGGTACCTTCGGCAATAACAGCAAGGACATAGATTGACAGAGAAATAAATAATCGATAGATCCATGACTCGCGATAGCAAAAGGTAAACAGGAAAATTAGTAGAATGGAAATCGCAGTGTTCAAGTTCACATTATAAGCATATTCGGATTGAAATGTGATGAGCAATCCGGAAATTATAGTAAGACACACCATGATAGGGGTGGAAATATTTTTTCGATGAAGTGATTTCTCCAAGAAAAACCATTCTATGACATTAGCACCAAAAGCTGAGAGTATGTACCCTAAAAGCTGCATATGAAAGTCCTCCGAGAATGCTATGCTATTGTTAATAGTATAAAGCATATGACTGTGATTGCCAATATGCAGTTTTGCGTATAAAATCACCACTTTTAGTAAAGAAACGCATGAAACAAATAGATATGCTAAAATAAAATCAATTTGAATATGAAATGAGGGTTAGATGTGAATCGGATATCAGATCGATTTACTACATATATTATCAATTCAATGGGATTGAATGACTATTCATCAATTGTGAAATATGCAATAGATGCGATTGTGGAAGATTTTTTAACATTATTCATTGCGATAATAATTACTTTTACATGTTTTAAGGAAATTAGCAGTACAATAATATTTGCAATAGCATTTGCGTTTTTTAGACAGTTTGCAGGCGGCATACATGCGATAACTCATATGGGGTGCACTATTGTAACAGTATGTATATTTTGTATATGTGCATGGATAATCCGGGATATCAACGTTAGTATACTGCTTGGTCTAACGATTATATCGTCGATAGGAATATGGATGACATCACCTGTTGAAGCAGTGAATAAAAAAATAAACTTATCTCAATTATGGAGAAATCAACGAATAGCACGAAAAATATTAATATTCTATTGGGTTACAATATTATTGTTATTCCGCACGGAAATAGCTAATGCAATTCAAATTGCAATTATTATGGTTTTTGTTTTGCAGTTATTAGATAGTTGCGTGCATGGAAGCGGAGAATGTAAGAACTTCCCCAAGGAAAGAAATCTACGAGCAAATATGACAATGCCGATTATTATTCTATCAATTTGCAATTTTGTTTGTCAAAATACAGTTCAGAATGTAAGTAGACGTTGGATATACCAAGATGACATTCCAGATGATATTCAGCGCAAATTTGACAATATGTAACTACCGTTTAAGGACGTAAAAATCTGCCCTTGAGAGTGAGATACTCACAACAGAGCTTTTCGCATAGCTTCACAGCTATGCGAAAGGCTTTATTTTTTTGCCCTAAAATCAAAAAGCGCAGGGCATTTCGCTCTTTTTCAGACTGCTGGCAAGCCTGCATTGCCCGCTATCCATAAGCTCTAATCTCAAACAAAAACTTTGAGATTGGAGCGTAAAAATGAAAAACTGGCAGAAAAACCGCAACTACAAGCGGGTTAAAGATAAGGACGGCAACGTAGTTGCAAACATCATTACCGTGTTCGGACAGGATGTAGAGGTTTCGGACGAGATATTTGCTACATACGCACAGGTAGACCGACGTGCAAGATATGTTGGTGAGGATATGCCGGCGCAGCACGAACTTTCGCTGGAACAGTTTGAAGAAGAAGGTGTATCACTTGAAAAGCTGATTCGTGAGACCGCGCCCAGTGCTGAGGAATGGTTCATGGAACAGGAAGAAAGCAATGCGTTTGAACGGGAATTGTTCAAGGTGCCTGCCGTGTTGGATATGTTAGAAGATTCGGACCGTCAGTTGATCAACGCATTGTTCTATAAAGGCATTTCTGTACGTGAGTATGCACAGCGGCTTGGTATTTCGCACACAATGGTACGAAAGCGGAGAGACCGTATTTTGCGCAATATGAAAAAATATTTTTCAAAAGACTGAAAAAGACGGTTTCCACTGGCCGTTACAGCGGGGGAATTAGTGAGAGGAATAAGTATTTTCTCTCACTGCTCCTTGGCAACTGAACATCAAACATCAGGTACAAATTCTGTGCGGAGAGCTGCGGCGCAAAGCCGCGAACTGTCGGGCGGCTCCCGACAAGGCGACGATCCGCATAGATGATAATGATACTCCCGATCAGTCACCGTCCGAGCGTTAAAAGCGTCACAGGCCATGAGATCGGACAACAAGATAGGTG
>SKED01002950.1_pt1 | contig 11156 bp, 10 predicted proteins | sample 4826651 | NCBI WGS metagenome assembly SKED01 (sample SAMN11008818, study PRJNA524170) | human gut metagenome | biome: Human fecal sample; material: Feces; isolation source: fecal sample from pouch patient p19 | host: Homo sapiens | place: Israel: Tel-Aviv | collected 2016-06-28
TCTTTAGGATCTGAGACAGTCCCAGGGTTCTCGCCTGCACGCCGAGATGATCCAGGTGGATATCACACAGACGGAAGACTTTCTTCTCCTGAAGATCTTCCAGTACCACTTCCGTGCACACACGCGGGCAGATGGACTGTTCCTCGTATCTGCTTGCCGGCACATACGGTGTCGGGGACAGCCAGAAGGTTTCCATATTGATCAGATTCAGACGATCGGTACGGAAAGCGACCGTCATCTGCTCGTCCTCAAGTGTCTCACTTCTTCCACAGCCGATCACGGTATATTCCGTCAGGTTCTCCTTCAGCCATGCTGCCACATGGGGCAGCACTTCCTGAAAGCAGATCACATCCGGTTTCTCCTCGGCAAGTTTCTTTAAGATCACAGGTTTGCGGAACCGGAAGCTGTTGGCTCCGTCCTGGTCATAATCACATCGTATATTAAAAGTCACTAATTTTAACATATTCTTCCTCCTGTATGTCCTTTTTTCTGTCGTAACTGTTCAGTGCCTTCACAATTGGTTACTTTCTATCATCAATCAGAACAGCCACAACCAGATCGGCTGTGTCCATGCCTTCTGTCCTCTGCTGTTTTTGATCGTCACTCTCACATACTCTTCATCCCCGTTTAACGCAAAGCTGCCTTCGGTCAGGCAGTCTCCATCATCACTGAACAGACAGTCTCCCCGGTGCGGTGTCTGGAAATAAATATGCTGGCACGGCTCACAGGTCACGTGTGCAACTCCGTCTTCCACATAAAAATCATGGAGCAGCGGTCCGGAAGATGCATAAAAGCTTCCGTCTTTGATCGCCTCAAGGATTCCTCTGTGGGTAAATTCTTTCGTCTTTACCATGATGAATCCACCCAGATCGTGTTCTGAGATATCGTGGGCATCATCCGTGGCAAAGCAGAAGATTTTATTTCTCACGAACAGAAAATGATCAAAATACGTCTCGGAATTGCCGTTGTTTCCGAAAAATTCAGAACCGTGGTTGTAGATTTCCATACCGATCATGCCCTGCAGATATTTGATATCCGTAGAATCGATCTTCGACCAGTACGGATGACCGTACAGAGTTACATTTCCTCTCTGTCCGAAATATTCGATGATACGCTCTGCCGTTGTCAGCACACCGTTTTTGCGTTCTTCCTCAAAGGTATAATGTTCCGGGATCCGGTTTGTCTCCGGCAGACCGAAACCTACCAGATGATGATCCTTTCTTCCCGGCAGCTCGATATCCAACTCTGTTCCCGGGAACAGCAGGAAATCATCCCGATTCAGTTCCGGATGGATCCCGTAAACCCAGTGATCCGTCAGTGCCAGAAAATCATACCCTTTGCTACGATAGTGCTCCGCGGTCTCCGCCGGCGTATGCATACCGTCTGACCAGGTGGTGTGGGTGTGAAGATTTCCTTTTTTGTATGTTCCTTCTTTGTAAAGTGTTCTCTTTTCCATGTGACTCTCCTTTATTTTCGCATGTTTTCCAGTTTCGTCAATCTGTCCGGCATCAGTTGTATCTACTTTCTGCCGTATTTGCGACCATTATAGCAAATCTGGTTTTTCCCTATAATGCACATAACTTTCAAAATAACTGGATTTTTCTACGAATTTTTTCAGACTATTGACATGCGCAACCGGTCTGCGTATTCTGAAAAAGAAGGTACTACTATAGAAAATGGAAATGGAGAAACCTATGGAAGAAATGAAAACCATTTACCAGGTAGGGGGAAAATTATGCAAGGACTTTATCGGTCAGATTTCCTATACCGTCTGCCTGGATCAGACTTATGAAGAACTGGATATTGAATTTTCTTTTGGACCGCAGCACTTCCGCCCGGAAGATGTGACACCGGAACTGAAACAACGCCTGCTCGACTACTGTAAAAAAGAGTACGGGATCGAAGAACCAACACCGGAAGAATGGGAGGACGCCGTCTATCACGGTATGAAAACCGAGATCCACACCATGGCAACCCTGAACGACACGTTCATCGGCAATATCCACAGACAGCTGACAACCCGGCATATGCATTTTACCGCAACAGAAGCCACGGAAGGCTGTATTCCGCAGCCGACTATCGAGGGTGTGTTAAAAGTAACCATTCTGGTATTTTCCGTACTGCTGGACAACACCGATTATCAGCTGACGGTACGCGCACGTTAAGGGGGACTTTTTATGTATAAGAGACTGGAATTACACAATCATACCAACGAATCCGACGCAGTATTTACCTGCAAAGAACTGACGGACTTTATGGTGGCAGATCACGTGGACGCGTTCGCCCTGACCGATCACAACACCATCTCCGGACATTACAAAATTGAAAATTATCTGAAAGAGCATCCACAGCCGATCGCATTTATCCCGGGCATGGAATATACCACGTACTACGGACATATCCTCTGCCTGAACCTGACCGAGTATGTGCCGTGGGAAAATATCAACAAACACAAACCGGAACTTCTCTTCCAGGCTGCCCGCGAAAAAGGGGCATTGGTCGGTGTCGCTCATCCGTATTCCTTCGGATGGCCGTTCGCACAGGGCTGCCGTTTCGAGATGACGATCACGGATTATTCCTGCTGTGACTTCATCGAGATCTTCAACAACCCGGAACCGCTCCACGAAGTCAATGAAAAGGGCGTAAAACTGTGGGAAGACCTGGTACTCTCCGGTGAGAAACTGGCTGCTACCTGCGGCATGGATCTTCACGGCAACAGCAGCCTGCACGGACATTACTCCACCTATATCCTGGGCGAACCGGACGGCGATGTCTGCCAGGAACTCTCCGACGCGATCCACAACCAGCGCACCTGGATATGCAAGGGACCTCTGCTGGAAGTCCATAACGATGGCGAAGCACTCACCTTCACCATCCACCAAACCGGTAAACCGGGCTACGAACCGCTCGCCGAGGACGATTACAAGATCACCCTCCGCACCAAAGATCAGGTTATCACCTGCAACGTCTCCGCCCGGATCCCGCTGACTTCTTTCGCAGACCATGCAATCATCATCCCGATGCTTTTCGAGAAAGAAACCATCATCGAAAACCTCGTCTGCACAAGCCCGGTGATACTTTTGTAAGGCTGCGCAGGAAGTTGTTTTTAATCTTTGAAATTTTTTCCTGAATATCATCTGGAAGACGGTAAATTTTTTCTTACCGTCTTCCTTTTTTCTGGCTTTCACATTATGTACTCTTAATGACTATTCAGAAATGTCAAACGCCACTTCCGAACAATTTTTCTTTTATTTCATCAATTCTGCCAGTTGCTTTTCCAATATAGCAATTTTCCGAAAGGCTTCATCTGCCCGAAGTTTTTCTTCATCCGCACGTGCTTTTTCTCTCAGGGTATTCTGGCGTTCTTCTTCCCGACCTTCTTCTCTGCCTTCTTCCCTGTCAAATTCTCTTTGTTTTTCTTCGTCATATTCATAAAGACACATTTTTACAACCTCCGCCCTGTTCCTCTTCAGAAAATCAGCCATCACGTCTTCTTCCCTTTTTTATTTAATTTTGCATTGGAAATTTCTAAGTCCGCGAACGCGGTTGAATGAATTAGATACGGCTGTATGCCGTAAAGAAATAGAAATATAAATGCTTATGGTTATCATACTCTGAAAAAGCGGATTCGTCAAACAATATTTGTCCACCTCCACCATTATCTCCATAGCTTTTAAAGCTACTGCATCACAATAAGACTCCTGAAATCTACATATTCTGTTATGAATTACTGTCTTTCGAAGAACTGACTGGAAGAGATACTGAATACCATTCTTTCTTATAACAAACAAGACTACAGAGAGGAGTTTGCAAATGCATCCCATCCTTTCTGTAGTCTTATTCTTAGTATTCTGTTATTTTTCCAAAGACAGCAGTCTAAAAACCATGTAATCCCTCATTCTCTGCCAATGGGACATTCCCCAAAAAACTCTACTCATGCAGCATCCATTCTTCTATCCCTTCCGTTCCAAACGGGCATTCATAATTCTTCGGTAATTGGTTATCTTTCAGGTTATAATGTCTTCTGTTAACACTACTCGAAGCTTCTTCTAACGCCAGGCACGGGCTCAGGTCTCCGTCCAGGATATTCACACTGAAACGAAAACGCTTCAGACTTTTCATCTTTCGAATAAACTGAATATCGGAGATTTTGTTATCCCCGTAAATCATCAAAGTCTGAAGATTCTCCATTTTTTCGAACACAGAATAATCTTCAATATTGGGACAATGATCGATACATAACAGCCGTAATGTTTTTTTGACTTTTTCCAGTGCGCTGATATCCTTCAGATATTTTCCATAATATAGGTATAAGCATTGCAATTTTTCACTTTTTTCAATCCCATCAAGAGAAGCAGTATTTCCCCCAATTATAGTCATTATTCGCAGTTGTTTGCTCGAAAACAATGTTTGCAGATTTTTCGTTTTGCTTTTATATCCTCTAATATAAAGGCTTTGTAATGTATCAATTTTATCAATATTCAAAGTTTTTTTATTCGCTTCTACAATCAACTCAACAAGCCCATGAACCTTTGAATAATCGATTTCCACCAATGGGTAATCGATCGGATACTCCGAAAAAATATCTGCAACATTTTGGCAGGAAAGTCCCTGAATTTCCGGTAACTCATATAACGGTGAATAATCAAAATCTTCCGTTGCATCTTCGCGTAAACTTATATTCAGACATTTTAAGGAAGGACATCTCTTCAGGAAGTTCAAATCTTTCACTTCTACCTGTGCACATGTTATCTTTCGTTTATTTATAAACTCTACATATTCTTCTATGGAATGTTTTGGTATCTTATACCGTCTAAATTTTATATCATCCATCTCATGAATGATAATTGCATCATGGACATTCCATGGCCGCTGTATCGCCATAAATGGAAAATCATCAATCACCGTAAAATCATTATTTGTATCATATTCCACATTAACGATCTCATATTCCACATTAACTACCTCCACAATTTCCCATATTTTTTTATATAATATTTCATTCCCGGACTCCATATTTTATTGTACGAGTTCTTATTACCTCTAAGAACTTTACCAAATTTCTTACTTTGCATGCAATATTCATCTATAAAGGCTTCCCTCACTGACGGCGCACTTTTCCATCTTATTGAAACCACAGAATCAATTATTTCATTTCTCTTATTTTTAGTATGCTGTATCGCTGATTTATAACATCAAAAGCAGTTTCCCAGAATCCACCACCTTTGTCTTTTCTTACCATCGGGTTATTATCACAGTACGCATACAGATTTTTATTGGTAAACCGTGTTGACGCTATTCCCAATGCACTGGTATCGTCGATGCTGATAAACCGTCCAACCTCCGGGTCATAATATCTGCTTGCCAGATAATACAGCCCGGTCTCTTCATCCCAGTAATATCCACGGTAGCGGAGCGGGTTTTTCTTTCCCAGATCCTGGTCGCCTTCGATTGCGGTTACATTTCCCCAGCTGTCATATGCATAGCTTACCACAGTGTTCCACCCGGTGTCTACCAGTGCGATCACATCTCCCGTCGGGTTCAGGATGTAGTAGTAATCTTTCTTTTATTTCATCAATTCCGCCAGTTGCTTTTCCAACATAGCAATTTTCCGAAAGGCTTCATCTGCCCGAAGTTTTTCTTCATCCGCCCGTGCTTTTTCTCTCAGGGTATTCTGGCGTTCTTCTTCCCGACCTTCTTCTCTGTCTTCCTCCCTGTCGATTCTAATATATCTGCACACTTTTCCTTTCGAACACTATGCTCCAAAAACGCACTAGAAAAACCCTGACAAGTTCCTCCCTGTCAGGGTTCTATAATATCTCCTGTTTTCAGTTTTTTCCGGATTATCCCGTCTGCTACGAAAATTTCTTTCTCCCCAGCATACAAACCACCAGTGCCAGAAATGTCATCACGACCCAGCTTCCGATCGTCACGTTCCAGCCTTTCTGTTCTACCAGGACACCGATCGTAAAGGTGGATACTGCCGTTCCCACGTATGCCATGCCGTTCATGAAACCGGACACTGTGGATACCTTTCCGATTGCCTCATAGCGAAGCGGAAAGAAGTTGATAAAGATCGTGTTGACACCCATCATAGATGCTGTTGTCATCGCAAACAGTACAATCGTCAGGATCATTGAAGTATCTTTTCCGATCCAGATGCCCGTCAGAGCCAGCACCGCGATCAGAAACAGCCAGACAGCTGCGACTGCCTCCTGTTTTTTGCATTTCTGATACAGATACTGCGCCAGATAGGCTCCTGTCAGGTTGACGATCGGAAGTACGGTGGTCACCAGAATGGAAAATGCCGGAGAAGTGAGGAAAGTCTCCGTAATATATGTCGGAACCCATGTCGTCACTCCGTCCTTTAACATGCCGTGGATGAGCACCGGGAATAATACCATCAGGATGCCGGAACCACGCCATGCCTGTTTTCCTGCATTTACCGTATTTGCAGCTGTAGACTCATCGTTATCCACATCTGCCGTTTCTTCCTCCGGATCTTTTCCACATTTTTCGATCTTTCCAAACCCGAGGATCCAGATAACTGCCATCACACACAGACAGATCGCTGCCGCGCCGAACACGGCTCTCCATCCGATCAGCCACATCACCACTGCCGCCAGCAGATACGAAGCCAGCGTTCCTACCACCTGCGAGGATACGATATTGACGCAGAACTTCATCTTCTGTTCCCGGCTTACCATCTCTGCGAAGATCCGGATCACCGGCGGCCAGATCATTGCCTGTGCGTAGCCGTTGATTCCCCAGACCACTGCCATCGCTCCGAAACCGCTGACAAATCCCATACACAGATTTGCCCCTGCTGCGATCGCAAGACCAGTAAAGATCATCTTTCCCGGATGAAACCTGTCACCTAACATCCCGTTACAGAACTGTCCGATCCCATAGGCGAAAAAATATACCATACTGATAAATCCCGCCTGACTCTTCGTCAGAACCGCCTCCTGAATCATCGCCGTCATCGCGGACGAATAATTCAGTCGTCCGATATAGGAGGTAAAATAAGCAAACCAGCACAGTAAAAACAGCAGCTGCGATACCTTCGGACTCTCAATTTTTCTCATTCGTTTCATTGTTTCTTTTCCCTTTCCCTCTCTCATGGAAGTTTTCTCTTCCATGTTCCCCACTATATCCCTTTCTGCCTTTCTCGAAAATAGAAATAACACCGTTTTTCAGTAGATAATTCTACAAAAAACGATGTTATTTTTTCCAGTGTTTTTTCTATTTTCTGCTCTCTTCCCGGTACTGTAACGGTGTCATTCCCAGGTACTTTTTAAATACCCGGAAGAAATACTGGCTATCCTCGTACCCCACTTTTTTCGAGATATCCACCACACTCAGTTCCGAGTGATACAGCAGTTCCCTCGCCTGGTTGATCCGCAGCTCCGTAATATAATTTACCGCCGACCGGCTCATCTCTTTCTTAAACATCGACGAAAAATAATTCGGACTCATCCCATAATGTTCCGCCAGGTCATTGACCGTCAGGTTCTCCCCGAAATGCTCCTGAATATAACCGACCGCCATCTGTATCTTGCTTCTGGCATTGGCATCGGTGACGCTTTCCGTGGATACACACTCCATCACCATCTCCACGATCTTCTGCCGGATCTCCTGGATCGACTGGATCTGATCGGGAAGATTGTAACTTTGCAGCAATTTTTCAATCTCCGCCGCATTTCTTCCTCTCCGGTCATAGTGATGCAGTAAAATATTCAGAATCCGGATCCACATGATCCGCAGATAAGCGCTGCCATATTTTTTCACCAGTTCCTCCGAAAAAATCTCCTGCACCAGATTTTTCACCTTGAAGATCTCGTTGTGCTCCATATACTGTTCCAGCAGATGCAGCTGCGATACCGGAAATTCCTGCTCTCCCAGAATCTTGATATCCTCATAAAAATAAATATTTGCTTTTCCATAGATGATCCGCTGTTTTAACGCCTGTCTCGCCTCTGCCGCTTCCTTCCCCTGCACTTCGCTGCAGCACCGGCTGACACCGACAGTCAGGTAAATTCCCATCTTCTTTTCCAGCACAGAACGCATCCGAAGAAAGATCCGTTCCACTTCCATCCGCAACTTTTTCTTATCATTCAGTGTAAAGATCCCATACAGCTGTCTGCCATCCGACAGACTGTTGACCAGAAGTTTTTCACACTGTGCATCGATCTCCTCAAAAATATTCCGGATCGTAAAACGCACCAGTTCATGATCCACCGGACGGAATCTCTGATGCTCAAAGCTTTCCTTGTTGATGTGCAGCACCGCCAGATAAAATATCTGTCCCCTTCCCCACATTTGCTCATCACATCCACAGATTGTACACAGCTGTTCCCTTGTGATCACGCTGGTTTCCCGGCTGGAAAAGAGTGCATTCAGTGCTTTCTCCTGCTGATACACATGTTTTTCCCGATCCATCCGTTTTTTCATCTGTACTTCCTGCCGGATGCTCGCCGTCTGTTCCATCTCTTGATACGCCTTATCAAACGCATCCTTCAGATCATCATTGGATACCGGTTTCAGAAGATACGCCTTTACCCCCAGCCGGATTGCCGTCTCCGCATAGCTGAACTCTGCATAGCCACTGAGCACAATGAACTTGATCTGGTTGTTTTTCTTCTGCATCTCCTGAATCAGTTCCAGACCGTCCATATCCGGCATTCGGATATCCGTGATCACCAGATCGATCGGATGCTCATCCTGGATTCCCAGTGCCATCAGACCGTTGTCCGCCTCAAAAATCTCATCCACATCAATTCCCAGATATTCGATTCGCGCCCGTAACCCCTGGCGAATCAGCTGTTCATCATCCACGATCAATACATTATGTCTCATTTTCTTCTCCTTCTCTCATGATCGGCAGTTGTATGGTAAAACGACTTCCCTGGTACGGAGTGCTCTCAATCGTAATTCCGTACTGTTCTCCGCATGCCAGCTTGATTCTCTGGTTCACATTGCGGATTCCTATATTTTTCTTTCCTTCCACCGGTTTTGCGGTATTGATAAACCGTACAATCTCTGCAACTTTTTCCGCCTCCATGCCTTCTCCTTCATCCCCGATCTGGATATACAACCGGTCTTTCTTTTCAAATGCAGAGATTTCCAGCGTTCCGACACTGGTCAGATTGCCCAGCCCGTGGGAAATCGCATTTTCCACGATTGGCTGTAAGATAAATCTTGGAATATATACATGCATCGCATCCACATCAATATTATAAAATACCTGCAACCGGTCTCCGTGACGAATCTCCTGAATAAACATATAGTTTTTAATATGCTTCATTTCCTGCTCCAGCGGCACCATCTCTCCGTAGTCTTTTCCCAGACTGTACCGGAAGATTTCTCCCAGTTTTCCACAGATATCACAAACGACAAATACCTGCTTCACCGCCGCGATCGAGCTGATCGTCTCCAGGGTGTTATACAGAAAATGCGGATTGATCTGCAGCTGCAGGTTCTTCAGCTGTGCCTCTTTATTTTCCAGCTCCTGCACATAACTGGTTTTGATCAGCTGATCCAGTTTTTTCAGCATACGGTTAAACTGCTGATCCAGGACAGCAATCTCATCGCTTCCGCCAATCTCTTCTCCCACCGAAAGGTCCCCTGTCTCCGCACGGCGGAATTTTTGCACCAGAAGTTCCACACGGGAAGAAAAATCTTTGCTGTACCAGTAAATCAGCCCGGTAACCGTCACGATCAGCAGAAGCAGAAGCGGAAGAATCGCCTCGATAATCTCCACACGCTTCTGCCAAGAATCCTGATTATCAAATAAAAACAGCAGATTCAGCCCATAGTCCTCCAGTGTCTGACCATCTACAGTATACGTGGAAATCTGTCCGTTGGAATTTGCACCATCTTTTTTCGTGACGGTATCTTCCCAGTATTTTTTTAAGATCTCGTTTCCGTTATTTTTCACCGTCTGATACAGGATCCTGGCATCTTCGCCCTCGTTTTTATAAACAATGACATCGTAAGTGGCACTCTCATCCCCTCCCGTTGCCGCCGGTACAAACAGTCGTTTCATCGCCACATCCAGTTTTATGATCCCCAGCTGTGACCGGCTCAGGTGTTCCGTATCCAACGCTTCGATATCCTTCACCAGTGACAGAATCGGTTCCGAATCTTTCAGGGCAAAATACGAAAACCAGTCATCTTCCATCGCCCTCTCCTGCAAATACCATACTTCTCTGCTCGCCTGCTGCATCATCGACGCCCGGCTGCCATATACTTTGCAATTTTGTACTCTGGAATAGACCATACAGTTTCTTACTTCGCTCTGCATCTCCAGCAAAAGAGAGTTATCTACCTCCTGGCTGACCACCTTTCCTCTGTCATACGAATTCATCGTTTCATCCGTCAGTGTTTTCAGGATCACCGTATTATTGGCGATTACTTCCAGACTGTTTCGGTACTGCTGAAGTTTTTCCTCGATATTTTTCATATACTGCGAAGTAATCTGCTCATGATAATCCTTCGTCTCCGTCTGTGCCGTACTGTCCAGCTTATAAAACAAAAATATACTGATGATCAAGATCGGAACCAGACTGGCAAGCAGCGAAAATACTACCAGCTGTACAAAAATCGATCTTGAATGTATGCCTTTTCCTTTCATCCTGTGCTCCTGTTTTCTGTCCTGTCTTTCAGTCTGAATTGCCATATACATCTTAACGTAGAAAAATCCACTGTTGCAATAGAAAAAACTATCGCTCACAGTGGATTTTTCTACGATTTACTGATTCCGGATCCATAATTATTATGTAACACAATCAAAATTGGTCCAGTGGACCAATTATTGATATGCAATGCAACGAAAAACACCGGAACCCTGATTTCTCAAGTGTTCCGGTGCCCCTGCCAAGGAGTCGAAGCGACGGGATTCGAACCCACGACCTCTGCGTCCCGAACGCAGCGCTCTACCAAACTGAGCCACGCTTCGATATTTACTGATTGCTCATCAGCAAAATCTATTATATATGATAAAACCTCATTTGTCAATAAGATCTTTCATTTTTTATATAAATTCCTCCGAGCTTTCTTCACCTTCCGGCATAAAAAAGCTCCCCCAGTTGGACTCGAACCAACGACACTGCGGTTAACAGCCGCATGCTCTACCGACTGAGCTATGGAGGAGT
>SKED01002954.1_pt1 | contig 11148 bp, 9 predicted proteins | sample 4826651 | NCBI WGS metagenome assembly SKED01 (sample SAMN11008818, study PRJNA524170) | human gut metagenome | biome: Human fecal sample; material: Feces; isolation source: fecal sample from pouch patient p19 | host: Homo sapiens | place: Israel: Tel-Aviv | collected 2016-06-28
CCTCTGCGGTGATGTAGATGCCCTCCGCATTGCCCCAGTACTGATCGATGAAGTTTCTCGTCTCGATCATCAGGTTGCGGATCTGCACGTTCTCGATGTTTCCCTTGTCGCGAAGCTGGAGAGCCACGCCACGGTTCGATTTTCGGATGATGCAGTTGTCGATCAGGATATTCTTAAAATCGCCCTCGCTCTCCGTTCCGAACTTGATTGCCGCACTCGTCGACTCGAGGATACAACCGCTGATGATCACATTTTCGGTCGCCCCGTATTTCTGTTCCGCCTCGGTCGTCTTGAGCACGATGCAATCGTCTGCCGACTCGATGTAGCAGTTCTGGATTCTCACATTCTGGCAGTGATCCGGGTCGATTCCATCGCAGTTTGCCATCTTCAAGTTGTTCAGAATCCGGATTCCATCGACGAGAACGTCCTGACACCCAACCATGTGGAGCGTCCAGAATGCGGAATTCTGAAGCGTCACCCCAGTGATCGTGAAATGGCGGACATCCTCAATGTAGAGAAGCGGAGTTCTCGGATACCACGCGCCTTCAATGTGGTACTGGGTCTCGGTTCCGTAGTAAACCTCCTCGGTTCCATCGATCGCTCCGTGACCGGTGATCCGAATATTCTCACCCGTTGCATAAATAAAATAATGAGCCGGCTTGCCATTGTACTCACAGTTGATATACGAGGGAATGTCCGTCTCATTGTTTGATTTCTCCACAACCGCAATGCTTCTGAGATCCTCAATGCGCTCGCTCTGTTTGAGCACTGCCCCGCTCTCGATATGAAGTTCGGTGTTGGAGTAAATTTGAATCGTTCCGATTTTGTATGTTCTTCCGCCTGGGACAAGCACAACGCCACCGCTCTCACGGCAGGAGTCCAGCGCCTGCTGGACTGCCTGCGTATCAAGCGTGACTCCGTCGCCCACGGCTCCGAAATCAAGAATATTGATCATTTTATTTGTTTACCTCTGCCATTGCACATTTCCAAAGTGCCTTGATGTAACCCATGCTGTACGTCCATGCGGTCGTCGATCCACCCGTACCGACTCCCTCGCCCCACAGCGGAACGTGGTCAGCGTGAAGCACGCCGTCGTAATCTGCCTTGACGAACTCTTTCATGACTTTGTACATATCCATGTAGCCGTCCTCAAGCAGGGTCTCCTCAAAGCGCGGTACCGTGTTGCTGACATTTCTGAAATGTACGCAGAGCACTTTCTTGTTCTCCACGAAGTACTTGATGTCCTCGAGAACATTTCCGAAATGCTCTCCGCCCTCAAGCCAGCATCCGATACACATCTTCATGCCGAGATACGGGCTGTTTCCCGCAAGCTCAAACGCATGCTTGTAATCTTCTGCGGAAGTAATCAGGTTAGAAATTCCACACAGGCAGTCTACCGGCGGATCGTTCGGATGAAGAGCGAGCTTCAAATCGATGTCCTCACACACCGGAAGTACCCGGTCGAGGAAGTATTTGAAGTTGTCCCACATCTCCTCCTTCGTGTAAAGTCTTCCATGTGTGTACGGCAGTTGTGCAAGCTGATCGGTGTCGACAATTCTTGCGACTGCTCCTCTCGTCTGCTCACCGACTGCCCATTTTGAGGTCAGCACCTTGTTCGGCTCCCAGGTCATGTATCCGATGTGGATGCCTGCCTTTGCCAGAACAATGTTGAACTGGTTGAATTTCTCGATTGCCTCATCTCTTCCCGGAAGTCCGAGATGAATTGCTGCGTTCTTGTAAATTCCCACATTTCCCGCATCGGTACAGGTCAGACCAAACTTGTCCAGTCTGTCCATGAAGCGCATCACGCTGTCATAGTTGCTGTCCTCATCGGAAAAGATTACATATACATACTTGATTCCCATCTGCTTGATTAAAAGCAGTTGCTCGTCGGTGTAGTCAGAATTGACTCTCGACTGGATCTTGATCTTCTCTCCTAACATAGTCCTACCCGCCTTTTTCTAATTTCTCCCCGTTTTTTTCTTTCTGTCGTCCGGTGTTACTGTCCACGCGTTGCGCAAACAGCAACCACCGGTCTCTCTATGCTGTCTTTCTATACTGTCTTTCTATACTGTCTCTCTATGCTGTCTACCAAGCTGTCCTCTTATTTTGTCGCTCTGTTCTGTCTTTGTGTTCTGTCGCTTTATTCTGCTTTTTTTATTCGGTCCAGTGTACTGCTTCCGGAGTCCACTGCTCAAGGCTTACATCGTAGATTCCAGTATCTGCAAGTGCCGGATCTGCAAACGACTGATAGTAAATGATCGCAAGAGGAGTGATCATCACATAGTCATGTGCGAGTGCAACAGCTGCTTCCTGAAGTTTCTCTTTCTTCTCCTCCTGAGTCTTTGCGGATCTTGCTGCAAACAGCGGGTCCTCAAATTCCGGCGGATCAAGCATGATGCCGTGGTTCTTGATGCCCTCGGTGGAATACAGGCGGATATAGTTTGCGGTGAAGTCCATCTTACTTGCGCCACGGTTTGCAATGAATCCGTCGATATCGTCATCCTTCTGCATCTCAGCCAGAGCAGATGCGTCCATCGTTACAACCTCTGCATTGACATTGACGGAAGACAGGATTGCCTGGAATGCGGTAGCCGTGTCGTTATCCTGAGACTTGCAGTAAATCTTCGTGTCAAATCCATCCGGGTAACCTGCCTCTGCAAGCATCGATTTTGCGAGATCTACGTTGTACTCATAGAACTCGGTTCCCTCTTTGTATGCCCAGGAGTCCGGTGCTGCAAACAGCGGGGTTGCCTCACCGATACCACCGGAAAGTGCACCAGCTACATCGTCCCACGGAATTGCATGCATGATTGCCTGACGAACTTTCAGATCTCCCATCGGGTGCTTGTCGGATTTACTGTTCCAGATGATATGCTTGATATCTGCAACGTTTGCGGTCTTACGTCCAATTGCTGTGAATCCTGCATTCTGAAGCTGTTTGATGATTGAATCGCTCTCAAACTTCAGTGCAACACCGACTTCCTTATTCAGCATTGCGGACATCATCGTGTTCACATCCGACATCATATCGATCTCGAGGGTGTCGATGTGCGGTTCGCCGGCGATACGGTAATCCGGATTCTTGTGGTAGGTTACCTTATTATCCGTCACGAAATCATCAAGGATGAAAGGACCGGTGCCGACTGCATGAGTCTTGCACCACTCTTCACCGTTGTCATCATAAGCCTTCTTGGAAGCGATGAAGACACTGCCGATTGCGCTGTCCCAGATGTTTGACCACTCATCAAACGTGATCTTGACAGTCTTGTCATCCACTACCTCAATGCTCTTCGGGTTGCAGACCTCAGATCCTTTTCCGTTATCTACATACTGCTGAATGTTCCATGCAACAACCTCTGCGTTGCAGTCACTGCCATCGCTGAATTTCACCCCGTCTCTCAGCGTGATCGTGAACGTCAGGTTGTCTGCATCAGTCTCAAATTTCTCTGCAAGCCACGGCTCATAGGAACCATCCTCAAGCTGTCTGCCGAGCTGTTCGAGAACCGGCTGTGCTGCGAACCAGTCACCGGTTGAAGTCGACTGTGGCATGAAGAACGTCTTCTGGAACTGCGGAATCGCAATCTTTAAGTCTCCGCCTTCCTTCAGAGCGCCTGCCGGCTTGCTCTCAGCAGTAGACTCAGCACTTGCAGTCGTCTCCCCAGACGCACTCTGCTGTGCGGTCGTCTCCGCGCTGTCTTTTGCAGATCCCCCACATCCGCTGAGTGCGCCTGCACACATGGATGCTGCCAAAAACATCGATAACACTCTCTTGAACTTCATAAATTGCCTCCTCCTTTTTTCTCCTTTTTCCCTTAATTTTGCTCTTATCATTATCGGTCGTCTTGCCGGCCTTTATAAGACTTTATAAGAATCAAAGTAAAAGTAACTGTTCAGTAGCTTTGCCTCACAGTCATGAATCACAACTTACTCATACAGGAAACATGCAACCTCATGGCCATTTCCAATATCTTTCAGCTTCGGAATTTCCTTCCGGCATCGGTCAGTCGCGCAGTTGCATCGATCGCTGAACGGGCATCCTGCCGGACGATTTGTCAGGCTTGGAACCTCACCGCGGATCTCCACGCGCTCTCTCGTCTTCTCGACCTTCGGGTCTGCAACCGGAACTGCCCCTAACAGAACCTTCGTGTAAGGATGAAGTGTGTTGCTGTAAAGTTCCTCACACTCTGCAATCTCCACGATTCGTCCGAGATACATGACGAGAATTCGATCACTGATATGTTTGACAACTGCGAGGTCATGGGCGATAAACAGGTAAGTCAGTCCCAGTTTCGCCTGAAGTTCCTCAAGCAAGTTAATTATCTGTGCCTGAATCGAGACATCGAGTGCCGAGATCGGCTCATCGCAGATGATCAGATCCGGATTCGAGGAAAGTGCTCTCGCAATTCCGATTCTCTGTCTCTGACCACCGGAGAACTCGTGAGGAACACGGTTCTTCATCGACGGGTCAAGATCAACCATCCGAAGCAGTTCATCGACTTTCTTCTCATACTCTTCTCTCGTCTTGACGAGCTTGTGAATCAGAAGAGATTCCCCGACGATCGACTCTGCGGTCTGTCTCGGGTCAAGCGAGGAGAACGGATCCTGGAAGATCATCGCCATCTGCTTGCGGTACGGATACATCTGCTTGTCGTTAAACTTTGCGATGTCGACTCCGTTGAAATTGATCTCACCGCTGTCCGGCTGGTAAACTCTCATGATACATCTCGCAAGGGTTGTCTTTCCACATCCGGACTCGCCTACGATACCGAGGGTCTCGCCCTTTCTGACGCGGAAGCTGATGTCCTCGATCGCCTTCACATCGCCGATATGCTTTCTCATCATTCCCTTGTAGATCGGGAAATACTTCTTCACATCTTTTACATCGAGGCAGATCTCATCGCCGATCACGGCACGCTCAGCCTTCTTCACCGGCTTTGCATCGATCTCCGCCTTCTTGAGTGCCTTCTCTGCCTCTGTCAGATGGCAGGCGCAGAAATGATCTTTCTCAAGTTCTTTGAGAACTGGCTTTTTCTGAGATTTACACTTGTCCATGTGGTACTCACACCGGTCATAGAACGGGCAGTACTCCGGACGCAGTGCCGGGTTCGGCGGAAGTCCGTCGATCGGGATTAGGATTCTGTCACGGTCATCGTCCAGTCTCGGGATCGCACGAAGAAGTGCTCTCGTGTATGGGTGTTCCGGATTGTCAAACAACCGCTCGGCGTCCGTCGTCTCCACGATTCCGCCTGCATACATTACATAGATTCTCTCTGCGAATCTTGCAACAATTCCAAGGTTATGGGTAACGATCACGACAGCCGTGTTCGTCTTCTTTGCAATGTCACGGATCATCTCAAGGATCTGAGCCTGAGTCGTCACATCGAGAGCGGTCGTCGCCTCATCTGCGACAAGGACAGACGGCTCGGAGGACATTGCCATCGCAATCATGATTCTCTGACGCATACCACCGGAGAACTGCTGAGGATAATAGGTAAATCTCTCCTCTGCATCCGGGATGTTGACCATCTTCATCATCTCGATCGCACGTTTCTTTGCGTCCTCTTTGCTCAAATGAAGATGTTCGATGATATTTTCCTGAATCTGAAATCCGACAGTCAGAACCGGGTTTAATGAAGTCATCGGCTCCTGGAAGATCATGCTGACTCTTCCACCGCGCATCTTTCTGACTTCTGCACTGTTCGGTCCATAGCTGAGCATGTTTTTGTCATTTCCGTCGAGATAAACCTCTCCTCCGGTAACCTTGCCCGGCTCCTGAATCAGCTGAAGTGCACTCATCATCGTGACGGATTTTCCGCTTCCGGACTCTCCTACAATTCCGATGATCTCTCCGGGATTCAAGTAGACGGAGACATCTTCAACTGCCTTAAACATTTTTCCGTCGGTGCGGAAGCTCGTCTCAATATTTTTGATCTCGTATAAATGTTTTTCTGCCATCCTATGCTTCCCCTCTCAGTCTGGGATCGAGAGCATCTCGAACGCCGTCACCCAACATATTCAACGAAATAACTAGAACCGCAACGCAGACACCCGGAACAAGTGCAAAGACCGGATTGTCCATCAAGAAGTTTCTTCCCTCACTGACCATGCTTCCCCAGGAAGCCGTCGGTGCGCTGATTCCAAGTCCGAGGAAGCTAAGACCTGCCTCCGCAAGAATCGTGGAACCAACCTGCTGGGTCATCATAACGATGATCGGGGAAATACTGTTCGGCAAAATGTGCCGGAACATCAGGCGGAAATCTTTGTTTCCCTGAAGTTTTCCTGCCATGATGTAATCTGCCTGTTTAATCGTGAGTACCTGACCTCTCATCATTCGGACATATCCTGCCATCGAGGAGATTCCAAGAATGATTGCGAGGTTCTTGATTCCGCTTCCAAATACTGCGGTCAGCGCCATTGCAAGAATGATCTGCGGAACTGCTCGAACCGCCTCCATCAATCTTGTGATCAGATCATCGATCCAGCCACCGAAGTAACCGGCGATCATTCCGAGCACGGTGCCAATCGCACATGCCACAACGACTGCGAGCACGCCGATGATCAGGCTGACTCTCGTTCCGTAAATGATTCTGCTCAACACATCTCGTCCGAAGTTATCGGTTCCGAGAAGATGAGCGGCGCTCGGCATCTGAAGAAACGCTGCGAAATCAGGCTTATCCGGATCATACGGAGCGACAAACGGAGCGAAGATTGCGAGAAAGATGAAGAGCAGGACAATGATCGCATTGATGATCGTCACCTTTCTTGCAAATACCGTTTTGAAAAATTTTTTGATGTTCTTTGTATCTTTCATTCTGCCCTCCCATTTACTCAAACCGTACTCGCGGATCGACTACTGCGTAGAGGATATCCGTTGCCAGATTTACCAGACAGGATACCAACGCGATTGCCAGTACACAAGCCTGAACAACCGGAATGTCTCTCGACTGGATTGCCTTTACCATCAGAGATCCCATTCCCGGGATGTTGAAAACAGATTCTACAAACATCGATCCGGCAATCAGGTTTCCAAGTCTCATACCGAGAATTGTGATAACCGGAATCAATGCATTTTTCAGAGCATGAAGATAAATAACCTTGTTGTTTGCGATACCTTTGCTTCTTGCGGTTCGGATGTAATCCTGACGGATGACCTCAAGCATACTTGATCTCGTCTGTCTCGTTGTGGAAGCGATGCCTCCAAGGGAAAGACAAAACAGTGGCATGATCATCTGTTTCCATCCTGTCGCATTCACCCACGGCCAGTCAAATCCGTATGAGGGCAACCACCCTAGCTTCATTGCGAACACGAACATGATCAGCAAGGCGAACCAGAATTGAGGAAGACATGCCGTCACGTTTGCGATCAGCGTCACAACCGTATCAAGTGGCTTTCCACGATTCACTGCACTGATGACTCCAAACAGAATTCCGAATGGAACACTGATGATAAACGCTGCAATCGAGAAAAACAGTGTGATCGGAATTCTCGATGCAAGCACTTCCGAAGTCTTCATGTGGAACTGGGTGGATTCTCCGAGGTCTCCGCGGAGCGCATCCGCAAGCCAGCTGAAATACCGGACAATCACCGGCTGATCCAGTTTCAACTCATGGAATACTCGATCATATTCTTCCTGTGATACTTCCTCTCCAAGCATCGCATAAACCGGATCGCCCGGGATCATGGATACCAGAAGGAAAATAAAAATAGAAAGAAGAAATACAACTAATAACATCTGTCCCGTTCTTTTTGCTATATATCCCTTCATCTTTGTCTGTCAGAACAAGTTCTGCACGTCCTCCCCTCCTGTTGATGATTCAATTTTAATTGTTTTTGATAACAAATACCAATTAGTTCTAGCACATTTTTTATAGTCTACGCCTATGTATCCAATATTTTCTACGATTTTACCCATATTTTCCACTTGATTTTCCGGTCTATATCGTGTATTTTATATATATTATTGATGTTGCCTATAATTATTATTAATTTCCCCATCAATCTATTATTTTCACACATTTATCCATGTGCACACAATTTGAGAGATTTTTTACCCCTTAAATCTGTGCGCACATCATGAGCATCAGGAGGTCTTACAGAATATGGATATCCGATATATGGAATACATTCTCACACTCGCAAAAACAGGAAATATCACGCAGGCCGCAAAAGATTTGTACATCTCTCAGCCGACGTTAAGCCAGTTTATCCGAAACTATCAGACTACGACCGGAATCAGTCTGTTCAAGCGGATGAACGGCCGTTACACCCTGACTCCCGCCGGGGAGACGTTCTGCAAGTACGCCGAGCAGATCGTTGAGCTTGAGAACACGATGAATCAGGCAATGCAGGAATTTAAGAATACCCGTATTCTCAAGATCGGTACCTCCACGACAAAGGCGATCTCGATGGTCACCCACCTGATCCCGCTCTACCGCAAGGAATTCCCGAATATCGACATTGCAATGTCCGAGGGCAATTCTTTCACGACAATGGCGAAAGTCGTCAACAATGAGCTGGATCTCGCGTTTGGCTCCGTCCCATCGACTGATCTCTACAAGGGGCAGATGATCACGCTCCGAAACGAAAAGATTGCGCTTGCCGTGCCGAGCCGATTAGCGCTCTGCAAGAATGCAAATTACAACTATATCCATCAGCTCGACTTGGAGACATTTGCGAAGGAACTGCACGATGCGCCGTTTATTCTCCAGCATCCCGGCTCCTGCATCCGCTATCTCGCCGACGGAGTCTTCCGCGCTGTGCATATGACGCCGAGTGTCATTCTGAACACAAGCAATGCCTCCGCGATCGTCAAGTCGGTCTCCTCCGGCATGGGAATCGGCTTTATTCCGGTCAGCAACATGGTTCTCGACCCGAATATTGTATATTTCCTGCTCGACCCACCGCTCTACCGCATTCACTGCATGGTTTATCGCAAGAAGATGGAGAAAGATCTGCCATTCCAGCGACTGTTTGAGATGGCACAGGAATACACCGAGCAGTGGAGCGACTTAAACCCGGAGGTTGGAGATCTCGTTCCCAGAACGCAGGGCTAAAAAAATGTCAAAATATAGTATAATACCGAAAATTGACAGTGTATATATCTATATTTGTTTTTTTATTTGTTTTTTGAATGAATTTTCTGAACTATACACAAACGGTACACGGGTGTACATGAATACACATGAATAGGCATTTTCCGAACGGAAACCAAACTTTCCCTGCGTGTACATTGCATTTTTATTCTCACTCCTGTATAATGAAAGCTAATATGTGCTCCCGGGATCTGCCCTGAAAATGGATTATTATTATGATGATGAGAAATGGATCTCAATTACATTGACAGTGCCAGAATACCGGAAAATTTTATGAGCGATGAGCACCTCAAGATGTATGGAGGAACAAGATTATGCTTTCGGGACTTTTTAACTACGATAACCCCGTCTGGCGGTTTATCGGCAAATTTTTTGATATTCTGATTCTGAATATCCTGTGGATGGTGTGCAGTATCCCGATTTTCACGATCGGAGCTTCCACGACAGCCGTCTACTATGTGACCTTGAAACTTGTCCGCGATGAGGAGGGTTCCACCATAAAGGCATTCTTCAAGTCATTCCGCGAGAACTTCAAGCAGGCAACTGCGATCTGGATTGTTCTTCTGATCACCGGAATCATCATTGCCGGAGATCTCTATTTCTTCATCCGCGTGCAGAATGTTTCTCCGACTCTGCGCATGGTGATGCTCGCAATCTTTGCCGGATTCGGTCTGATCTGGAGTGGAATCGCACTGTTCGTTTTCCCGCTTCAGTGCCGTTTTTACAATCCGGTAAGACGGACGCTGTTCAATGCGTTTTTCATGTCAATCCGCCATTTTCTCCAGACGATCGGAATTCTGGTGATTGACCTTGCGATCCCGGCACTCGCGTTTTTCGTTCTGCCGATGATCCAGCCATTTTTGTTCCTGTTCGGATTTCCGCTGTTTGCATTTATCAATTCCTTTATGTTCGTCGGAATTTTTGATAAATACATGCCGAAGCAGACGGAAGAACATGTGACGGATTCGGAAATGTAAAGATCGAGGGTTGATGGTTGAAATCTGAGGAGTAAAATCTGACGGATCAAGAATCCAAACATTGAATTCTTTGAACTGAATAACGAAATAACGAATAAGAAACGAATCAAAGAAAAAGAAGACAAAATCAAAAGAATCAAAGAATAGTATAAGGACTTAAAATCACTATGCGAATTACGGAAGAATCCATGAAACAGGCTTCCGGCGAGATTCCTGCCGAAAACCAAAACATAAAAAAACCGGAAGAGCCTCACCTGACGGAGCGTGAAAAACTCCGCTCGATGAATTTCCGGGATAAACTGTGGTATATCTGGAACTACTATCGCTTTCATATGGTTGCCGTCGTTCTCGCGATTGTTGGCGCCGTCAACGTCGGAACCGTGGTTTATCACAGCACGTTTCACACCGCTTTACACTGCATGATTATCAACAGCCGTGATGAAGAGGGATTCCAGGCAGAACCGCTTGAGCAGGATTTTGCATCCTGGGCTGGACTTGGAAAGAAAGAGGAAATTATCTCCGAGACGACTTTTCTCGCATTTGGGGATGATGCATCCGAGTATATTTATGCTTCGATGGCAAAGATCTCTGCTCTCGTCGCCGCAAAAGATCTCGATGTGATGATCTGCGATGAGGAGACTCTTGATCATTACTCCTCGATGGATGGTTATCTCGATCTCGAGACTGTACTTCCGGAGGATATTTTTAGTGTCGTAAAGGATCGCCTGTATTATACAGAAAATGCAGATGGAACTCGTCATGCATACGCAGTTGACATCTCCGGTACGACATTTGCAGAGGATTCTAATATTCAGCTCTCACCGGCATTGTTTGGAATTGTCAGCAACAGTGTGCGGACAGATATGGCAGAGTCACTTCTGCGGTATATTTTTGAGATTGCAAAATAAAATCAAGAAATACACAAATTAATGATATTAATGTTATTTTATTATTATGTTATTTTGTTATTATGTTATTACGTTATTGTCATTTTGTACGGCTCCGACAGCAGGCAAAGTCATGCAAACTCGCTCTCGCTCCGGGTTCGACGTAGCAGTGCGTAAGACTGCAAAGT
>SKED01002968.1_pt1 | contig 11118 bp, 8 predicted proteins | sample 4826651 | NCBI WGS metagenome assembly SKED01 (sample SAMN11008818, study PRJNA524170) | human gut metagenome | biome: Human fecal sample; material: Feces; isolation source: fecal sample from pouch patient p19 | host: Homo sapiens | place: Israel: Tel-Aviv | collected 2016-06-28
ATTATTAATAAAAAAGAAACCCCTTACCCCTCATGAGTGAGGGGCAGGGGAGTTGAAGTGTCGAAGACACTTTTTTAATTGGTAGAAAACGGTACAGAGCGATCTATAAAAAATGAAAAGAATGATTATGTGAAAGTGATGCAGATTTGCATATATCAATGTAGCGTTATAAAAAGTAGTTGGTACTGCTTGACAGGCAGAGGTGGTTGTTATATCATCGATATAACAGTCTGAAGAAAAAGGGAGAAGAGGTACATATGACAATCGAAATAGATTTTAACAGTGATGAGGCGCTGTACATTCAGCTTCGCAATCAGATCATATATGGGATTGCGACACGACAGTTCCATGAAGGAGATGCGCTGCCATCTGTGCGACAGCTTGCAGAGGAGATCGGCATTAATATGCATACTGTAAATAAAGCGTATTCAGTTCTTCGACAGGAAGGACTGCTCCGCCTAGACCGCCGCCGCGGAACGGTTATCGCGCTGGATATTGACCGGTTGAAAGCGGAGGAAGAAATGCGGGACAGTCTGCGCGTTGTTCTGGCACGCGGATTTTGCAAAGGCATTAACCGTGCAGAAGTGCATGAACTTGTGGACGAGATATTTGATGAGTATGAGTAATTTTTGGAGGAACATATATGCAGTATAGAGGATTTACCAGACAGGCACGAAAAGTTATGCGGATCGCGGAACGTCTGGCAGAGAAAGAACAGCAGCTGCGGATGGGAAGTGAATATATTCTGGCAGGTCTGCTGCAGGAAAACGATGGCGTGGCAGGACAGATCCTGCAGCAGCTTTCTGTAAACTGTGAGGAGATACTGACATTGATTCACGAGATTTCTCTGCCAAAGACAGAGGAACAGGTGGCAGACGGGGATTTCCTGACACCGGAGAGCCGCGCCATTGTGGAAGAAGCCTATGCAGTTGCAGAGCGGTTTGACAGCGAACTGGTTGGAACAGAGCATCTGCTTTTTTCTATTATTGAGCATCGAACCAGTGCGGCAGCACGCATGCTGCTTGCCATGAATATTAATCTTGGAAAAGTATATGCGGATATTCTGGCAGCGATGGGCAAAGAGAATCTGTTTTCCAAGGAAGAAGGGAAAGAATTTCGCACCGGAAAGAAAGCACCGGAAGCCAAAGGAACGCTGATGGAAAAATATACTGTGGATCTGACGGTACGGGCAGCGGAAGGGGAACTGGATCCGCTGATTGGACGAAGCGAAGAATTGCAGCGGATGGTTCAGATCCTGAGCCGCCGTGGCAAAAATAATCCGTGCCTGATCGGAGAACCGGGTGTTGGAAAGACCGCGATCGTAGAAGGTCTGGCAAGCCGTATCGCAACCGGGGCAGTTCCGGAACATTTGCAGGGAAAACGGATTCTGACGCTGGATATTTCCGGTATGGTGGCAGGCACAAAATACCGTGGTGAATTTGAGGAACGGATCAAAGGCATGATGCAGGAAGTGCAGGCAGCCGGAAACGTGATCCTGTTTATCGATGAGTTACATACGATCATTGGTGCAGGCGGCGCGGAAGGTGCGCTGGACGCTTCAAATATTATGAAACCGGCATTGTCCCGTGGACTGATCCAGATCATTGGAGCAACAACGATTGAAGAATACCGTAAGCATATTGAAAAAGATGCAGCGCTGGAGCGGCGTTTCCAACCGGTGACAGTGGAAGAACCGACGGTGGAGCAGACCGTGGAGATTTTACGTGGACTGCGCCCACGTTATGAAAAACATCATCATGTGCAGATCACAGAGGAGGGCATCCGGGCAGCAGCAGAACTGTCAGAGCGTTATATCAATGACCGTTTTCTGCCGGATAAAGCCATTGATCTGATGGATGAGGCAGCTTCGAAAGCACATGTGGGAAATATGGATAAACCGGTGCAGTTAGAGGCGTATAAGCAAGAACTGGAAGCACTGGATGCAGAGCTGGAGCAGGCACTGATCGATGGAGATTTAAGCCACGCAAAACAGATTCGTCAGGAAAAACAGCAAAAACAGCAGCAGAGTGAAGCTGTTTTGAAAAAATACAGACAGAGCCTTGCCCGGAAAAAAATTCAGGTGGGTGAAAATGAAGTGGCAGATGTGGTATCTGACTGGACACATATCCCGGTAAAACGTCTGACGGAAGGGGAAGCAGCGCGCCTGCAGCATCTGGAAAAGACGTTACATAAGCGTGTGATTGCACAGGATGAGGCGATTTCAGCGGTGGCAAAAGCCGTTCGCCGTGGCAGAGTCGGACTGAAAGATCCGTCCAGACCGATTGGTTCTTTTCTGTTTCTTGGACCGACCGGTGTCGGCAAAACAGAGATTTCCAAAGCACTGGCGCAGGAAGTATTTGGCATGGAAGAGGCAATGATCCGTGTGGATATGTCTGAATATATGGAGAAACACAGTGTGTCAAAAATGATCGGTTCCCCGCCAGGATATGTGGGATACGATGAAGGCGGTCAGCTCAGCGAAAAAGTGCGCCGTCATCCGTATTCGGTTATTTTGTTTGATGAGATCGAGAAAGCTCACCCGGATGTGTTTAACATTTTACTTCAGGTGCTGGATGATGGTCATATCACAGACGCACAGGGTCGAAAAGTAGATTTTAAAAATACGATCATCATCATGACATCCAATGCCGGTGCACAGTCTATCATGGAACCGAAAAAACTGGGCTTTGCGGCAAAAGAAGATGAAAAAGCCGATTATAATCGAATGAAATCTAATGTAATGGAGGAAGTACGCCGTATTTTCAAACCGGAGTTTTTAAACCGAATCGACGAGATCATCGTGTTCCATTCTCTGACCAAGGAACATATGAAGAAAATCGTCGGCATTATGACAAAAGAGCTTCAGCACAGATGCAAAGAGCAGCTTGATCTGGAACTGAAACTTACCGATGCGGTAAAACAGTATATTGTGGATAAGGCATATGATCCGAAATATGGAGCACGTCCGCTTCGCCGTATGATCCAGACAAAACTGGAGGATGCGCTGGCAGATGAGCTGTTATCCGGCAATGTTCACAGAGGAGATACCGTTACAGTCCGTGTGAAAAAAGATGAGATTGTTTTTGAACATTAAGAGAAAACGGCAAAATATTGATTTTGTATGATGAATTTATATCGTTAAAATGAAGGATAGAAAACGGCAATTTTGAGAAAAAAGTATCAGAATTGCCGTATCAATAAATGAGGAGAAACATAAAAAACAGCGTATGGCAAAAGCAAAAAAAACAGTATTTTTCTGTCAGCAATGTGGGTATGAGTCTGCCAAGTGGATGGGACAGTGCCCGGGCTGCCGGGAATGGAATACATTTGTAGAAGAACCGGCAGAAGAAAAACGCAGTACACATAGCAGTGCTTCGCGTGTTGGACAGACGGTGGAACCACTTCCGTTGTCAAAAGTAGAGATGACGGATCAGGAGCGGTTTACCACAGGAATCGGAGAACTTGACCGGGTGCTTGGAGGCGGAATCGTTCCGGCGTCTTTGGTACTGGTCGGTGGAGATCCGGGAATCGGAAAATCTACCCTGTTGCTTCAGGTCTGCCGAAATCTGGCAGAAGCACATCATAGCGTGCTGTATATTTCCGGAGAGGAATCCATGCAGCAGATCAAGATCCGGGCAGAACGGATCGGTTCTTTTACGGATGATCTGGAATTGTTCTGCGAGACAAATTTATCAGATATTGCGTCGGTATTGCGCAAAAAGAAACCGAGGGTGGTAGTGATTGACTCCATCCAGACCATGTACAGCGAGGATGTCAATTCCGCACCGGGCAGCGTTTCTCAGGTGCGTCAGGCAACCGCACTTTTGCTGCAACTGGCAAAATCGCTTGGAATTACCATTTTTATTGTCGGTCATGTGACAAAAGAAGGCGTGGTAGCCGGACCGCGTGTGTTAGAACATATGGTGGATACCGTTTTATATTTTGAGGGAGATCGTCATGCTGCTTATCGAATTTTGCGTGGCGTTAAAAACCGTTTTGGTTCTACAAATGAAATCGGTGTGTTTGAAATGCAGCAGGCAGGTCTGGTGGAAGTAAAAAATCCATCGGAATATATGTTGAACGGTCGTCCGGAAGGGGCTTCCGGTTCCATTGTAACCTGTTCCATTGAAGGAACCAGACCGATTTTGCTGGAAATCCAGGCACTTGTATGCAAAACCGGATTTGGACTGCCGCGCAGAACCGCAGCAGGAGCAGACTTGAATCGTGTCAATCTGCTGATGGCAGTTCTGGAAAAAAGAGCCGGAATGCCGTTATCCTCCTGTGATGCTTATGTCAATATTGCAGGTGGAATCCGGATGAATGAGCCGGCGATTGATCTTGGAATCGTTCTGGCAATTGTGTCCAGCTATCGGGAAATTGCGATTTCCGATAAGACGATCTGTTTTGGTGAAGTTGGTTTAAGTGGCGAAGTGCGTGCAGTCAATATGGCAAAACAGCGGGTACAGGAGGCAAAGAAACTTGGATTTGAAACCTGTATTCTGCCGAAAGTATCGTTGACTGATGAAGTGCGTACCGATGACATTCAACTGATCGGAGTATCCAATGTGCGGGAAGCGATTTCACGTATTTCCGGGTGATTTATTGGTGAAAATTTAATATTTTAAGACGAAAACGAAAAATCCTGTCATGACAGCTAGCCGTTTGACTACCTTCATTTCACTGCGGTTTCATCGCGCTCACTTCCAACTCCTATAAAAGCTGGTCGTTTCCCGTTCGCGCAAAACCTTGTGAAACTCAGTTGCTCACTGAAACGCTTGCCCTGACAGGATTCTTCGTTTTCGTCATTTACATAGTGAATACAATATTTGCAATCTATGATATATCAGATGGGAGATGACTCCCACCTCTACTATGACGCCACTGAAAAAGTGGTAAGTTTAGTATCGCAGGGCGTCAAATATGTGAAAAAATGTTCCTTGATAATAAAATATTGCTAAAATAGTGTTTTGAGGGATGCAAAATCTACCCTTTTGAGAGATGAATTTTCCTATTCTTCCTCATTTGGGCAGACTTCTCCCTTTAGTTTTAAAATTCGTTTTAAATTGACTGCAAATATTGATACTGCTCCTTGAAGTTGCATGTTTGATAGTCCAGCAGCATCACAACGACTATATCCGTGTATATTTTTTAATTCACTATTTTTTGCCTCTATCATATAGCGGGTTTTGAAACGTTCCTTGAAATATTGTGTTTTTTGAAACGCTTCTTGATTTTTATGATAATCCGATTTAATAGTGATACTATACGTTTTGGTTTTTGCATTTTCTTTATAGCAGCCATTACGATAAGGACAGACATGGCATTTATTAATATCGAAAAAATATTTGATACGTGTATTCTTTTTCTGATTACTACGTTTGTCAATTCGATATTTTATAGCCAAATGCCCCGCTGGGCACTGCATGGTATCCGCATCTTTATTAAAGATAAAGCCGTCCTCTGAACGAGTCCCTTTTATGATGCTCGGGTTAAGCTTTGAAATTAATTTATAGTCATTGCTTTGTGCATCTTTTAAATTTTCCAGTGTGGAATATGCGGTATCTGCTATTACTTCATTAACGGTTGCACCTGCTGCTTTACTTTTTTGAACCAGTACTGGAAGTTCCTGACCATCAAATGCTTCGCCGGATGTGATTGTTGCTGCTGTGATAATCCGTTCATCTGTCATGGCCAAATGAGTTTTGTATCCGTAAAAAGAAGAATTGACCGTTTTATGGCCAATCCGGGCATCCGGGTCAATGGATTGATCATAACAATCAATCTGATTATCCAAAATTTCGGATAACATAGAAGATTCTTCTTTAATCGTTGGCAGTTCTGAATACGGACTTTCCTGAACTGTGTTTAATAATTCATGACAGTATTCATTATACTCATCTAAAGAAGCTCGTTTTTCAGGTTCATCTGGCAGATAAATGTCTTTATCAGAATCTTTTAAAGCTGCTTTTAAAGAAGTAGAGGCTTTTTTCAACATTTCTCTCTGAGTAGTTTTATGATAACGGGCTTCTGTATGAGTTGAGTCAACAATTATAGTATTGCTTTTTAAAACACCTTGATTTATGGCAAGTTCTACACTTTTATTTATGAGCAGATCAAGTATATTTTCATCTTTTAAACGCTGCTTTCTGAATTTGGTTAAAAGACTAGGATGGATAACCTCTTCTTCTGGCGTTAATTCCAGAAAATATTTAAAAGACATATCATATCGTGATCTTTCAACAACACCATTATCAGAAAGGTTATAAAGATATTTTAAAAGCAGATATTTAAATAGCAATATAGGGTTTTTTGCATTACGTCCATTATCAAGGCAATATTTATTTTTTAATTCATCATATATAAAAGAAAAATCGACCAATTCCCTGATTTTTCTTAGAATATGATCTTTTGGAACAATCATGTCATATAAATCTGAATAATAACTAAGGCCAAGTTTAAGTTGGGATGATAACATTTCAACCTCCGACAATTATGATACCTTAATTATATCAGATATATGATTTTACGACCACTTTTTCAGTGGCGTCCTTGCAGAAGTGGGAGTCTTCTCGACTGAGATAAATCATAATATTTTTCTGCTTATGTTATACAAAAGAATACAAGGCACTATCTCCTCCTCAATGTTTCTTTTTATTCCATTGACGTTATTTTTTGCATTACAGGAATATGTTCTGGTTAAAATTGCTTAACGATTTTTTTAATATTTCTATACGCTGTCCTGTTTTCTGTGATATGATAACGGTAGATTCGGGAACATACGGATTGTTTTTCTAACTCACAAGGATAAACTTCTATCCTTGAAATTATCTGATTCGTATCGTTCTGATTAAAAATACTAAAAATAACATGGAGGAATTACTCTTATGAGATTAGGAACATACAAAGGCATTCACATGACACGTCCAAACACTGAAGTGACGGAGCACGAAGTCATGAATGTGTTAAAGAAGAAACAGAAAGAATACGCTGTTGCCACAAATATTGATGACCGCAGTGCACAGACTGGCGATCAGGCAATTCTTGATTTTGAAGGTCGCTACAACGGAAAGACCATTCCGCACGGAAATGGAGAAAACTTTGCATTGACCATCGGAGCAAAGGCTTTTTTACCGGAATTCGATAAAGCTCTGATTGGCAAAAATATCAGTGATACATTTGATATTGATGTTACTTTTCCGGCTGATTACCGCATCAGTGCCATGCAGAACCGTTCCGTTGTATTCCGTACAACCTTAAAAAAACTGCGTCTTGTAGACTATCAACCGATTGATGATGAGTTTGCAAAAGATTTTTCCGAATATGAAACTTTGGATGAATGGAAAGATGAGATTCTTGCAAATCTGCAGGAACGCCGGGAAACTTCCGTCCGGGAAAAATTTGCCCGGGAAGTTATGGCAAAAATTATTGCCGATTCTGATATTCCGATCGATGATGACCTGAAAGAAGAAATGACACAGATTTATTATGATGATTTTCTGGATGAACTGGAAATGAATCAGATTCCGCTGGAACTTTACTGCAAACGTTCCGGTCACAGCGAAGATGAGATTTACGCGGATAAAGAACAGGAAGCTGTGGAAGCAATTCAGGCACAGAGCGTACTGCATGCGGTTGCTGCGGCTGAAAAGATCAGCATTACACCGGAAGAGCTGGCTGAGGAGCTTCGGGCGATTGCGATAGAGGAGGATGAAGATCCGGAGGAATTCGTAGAGACTTTGGAAGAGGAAGATGTGGAGAATATCGCCGATCAGCTTACGATGGATAAAACGATGGCCTTCATATTGGACAGCATAATTTACGATAAGTAGAGAGGAGAAGAACTCAGATGAGTGCTTTGGGCTAAGACGCCCTTCATCACTAATCTGAGTTCTTCTCCTTTTTACGTTATGAACACGCTGTCGATTACCCTGCTTTAGTATCGGATACACATTCCGTAAGGATAATATTCAAGTCGAACGCACGTGAGACTTGGTGCGTGATTCTGGTCAGCGAAAGCTGACATATTCTTCCCAGAATCACTGCACTCTACACTCCGTTCCGGTCGGCGCAAAACCATTGTCTCCCAGACAATGTGCGCCCCCGCGGAGCGTTTATCTCAGTCGGAGATTGTACTCCCACTGAGAAAGACTTGTTATTATTCACCACTTGCAGAAGTGGGAGTCTTCTCGACTGAGATAAAACACCCTAATAGCCGCCCTCACGTCTGGAAAACTGAAGCGACAATTTTTGTCTAATCGTATACTGAATTAACCGTCTATCGGTAGCACTCGCTTTACATAACTATATAAGCATTCTTTTATAATAATGTCAAAATTTTTATGTTATATAAGTTCTTTTATGTATCTGTATAACTTCTATCATTCTACCAATACTAATGCTGCAAACTAAAACTTTATATTTGGAGGAATGAACATGAATAAAAATACGCATACACATAACAATACACATGACACGAATTGTCACAGAAATTATGGTGGTCCAAGTAAAGATGCTGTTACCACCGGTACGTTTGATCAGGCAGATAAAACTGACGATTTTGACTATGATTATCTGGGAAAATCTGCTTCTGCCAATGACCAGACTGGTCTGATCCCATCCGGACCACAAAATGATGATGAAATCGAATCCTATCAGGACGTGTTTCCATTTGCGCCACCACTGCTGAAAAAGGATAAAGATTCGCTATCATAATCTTAAAGTATAGCCATAAATTTTAAGCCACCCGAAACAAGACACCTCTATACGACTTTGTGGTCAAGCCATTTCCGTCTGTGGAATCGAATCGTAAAGATAATGCCACGTACCGTCCAGTCCGTAAACATTCCGATCCACACCGCGATCGGTCCAAATCCCTGCACCCTGCAAAGATAAATACACAGACTCACACGGAAGATCCACATAGAACAGGTCGACAAAATCATGGAGAATTTGACATCTCCTGCTGCACGCAGTCCATACGGTGGAATAAACGCCGGAACCCAGATAATCGGTTTTACGATGGTAATTACTGTCATCATGTAAAAACACATATCTGCACTGGCCGGCTCCATACCAGCGATCATCGTAATCGGTTTCGTCAAAGCCCAGATCAACAGACAGCACACAATTACGACAAACTCAGAAAGCACAGCAAGCTTTTTGATATAATACACCGCCTGCTCTTTTTCGCCGGCACCGATACACTGACCGACAATCGTCATCAAACCGATTCCAATTCCCATCGCCGCAATACCATTCAAATTTTCCAGAATGATCGTCATAGCCTGTGCCGCGATTGCTGTCGTTCCAAGGGTTGATACCGTTGACTGAATTGCCAGTTTACCAAACTGGAACATACCGTTTTCGATACCGGACGGAATTCCTACAGAAAGAATGATCAAGATCAGCTTCATATCCGGTCGGATGCTGAAATAATCACGGATGACAATCTCCTGTTTTGGCACACGCTGACGGCAGATCATAATAATGGACATCAAAATACGGGAAACAAGAGTGGAAATCGCCGCACCAGCTACCCCCATATTAAATCCAAAGATCAGGATCGCATTTCCGGCAATATTTGCCAGATTGCACAACGCTGAAATTGTCATCGGCAGTTTGGAATTTCCTTCTGCCCGGAAAAATGCCGCATTCGCGTCAAACAATCCAATAAATGGGAAGGATATCGCCGTGATCAGAAAATAAATCTGGGAATTGTCCATAACATCCTGTTCTACATTTCCGAAAATCAACCGCAGCAACGGATGACGGAATACGATGCACACTGCCATCAGTCCGATGGAGATTACAAGCATCGCCAACAATACCTGACGCGCCGCCTTATTGCAGGCTTTCACATCTTTCCTTCCAAGATACTGGGAACAGATGATGGCACCGCCTGCTGTCAACGCCGTAAACACCTGAATAACCAGCACGTTGATGGAATCCACCAGCGAAACCGCAGAAATAGCTGCACTTCCCACGTTGCTGACCATCATACTGTCCACGGTTCCCATCAGGGAGTTCAACAACTGTTCCACCATCAGCGGTATCAGCAATACCTTCAGATCGTGGTTGGAAAAGAGCAGCTTACTCTCATCAATTTTCTGTTTTTGTTTTTTCAACTCAATCTCACCTTTTCCCCTTCTTTTGGCAGAAAACTGTCAAAAATAAACATATCAAATGTTTCGCGAGCCGTCTGCAATTCAGCTTCACTTTTTATCGTCCATGCCGCAGTTTTTACCCCAAACAGCTTTCGGCACATACGAAAGCCCCGAATCTGGCGGTCCTTATGATTATAGGAAATAAAATCTGGTTTTGCCCAGAAATTCAACAACAGATTTGTCAGGAAAAAACGCACGATCTGCGGCATTTTATCCTCGCTCTGAAAAAAGTCCATAGACAACTGTCCACGAAGCACCTTTGGAAAATGCTTGCGGTACCATACCAGTGCCAATGGATTAAAGCATTCCATACAATAAACGCCCTTGTATTCTGACAACATTGCAGCCGCCGCTTCCGTGGTTGCCTTATAGTCAAAATCAACTTTAATTTCAACCACAAGTGGCACTTTTCCGTTGACCAGTTCCAGGACATCAGAAAAAAGCGGTATCTTTTCTGTGCTGTTCTTCAAAGAATACTGCTCTAATTCTGCATATGTTAATTCGGTCAATTTCTTATGTACGCCGCACATGCGCTTCAGGTCAAAATCATGGAAAACCACCAGTTTTCCGTCTTTCGTCAGCTGCACATCCAACTCCATGCCAAAGCCATGCTCCAATGCGTTTCGGAACGCTGCAAGACTGTTTTCCGGGGCGTCTGAATTATTGTTAAACAAGCCCCGGTGCGCGATCATTGTATTGTCGAAGGCAGCGAAAGAACGTGTTTTTTCTGTTTCCGGTCGAAGCATGTACACACTTAAGCCAAGTAAACCAATAATGATTGCAACAGCAATAAGAATACTTATCAGTATCATTCCCGTTATTTTTCCTCCGTATCATTACAGTTAGTTCATCTATCTCATATCTGTGTCTGACGCTATTGTATTTCAAGTAAAATATACTTAATGTAGAACTTCCATCAAAAGCATATGTAAATAAACATATACCTATCATCAAT